>MDTD01011371.1_pt1 | contig 33238 bp, 29 predicted proteins | sample 811221 | NCBI WGS metagenome assembly MDTD01 (sample SAMN05326646, study PRJNA326480) | marine metagenome | isolation source: seawater | place: Pacific Ocean: South West | collected 2011
CCTTGCCCACGTCACCATAGCCGCAAACGACGGCGACCTTGCCGGCCATCATCACGTCGGTCCCGCGACGGATACCGTCGACGAGGCTTTCCTTGCAGCCGTACTTGTTGTCGAACTTCGACTTGGTCACGCTGTCGTTGACGTTGATCGCCGGGAACGGCAGCAGACCCTTGGCCTTGAGCTGATACAGGCGGTTGACGCCGGTCGTGGTCTCCTCGGAGACGCCCTGGATGTCGTCACGCTGCTTCGTGAACCAGCCCGGGCTCGCGGCAAGGCGCTTGCGGATCTGCGCGAAGAGGACCTTTTCCTCCTCCGAGTGCGGGTTGGAAAGGACGTCCTCGCCGGCCTCGGCACGGGCGCCGAGCAGAATGTACATGGTGGCATCGCCGCCATCGTCGAGGATCATGTTGGCCGTGCCTTCCTCGAACTGGAAGATGCGGTCGCAATAGTCCCAGTACTCCTCCAGCGTCTCGCCCTTCTCGGCAAAGACCGGCACGCCGGCGGCGGCGATGGCCGAAGCGGCATGGTCCTGGGTGGAGAAGATGTTGCACGAAGCCCAGCGCACGTCGGCGCCAAGAGCAACGAGGGTCTCGATCAGGACCGCCGTCTGGATGGTCATGTGCAGGGACCCGGCGATACGCGCGCCCTTGAGCGGCTTCTTCTCGCCAAACTCCTCGCGGCAGGCCATCAGGCCCGGCATCTCCGTCTCGGCGATGTCGATCTCCTTGCGACCATAGTCAGCCAGGGAGATGTCCTTCACGTAGTAGTCCGTTGCGGTGCTCATCGGTATCGTTCACTCGCTTTTTCGATTGAAATGCGCTGCCCCGCCCACCGACCTCACAGGGTCGTGCGGGACATACGTTCCCTACGGCCGACCGGACCCGCCCATGCCGGTCCGGCCTCTTCTGGCAGGCGGAAGAAACGGCCACCGCCGCATTCCGACCCGCGAAATCCCTCAAGACTTATAGGGGGCAGCGCAATACAAGGCAATAAGGATATAAAGATTTCTTTATGTCCTTATCCTTAACACTCTCCTGCCGGCGCGGCCGCGTCTATGCGGTTTCCGTCGGGATCGGCGAATACAAAGGCACGCAGTCCGTAGTCGTGGGTTCTCAGGCCTTTCAGGATGCGCAGGCCGAAGGCACGGACCACCTCATGCAGGGCGTCAATGTCCCCGACCATCATGTGCGCAACGGCGAAGGCCGACGGACGGTGATCCGGCTGAAGGGTGAGATGCACCTCCGCCGCGTCCCGTTTGAGGATCACGAAGCCGATCGGATCCCCATTGGCGAAGACACGCTCGAAGCCGAGGCCGCCTTCCCAGAACGCAAGCGCGCGGTCCATGTCCGCGACGGGAAGCGTCGCCGCGATGCGACCGAAGCGCGCGGGCTCGGGCGAGCCGCATGAATTCGAAGTTGATGAAGATGTCACGAAACACCCCAGGGGTCGGCCGGACGTTTCGCGCGGAACACGGTGATCCCGTCAGCGACAGTGTCCGGGAAGGCGCACCAGCCAGGCGCGCATGAGCTTCGGGACGGTGCCCGGGGGAGTTCTAGCAGCCTCGCGCTCCTCCGCTCAAGAGGTGCGGCGGAAGGCACAGGCCATGCTCCGGAAATCCTGTGTGGGGAGCAGGTCAGTCGGTCTCGCCGAAACCGCCCTCGACCAGTTCGCTGATCGCGGCCAGCGCCGCCTCGGCCTCGGTGCCCGTGGCGCTCACCCGGATACAGCAGCCGGGGCTTGCGGCGAGCATCATCAAGCCCATGATCGAGGTGCCGCCGACCGACTGTCCGTCCTTGGTGACGGTCACCTCGGCGTCAAACGTCTCCACAAGCTTCACCAGCTTGGCGGAGGCACGGGCATGAAGACCGCGCCTGTTCACGATGACGAGCTCTCGCGCCTCATCGGCGCTGGCGGCTTGGGTCATATCCATCGTCGTCCTCACCCGTGACCGGACAGAACCTGGCTTGCGACCGAGATGTATTTCTGGCCGGCCTTGCGGGCTTCCTCCACGGCATCGGCCACGGCGGCATCCGCCCGCACGCTGGCCAGCTTGATGAGCATGGGCAGGTTCACGCCGGCGATCACCTCGATCTGGGTGCCGTCCATCACCGAGATGGCGAGGTTGGAAGGCGTGCCGCCAAACATGTCCGTGAGAAGCACCACGCCCTGGCCGTCGTTCACCGCCTCAACGGCGGCAAGGATGTCCTGGCGGCGCTGCTCCATGTCGTCGTCGGGGCCGATGCAGATGGTGGCGATCCGGTCCTGCGGACCGACGACATGCTCGAGCGCCGACTTGAATTCTTCCGCCAAACGTCCGTGTGTGACCAGTACCAGTCCGATCATGCCCTGTCCGTCATTCGTTGATGCGCCCCACGCCCGGGTCGATTGCACCCGCGCGCCTGTTTTGCGCCGCAAGGTGCCGGTCTTCGCGCGACCGGGCGCCCAATGTCCGCAAGCCTGCATTGCAGTGCAAGAAAAATCGGCGCGATCTGCATGGTTTTTCGCCAGTCGCGGACCGGGTCAGGCTTTCCCGAGCCCTGTCAGAATTCTCAGGGCCGCAAGATGCGGTTCCGCACCGGCCAGCACAAGGCGCGGCAGACGCACTCCCAGAAGCGTCTCTCCCATCGCCTCCTCGTCCGGCATCCGTTCGATCTCCGAAGCGTTTTCCAGGTCGACGACCAGGCGCAGGAGGGCACGCGGTTCAACCTCCACACGACAGATGCCCTCGCCCCGGCGCTCCCAAAGACCGCTCAGCATGTGCGGGGCTGTCGCGACGACCCGCCCGTGAGCAACCGCGAGTTCCACGCGGTCATCGGCCACATGGGCCGCAAAGCGCCCTTCCGCTCGCGCCTGCAGGACCAGAAGATCGCCGAGCCGGGACTTGCCGGCTCCCGAACCGCCGCGGAGCAGGACACCGGACGCGCCGATGAGAACGCAGGAGGCATGAACGTTGGTCCCGCCTCCACTCACGCCTTCTTCTCCGCCGGCAGCGAAACGATGAAGCGCGCGCCCAGGACGCGCGTCTCGCCGGTATCCGGGTCGGGCTCCTCCCGGTTCTCCACCGCGATGGTTCCGCGATGGGCCTCGATGATCTGGCGCGAGATGGACAGGCCGAGGCCCGAGTTGTTGCCGAAGCCCTCGGCCTCGGGACGGTCCGTGTAGAAGCGCTCGAAGATGCGGTCCCGCAGCTCCGCGCGAATGCCCGGCCCCTCGTCCTCGACCGTCACGACCACCGCATCCGCAGTGCGCGTCGCGGTGATCAGCACACGGGAATCGGGCGGCGAGAAGGAACGGGCATTGTCGACCAGATTGTTGATGACCTGGGCGAGACGGCTGTCGTGGCCGATGACACGATAGGGGTGGTCGCGCCTCGAAGGCGTGATCGCCAGTTCGACCCGCGCAAGATCGGGGTCGCCACGATCATTGGCGAAATCGGCGACCGTGCGCAGAAGCGTCGCGACATCCACCGGCGCGGCATCGGCACGGGCGAGTTCGGCATCCAGTCTCGAAGCGTCGGAAATATCCGTGATGAGCCTGTCGAGACGACGCACGTCGTGCTGGATCACCTCCATGAGGCGCTCCTGCGCCTCGGGCTTGCGCGCAAGCGGAAGTGTCTCGACCGCGCTCCGCAGCGAGGTGAGCGGGTTCTTCAGCTCGTGGGCCACATCGGCGGCAAAGGATTCGATCGCGTCCATCCGGTTGTAGAGCGCATTGGTCATCTCGCGCAGGGTTCGCGCAAGGTGTCCGATCTCGTCGCGCCGCTCGGAGAACTGCGGGATTTCCTCGCGTGACTTGATCCCCCGGCGCACGCGTTCCGCCGCCGCCGCCAGGCGACGAACCGGTCCGGCGATCGTGCCGGCAAGCAGGATCGAGAGCACCATGGTCACCGTGGCGGCCACCAGGAAGACACGCACGATCGCGATACGCTCGGCGCGCACGATGGCATCGATGTCGCCGCCCTGCGTGGACAGGAGCAGGGAGCCCAGAACCGCGCGGAAGCGCTGCACGGGAACCGCAACGGAAACGATCAGTTCGCCACGGGGCGAGACGCGCACGACACTTGCGGGAGACCCGGCAAGGGCCGCCTCGACCTCGGGATAGGCGCGCCCGTTCCCCGCACCGATCTCCTCGTAAAGCGGCAGGTCGCCGCGACGGAACCACAGCTTCACGTCGGCCCAGAACTTGTCCCAGAGCCCCGGTTCGTCAGAGGCCGGCGGCGGCAGGTCGAAACGGAGGATCTGGCCGCGCGCATAAAGGTGGCGCGAATCGAGGATGAGAATGCCTTCCGGATCGTAGATCCGGGCCCGCGTGCGTGTCGGCGAGATCAGCCGGCGCAGAACCGGGGCGACACGCTCGGGGTTGATGGGAAAATCGGTCAGCCGCCCGCTGTCGGTCGGCGAGATGCTCTCTCCCGCCTGAAGCTGGAGGAGTTGCTCGGGATCGACCATCAACCCGTCGGTCTCGACCGTCGCGGAGGCGGCGATGGCACCGGCGATGATCTCGCCCTGGGTGAGGAGGCTCTGCACCCGGGCATCGATCAGGCCGGCACGGAACTGGTTCAGATAGAGGATGCCGCCAACCATGGCGCACAGGGCGGCAAGGTTGAGAACGAGAATGCGACGGGTGAGGGAGGACGTCAGATAGGGACCGAGGAACCCGCCGATGCGCCCGAAAAAGCGACGGCGGATGCGGCGATTGCCGAGCGTGCGCAACGCGGCCGGACGATCGCCCCGCGCCGTTTCGGATCGTGGGCCGGTGCCGGCATCGGGTGCGTTGTCTGTCCCAGCCTCCGCGCTCATTTCGCCTTCTCCGGCGCGCGGGCGCGCCTCGTGTCCCTCGTGCATCGCGCTCCCGGGCGGAGCCGCAGCCGCCTCAGCCCTCGCGGAAGCGGTAGCCGACGCCGTAAAGCGTCTCGATCATGTCGAAGCTGTCGTCAACCAGCTTGAACTTCTTCCTCAGCCTCTTGATGTGGCTGTCGATGGTGCGATCGTCCACATAGACCTGATCGTCATAGGCGGCGTCCATCAGCGCATTGCGGCTCTTGACCACTCCCGGGCGCTGCGCCAGCGCATAGAGGATCAGGAACTCCGTCACCGTCAGCGTGACAGGCTGCCCCTTCCACGTCGAGGTGTGACGTTCCTGGTCCATGACCAGGTCGCCACGCTCGAGAAGCTTGTCGCTCTCGGGCTTCGCCGTGGTGGCATCGCGCGGCTGCACCCGACGCAGCACCGCCTTCACCCGCTCCACCAGAAGGCGCTGGGAGAACGGTTTGCGGATGAAATCGTCGGCGCCCATCTTGAGACCGAAGAGTTCATCGATCTCGTCATCCTTGGAGGTGAGGAAGATGACGGGCAGATCGGACTTCTGGCGCAGCCGGCGCAGAAGCTCCATGCCGTCCATGCGCGGCATCTTGATATCGAAGATTGCAAGGTCGGGCGGATCGGTGATGAGCCGGTCCAGCGCCGAGGTGCCATCGGTGTAGGTGAAGACCCGGTAGCCCTCGCTCTCGAGCGCGATCGAAACGGAGGTCAGGATGTTGCGGTCGTCGTCTACCAGCGCGATCGTCGGCATGGTTCGATACCAGCTCCCATTCTTGTGTTTCCCGTCCGGCCCGCTCGACGGCACCGGTCGGCCTTGGCTCCGACCCGCGCGGAACACGACCCGTCCGTTCCGGGCCGTATCTGCACCCGGACGGTCGATGTATCAGGCTTGCCGTTGCAAATGCGCATAAATTATGGCGAGTGCAAGGGCTGCGGCGCTCTCGTTTTCGCCGCGAAGCGAAGGCAGAGCCCGGCAAGCGAGACCACGACGCCACAGATCAGGCCGACGATCAGTCCGCCCGCGCCGAGCTGCAGGGCGATGGCCGTTGCATAGGCGACCGGAATGGCCACCAGCCAGAAGGCGCCGATCTGCAGGAGCGTCGGCCACCAGACATCGCCAAGTCCGCGCAGGGCGCCGATCGCCACCACCATGGACGCATCCGCACACAGCATGAAAGCGGCAACGGACAGGGCACGGGACGCGGCCTCGATGGTCGCCGGATCCTGCGAGATGAGCGTGGCGGCACGCTCGGGCGCGAAGAAAAACAGCGCCGCCACCGGCAGGGGCCAGAGTCCGCCAAGCAGGATGCCGGCCCAGCCCGCCCGACGCATCCCCACGGTATCGCCGCCGCCAAGTGCGCGACCGACCCGGATGGAGGTCGCCCCGGCGGTGCCGATCGCCATCATGAATGCCAGGCTCACCAGCGTCATCGTGGTCTGATAGGCGGCCAACTGGGCCGTTCCGAGCCACCCCGCCATCATGACGACCGTGGCGAAGGCGGCGCTCTCGACGCCCTGCGCCAGCCCCATGGGCAACCCGAGACGGCGCAGTTCGCGCGCATCCGGGTCACGCAGCGCTCCGGCCAGGGCCGCAAGCGGCGGACGGCGCGGGATCAGGCTGAAGGCGTCATCGCGCCGGGCGGCGCGCATGAGCACGACCAGGATGGCAACGCCGGCGAAACTGCGCGCCAGACTGCTCGCCGTCATGATGCCCTCCGCTCCGCCGGGCTCGACGAAACCGCCCCAGCCGAAGCCGAAGACGGCGTTGAGGGGAACATTGATCAGATTGGCAAGGAGCATGATGAGCATGCCCGTCTTCGGCCGTCCGGTCGCCTCGAGAAAGAGATTGCCGGCAACGAAGACAAGAATGCCCGGCATGCCATAGCCGAAGGCGCCGGAAACCCGCGCCGCGCCCGCGCTCAGGTCCGGCGTCTGCCCCACGGCGAGAAAGAAGCCCTCGGCAAACCGGGACAGCACGAGGATGGCCAGCCCCAAGAGCACGCCATGCACGAGAGCGGCACGCGCGACCGCCCCGGCGCGAAAGGCGTCATTGGCGCCCAGCGCCTGAGCGGCAAGGACGGCCGTTGCCTGAAGACCGCCGACCGCGACAAGCATCAGCGTGACCTGGGGCGCGACACCCAGGCCGAAATACGCAAGCTCCGCCGCCCCGGCCCGGCCAACCATGACCGTGTCCACCGTGACCATCAGCAACAGTGCCGCGCGGGCAACGATGATGGGCAGTGCCAGGCGGGCGGTGAAAAGTCCGTGACGCAGCAGCGTCGGTGCGGCGTCGGTTCCGGCCACGCTCATGAGACACCCCCGGCGCACGCCCGCTCCCCACCCGGCCCCGCCAGGACCGACGACCACGTTTGAGCGTTCCCCATGAACAAGAATCCCGAGCCCGCATGTACGGCCCTGCGCGCGGACCGAATGAAGCGAATATTCCATACGGACATGTTCGGTCCCATAATTAATTTGCCGGATGAAATAATATATTTTGCGCCTATCAAGTACTAAATCGATTTAAACGGCAAGTCTCGCGCCCTGTTCCGCTTGTTGATCGAAATCGCATCAACTAGGTTCGCCTTGCTCAAAACGAAGATGGACACCTCGCGGACCAGAGGCGGGATCGGTTGCGCCGGGCAACCGGAACCCGGCGGGGAAAATCCGTCTCGCTCGAACCACCAGCGGACAAGCGCCCGGCAAACCGAGACAGGGATCCAAGGAAACATGGCGGACAAGGGCGTAGGGCAGCAATCGGCTCCCGTGGACACGTGCGGGCTTGCCGGGCTTGCGGGGCTTCACCACAATCTCACGGCGCCTGCGCTCTATGAGCATGCCATCGCCCGGGGCGAGGGCGACATCGCGGCCGGCGGCGCGCTGGTGGTCGAGACCGGCGTTCACACCGGACGCTCCCCCAAGGACAAGTTCGTCGTTGTCGACGAAACCACCCATGACACCGTGTGGTGGGACAACACCGCGTCCATGACCCCGGAGGCCTTTGCACGCCTTCATGCCGACATGCGCGAGCACGTGCGCGGCATGACGCTTTACGCGCAGGATCTTTACGGTGGTGCGGATCCGGACGAGCGGATCTCCGTGCGGGTCTTCACCGAGTACGCCTGGCACTCGCTCTTCATCCGCAACCTGCTGATCCGCCCGGATGCTTCCGAACTCGCCGGTTTCGACCCGGAAATGACGATCATCGACCTGCCGAGCTTCAAGGCCGACCCCGAGCGGCACGGCTGTCGCACCGAGACGGTGATCGCCTGCGACTTCACCCGCAAGATCGTCCTGATCGCGGGAACGTCCTATGCGGGCGAGATGAAGAAGTCGGTCTTCTCGCTTCTCAACTTCCTGCTGCCGGGCCGCGACGTGATGCCGATGCACTGCTCGGCGAATGTCGGCGCCGACGGCGACTCGGCCGTTTTCTTCGGCCTGTCGGGCACCGGAAAGACCACGCTCTCCGCCGACCCGTCGCGCACGCTCGTGGGCGACGACGAGCACGGCTGGGGCCCGGACGGCATCTTCAACTTCGAGGGCGGCTGCTACGCCAAGACAATCAAGCTCTCGGCGGAGGCCGAACCGGAAATCTTCTCCACGACGCAGCGCTTCGGAACGGTGCTCGAGAACGTGGTGATGGATCCGGTCACGCGCACCGTGGACTTCGATGACGGCTCGAAGACCGAGAACACACGCTGCGCCTATCCCATCGAGTTCATCTCCAACGCCAGCGAGACCGGGCGCGCGCCGCATCCGAAGAACATCATCATGCTGACGGCGGACGCCTTCGGTGTTCTTCCCCCGATTGCCAAGCTGACGCCGGCCCAGGCGATGTATCACTTCCTCTCGGGCTACACGGCGAAGGTCGCCGGCACCGAAAAGGGCGTCACCGAGCCCCAGGCGACCTTCTCGACCTGTTTCGGCGCCCCCTTCATGCCGCGCCATCCCTCCGAGTACGGCAATCTCCTGCGTGAACTGATCGCGCGTCATGAAGTCGATTGCTGGCTCGTCAACACCGGCTGGACGAGCGGAGCCTACGGCACCGGCTACCGGATGCCGATCCGCGCCACGCGCGCGCTGCTCGGCGCCGCGCTCGACGGCTCCCTGCGTGAGGCGGAATGCCGTACGGACCCGCATTTCGGCTTCGCCGTTCCGGTGGCGGTGCCGGGTGTCGACAGCACGATCCTCGATCCGCGTTCGACCTGGGCAGACCCGATTGCCTATGACCGCCAGGCCGCGCGCCTGGTGGAGATGTTCGTCGCCAATTTCGCCAAGTTCGAGGAGCATGTGGACGGCACGGTGCTTGCCGCGGCTCCAACCCTGGCGGCAGCGGCCGAGTAGGCATCATCGCGGCAGCGGCCGCACAAATCTCTTGCCGGACGGGCGAAGCCATGGCTTCGCCCGTTTGCGTTTCGCCCATGCCTTGAGGGGCTTCGAGGCGCCCGGGAGGCGTTTCGCCGCGGACCTCGCATTGTCTCCCCCGTGCACCAGCCCCAAATGATGCCTATAGTTCCCGCGACAGGGCACCGGCGGACAAGCTCGTCCGCGTGTGTGTCGCGGAGATTTCCCGGTTCGGGACTGGAGGGCACATGCAGCAGGAAGCAGGGCAGGATGGCCCGGCGGCCAGCGTGATCGATCCGCTGACGCTGGCGGAGGCGTGGGCGCGCGAGGGCCGCCCGGTGGCGCTGGCCACGGTGGTCGAGACCTGGGGCTCGGCACCGCGCCCCGTCGGCGCGCATCTGGTGATCGACGCCGAGGGCAATTTCGAGGGCTCCGTTTCGGGCGGCTGCGTCGAAGGCGCGGTGGTCGCGGAGGCCGCCGACGTCATCGAGACGGGCAAACCCACGATGCTGGAGTTCGGCGTCGCCGACGAAACGGCATGGCAGGTGGGTCTTTCGTGCGGCGGACGCATCCGCGTTCTCGTCGAGCCGATCGGGCACGGGGGCTGAACGACCATGGACCTCGACCTTCTCGCGCGGTTCAACGCCGCGCGCAGCGGCCGGCGCGCGGCCATTCTCGTCACGCCGATGGACCCGCAGGGTGCAACGTCCGGGCACCAGCGCCTTGTCGCCGAGACCGACGACCTCACAGGCGATCCCTTCGCGGAACCGCTCAGCGCAGCCTTCCGCTCGGGGCGCTCCGGCATCGTGACCGGACGCGGTGGCGAAAGCGCCTTCCTGACGGTGAGCGTACCGCCTCCCCGGCTGGTTCTCATCGGCGCGGTGCACATCAGTCAGGCATTGCTGCCGATGGCCGAGCTTGCCGGTTTCGACGTCACCGTGATCGATCCGCGCACCGCCTTCGCAACACCCGAGCGCTTTTCGGGCGGACGGCTTCTGGCGGAATGGCCGCAGGACGTTCTCGACGAGGTGGCCCTTGATCCGTACACCGCCGTCGCCGCGCTCACCCATGACCCGAAGATCGACGATATTCCGCTGCAGGCGGCACTTGAGGCCGGATGCTTCTACGTCGGCGCGCTCGGCAGTCGCAAGACGCACGGTCGCCGGGTGGAACGACTGACACAGGCCGGCGTGTCGGAGGCGGCGCTGGCGCGGATCGACGCGCCCGTCGGCGCAGACATCGGCGCCGCGTCCCCGGCCGAGATCGCCGTTGCGGTTCTGGCGAACGTGATCCTAGCGTTGCGCAAGGGGGAAAGGAAGCGGCCGTGAAGTTCGGCTCCGTCGCGACCCGAAACGCCGAGGGTGCGATCCTCGCCCATACGATCCGCCTGGAGGACGGTGCCCTCAAGAAGGGCCAACGTCTCTCTGCAGCCGATGTCGACCGCCTCTCAACCGCCGGGATCGATGCAATCGTGGCTGCAAGCCTCGAGACCGGGGACTGTCACGAGGACCGTGCGGCTGAGCGTCTGGCGCGGGCCGCCGACGGTGGCGGCCTGACGCTGGAACCGCCGTTTACCGGCCGGGTCAATTTTCTGGCCGCCGGCAACGGCGTCCTCGTGATCGACGAAGCGGCAGTGGATGCGGCGAACCGTGTGGATCCCGCCCTGACGCTGGCGACGCTTCCCGCCTTTGCGCGGGTGACGCGCGGTCGGATGGTCGCGACCGCGAAGGTGATCCCCTTCGCGGTCGGCGAGGACGCCGTGGCGCGCGCGGAAGCCGCTGCCCGACGCGCGGTACGCGTCGCCCCCTTCAGGGCCCGCAAGGTCGGCCTCGTCGCGACCCTCCTGCCCCATCTCAAGCCCTCCGTCATGGACAAGACGCGACGCATCACCGAGGCGCGTCTGGATGTGTCCGGTTCCACGCTGGTCGCCGAACACCGCGTCGCCCACGAGATGGAGGCCGTGGCGTCCGCGCTGACGAAGCTCTTGCACGGGGGCGCCGAGATACTGCTCGTCTTCGGCGCATCCGCCATCGTCGACCGTGGCGACGTGATCCCGGCGGCAATCGAGCACGCGGGAGGGACGGTTGCGCACTTCGGGATGCCGGTCGATCCGGGCAACCTGCTGCTTGTCGGGGAGATCGACGGCGTTCCCGTGATCGGCGCGCCGGGTTGCGCGAGAAGCCCGAGCGAGAACGGATTCGACTGGGTCCTGGACCGGCTGATGGCCGACCTTCCGGTCACCGAGGCGGACATCACCGGTCTCGGCGTTGGCGGCCTTCTGATGGAGATCGGATCGCGCCCCCAGCCGCGAGAGGGCAAGCGCGACCGGAATGGACCACGGGACCGAACGCGCGAGATCGCCGGTCTCCTTCTGGCCGCCGGCCGCTCCAGCCGGGCGGAGGGCGCCAACAAGCTTCTGGCACGCCTTGGCGGAAAACCGCTCGTCCGCATCGCCGCCGAGAACGCGCTTGAAAGCGGGCTATCGCGCCTCGTCGTCGTGACCGGCCACATGCAGGGCGAGATCCGCGACGCTCTTGCCGGTCTCGACGTCGATATCGTGCACAACCCCGATTTTGCCGAGGGCATGGGCGGCTCGATCCGCACCGGGATGCGGGCCCTGCCCGAAAGCGCCGAGGCCGTCACCATTCTGCTGGCCGACATGCCCGGGATCGACGCCACGGCAATCGACCGCCTGATCCGGGCCTACCGCCCGGAAGCCGGGCGCGCGATCATTGCCGCCACGCATGAGGGCACGCGTGGCAACCCCGTGCTCTTCGACCGGCTGTTCTTCGCAAGCCTGGCACGGCTGGAAGGCGATACGGGCGCCCGCAGGCTGATCGTCGAGAACGCCGGGCTCGTGGCCGAGGTCGAGATCGGCGCGGTGGCCCGTCACGACCTCGACACCCGGGCAGCCCTTGTCGCGGCAGGTGCCGACCTCGACGACGGGGCACCCTCTGGCGTCTGAGGGCTGGCCTCGCGATGAAGCCCCGCGTTTACCATGATGCTGCACCGCGAAAAAAGCATGGCTCCCATGCCGAGGTCGCACTTGGCCGCATCGGTTGTGACACTTATATAACCATGGTGTTTTTCACGAGGCCGCGTCTACACAAGACATCGGGCCTGTCGCGGATCGCAAGTTCCCCTACTCCGGCGCCCGTCAAGGGCGACATCCCGTTCGGGCAGCGGTCTTTCGCGTTCATCGAAGAGGCAATGATCATGACCGAACTTCGCCTGCCGCGCTCCGGCCAATGCAAATGGGCCGAGGGCACCGGCGGAAACTACACGTTCCCGTGCAGCAACCGGGTCGAGCCCGGCGTTTCCTATTGCGTCGAGCACCACGCGCTCGTCTACATCGCGCCGGAAGAGCGCCGCCGCAGCCGCGCTTCCTCGCCGATGCTGTTCCGCGCGCAGAAGAAAGCCGCCTGACAAGGCGAGTTCGTCCATCGACGATGGGCGTTCAAAGGATTTGAGGCCGCCGGCATCTTGCCGGCGGCCTTTTTCGTGCGCGATCCGCCGCGCGCGACGGATCGTAGAAAGGGCGTCTGTCCGCTTCGCGCCCTCACACGAGATCCGCCATGCCCGTCGATGCGCTTGCCCTTGTCACCGCCGACCAGCTCTCGCACGATCTGTCTGCACTTGACGGGCTCGAACGCGCATCGACGGTGGTGCTCATGGTCGAGGTCGTGGAGGAAACCGACTACGTCCCCCACCATCGAAAGAAGATGGCGTTTCTCCTTTCCGCCATGCGTCATCATGCCGAGGACCTCGAACGCGCGGGCTGGAGCGTCGACTACGTGCGGCTCGACGCGCCCGGCAACACGGGATCCTTCGGTGGCGAAATGGCGCGAGCGATCGACCGCCATGCGCCGAAACGCATCCGGTTCACGCATCCGGGCGAGTGGCGCGTGCTCGAAATGGCGCGCGGCTGGGAGGAGCGGTTCGGCATCCCGGTCGAGATTCCGGAAGACACCCGTTTCATCTGTCCGACCCCGGATTTCAGCGCCTGGGCGAAGGGTCGCAAGGTCTTTCGCATGGAGCACTTCTACCGCGAGATGCGGCGCAAGACCGGCTTTCTCATGGAAGGTGACAAGCCCGCGGGAGGACGATGGAACCTCGATGCCGAGAATCGCAAGCCCGCGGACGCCGACCTGTTCATGCCCCGCCCGCTGCGGATCGAACCGGACCGGATCACCCGCGAGGTGCTGGACATGGTCGCAAAACGCTTTCCCGATCGCTTCGGCGACCTGGAGCCGTTCTCCTTTCCGGTGACCCGGACAGACGCCCTGCGCGCCCTCGATCACTTCACGGAGACGGCGCTGGCCCGCTTCGGCGACTATCAGGACGCCATGCTGTCGGGCGAGCCGTTTCTCTATCATTCCCTGCTTTCGCCCTGTCTCAATGCCGGGCTCCTGAACCCTCTGGAAGTCTGCCGTGCGGTCGAGAACGCCTATCGGGCCGGCAACGCGCAGCTCAACGCCGCCGAGGGTTTCATTCGCCAGATCATCGGATGGCGGGAGTACGTGCGCGGCATCTACTGGCTTAGGATGCCCGACTACGCGCGGGAGAACGCCCTGCAGGCGGACCGGCCGCTACCCTGGTTCTACTGGAGCGGCGAGACCCGCATGGCCTGTGTCAGCGCGTGTGTGCGCCAGACGAAGGCCGAGGCCTACGCCCATCATATCCAGCGCCTGATGGTGACCGGCAATTTCGCGCTGCTGGCCGGCATCTCACCTTCAGAACTGCACGAGTGGTATCTCGCGGTCTATGCGGATGCCTTCGAGTGGGTGGAGCTTCCCAACACCCTCGGGATGAGCCAGTTCGCCGACGGTGGCCTGCTTGGCTCCAAGCCCTATGCGGCAAGCGGCAACTACATCGGCAGGATGTCGGACTACTGCGGAAACTGCGCCTACGACGTGAAGGAAAAGACCGGGGAGACAGCCTGTCCGTTCAACCCGCTCTACTGGGACTTCCTGATACGCAACAGGGACAGGCTGAAGGACAATCCACGCCTCGCGCAGCCCTATCGGACCTGGGAGCGCATGAGCGACGACCGGCGACGGGACACGCTTTCAGCGGCGCGCCGCGTTCTGGCACGGCTTGACGAGGGAACGCTTTGAGCGGAGCCGGACATTCGGCGCAGCGGTTGCAAACACCCGACGCAAACGAGCGAAAGGCCCCCGGCAGGACACCGGGAGCCTTTCGCGTGCAAAGCACGACATCCGAAACGCAAGCAATGCGAAGTCGCGACGCAAGGGCCGGTCGCTCGAAATGGCGCCCGGCCTCGCGCTGCTTACTTCGGGCGCTTGGAGCCGTAGAGCGAGCGGCGCTTCTTACGATCCTTGACACCCTGGGTGTCGAGGACGCCGCGGATGACGCGGTAGCGCACGCCCGGAAGATCGTTCGGGCCGCCGCCGCGCACGAGCACCACGGAGTGCTCCTGCAGGTTGTGGCCCTCGCCCGGGATGTAGGCAGTCACTTCGTTGCCGTTCGTCATGCGGACACGGGCAACCTTACGCAGAGCCGAGTTCGGCTTACGCGGGGTCGTGGTGTACACGCGGGTGCAGACGGCGCGCTTCTGCGGGTTTCCACCCAGCGACGGCGTCTTGGACTTGTTGACGGACGGCTTGCGGTTCTGACGAACCAACTGATTGATTGTCGGCATAGAGTCTTGCAGCTTGTTTTCGAGGAATGTCGTGGTGGCTCCCTATAGGGGGAACCACCGTTCTTGTCAAAGGGAGAATCCCTTCTCGCGGCGGTTTTGCGCCGGCCGGCGGGGATTACACGTCGAGATTCGCGACCGAAAGCGCGTTTTCCTGGATGAAGGAACGGCGCGGATCGACATCGTCGCCCATCAGCTTGGTGAAAATGTCGTCGGCGGCATCCGCCTCCCGGATCTTCACCTGCAGCAGCGAACGGGCGTTGGGGTCGAGCGTCGTTTCCCAGAGCTGCTCGGCGTTCATCTCGCCAAGGCCCTTGTAGCGCTGCATGGAGATGCCCTTCCGTCCCTGCGCGAACACCGCCTCCAGAAGCGCGCGGGGGCCGCGGATCGCGGTTTCGTTCCCCTTGCGCGACAGGCTCGCAGCCTTGCCGTAGACCTCCTGGAGATGCTCGGTGCGGGCATCGAGCTTGCGCGCGTCGGCGGAGCCCAGAAGCGCCGCGTCGATGGTCGCAACCTCACGCACGCCACGCACGACCCGCTCGAACTGCAGGTCGCCGTTTTCCAGCACCTGGCCGCTCCATCCGCGCTCGAACTCCTCGGCGAGGATATCCAGACGGCGGGCGATATAGGCCGCCGCCTCCTCGGCCGCGGCGCGGTCCTGATGCTTGTCCACGTTGAGGGCACCGGCGATCGCCGCCTGCTCCACCACGTCGCGGTCGTAGCGCGAATGCAGTCCGTCCAGGATGTAGGTCACCTGGCGTGCCTTCTCCACCGCGTCGCGCAGGTCGGCGCCCGCGCGCACCTCGCCGCTCGCCAGCGTCAGCGAGCAGTCCTCGAGCCCGGTGTCGATCAGGTAGTTTTCCAGCGCCTCGTGATCCTTGAGGTACTGTTCGGAATTGCCGCGCTTGACCTTGTAGAGCGGAGGCTGCGCGATATAGACGTGCCCCTGCTCGATGAGGTCCGGCATCTGACGGAAGAAGAACGTCAGCAGCAGCGTGCGGATGTGGGCGCCGTCCACGTCGGCGTCCGTCATGATGATGATCTTGTGATAGCGCAGCTTCTCGAGATTGAACTCCTCCTTGCCGATGCCCGTGCCGAGCGCCGTGATCAGCGTGCCGATCTCGTTGGAGGAAAGCATCTTGTCGAAGCGCGCGCGCTCCACGTTCAGGATCTTGCCGCGCAGGGGCAGGATCGCCTGGTTCTCGCGGCTGCGCCCCTGCTTGGCGGAGCCGCCGGCCGAATCGCCCTCGACGAGGAAGAGTTCGGCCTTGGACGGGTCGCGTTCCTGGCAGTCGGCGAGCTTGCCCGGCAGCGAGGCAACGTCGAGCGCGCCCTTGCGCCGGGTCAGTTCGCGGGCCTTGCGGGCGGCCTCACGGGCGCTTGCCGCCTCGACCACCTTGGAGACCAGGGTGCGCGCCGGGGCCGGGTTTTCCTCCAGCCACTCGGAAAGCGCATGGTTGATGGCGCTCTCCACCACGGGGCGGACCTCGGAGGACACCAGCTTGTCCTTGGTCTGGGAGGAGAACTTCGGATCCGGCACCTTCACCGACAGCACGCAGGTCAGGCCCTCGCGACAGTCGTCGCCGGTCAGCGAAACCTTCTCGCGCTTCAAGAGGCCGGAGCTTTCCGCATAGGCGGTGACCTGACGCGTCAGCGCGGCACGGAAACCGGCCAGATGGGTGCCGCCGTCGCGCTGGGGAATGTTGTTCGTGAAGCACAGCACCTGCTCGTGGTAGCTGTCGTTCCACCACATCGCCGCCTCGACGGTGATCCCGTCGCGCTCGACGCTCATGGTCACGGGCGCCTCGATGAGCGGGTGCTTGGCACGGTCCAGATAGCGCACGAAGGCCTCGAGCCCGCCCTCGTAGAACAGCTCGACCTCCTGATCCTCAACCCCGCGCTTGTCCGTCAGCAGGATGCGCACGCCGGAATTCAGGAACGCGAGCTCGCGCAGGCGGTGCTCCAGCGTCGCGAAGTCGAACTCCACGCGGGTGAAGGTCTCCGGCGAGGGCAGGAAGGTCACCTCGGTGCCCTTCTGGCCATTCGCCGGTCCGACAACGGACAGCGGCATCTCGGCATCGCCATGGCGGAACCGCATGTGGTGCTCGTTGCCGTTGCGCCAGATCCTGAGATCGAGCCAGGTCGACAGCGCGTTGACCACCGAGACGCCCACACCGTGCAGGCCGCCGGACACCTTGTAGGAATTCTGGTCGAACTTTCCGCCGGCATGCAGCTGGGTCATGATGACCTCGGCCGCGGAAACGCCCTCTTCCGGATGAAGGTCGGTGGGAATGCCGCGGCCGTTGTCCGTCACGGTGACGGACCCGTCCGCGTTGAGCATCACGGTCACCCGGTCCGCGTGGCCGGCAAGGGCCTCGTCGATGGCGTTGTCCACCACCTCATAGACCATGTGGTGCAGGCCCGAGCCGTCATCGGTGTCGCCGATGTACATGCCGGGCCGCTTGCGCACCGCGTCCAGGCCCTTGAGAACCTTGATCGAACCCGCGCCGTACTCGTCGTTGGCGCCTTCGGCGGGAAGCGGTGCCGGATCGCCGGCCATCGGTGTGTCACTCATTCGAATCAGATGCTCGCTCGCTCGGGTGTAATCTTCAGTTATACGGGCTTGGCGGCCGTGTTCAACCGACGCCGGCAAAGGCCCTCGCGCGTCCGGGTCCGCCCGACGCGGGCAGGTCGCGACCACCGCATCGACGCATCGCGTTCACGGACCGGTCTGGCACGCGAATCGGGCGAAATTCAGCGCGTCGCGACGGCAACGGCGGCGCCCGCGATCATGGTTCCCGCCGATCTGTTGAGCAGGCGCACGGCGCGCGGGCTGGCAAAGATCCTGCGGGCCCGGTCGGCTGCAAGACAATAGACCGCCATCACCGACCCCACCACGACGAAGGCGATCAGCGCGAGTTCGAAAAATCCGAGCATCGTCACCGTTTCGAGCGGGATCAGGTTGGGCAGGAGCGCCAGATAGAAAACCATGGTCTTTGGGTTGCCGAGTGTCAGCGCCAGCCCCGCCAGCATCAGGCGCAGGTCGCCGGACCGCTTTCGCTCCGCCCGGGGCAAAGGCGTCGCGATCCCCACGGCCGGCGCGCTCCACATCTTCCAGGCAAGCCACAGCAGATAGACGGCTCCGGCATATTTCACGACAAGGAAGGCGGTCGCGAACGTCTGCGCGACGACCGCCAGCCCGGCCACGACGACGCTCAGCCACACCACATCGCCAATGGCCATGCCGAGGCAAAAGGCAATCGCCCCCTCCCGGCCGCGTGCCAGAACGCGGCCCACAACGGCCGCGATGCCCGGACCTGGAATGACCGCGGCGACAAAGAGCGCACCGGTAAAGACGAGAAGCGGGGCAAGATCCATGAAGAGGCTTCCTTGAACAGCCGGCCACACCCTAGCCGGCAAATGGCCGGGGCTCCGCGCCTCCGGCTTCGGACAATGCGATGATGGTTCCGCCCTCGGGCAGGCTTTCGAAAAGGGCGGCATCCGTACCGGTCATGAAGACCTGGCACGCGAGCGCCGACAGGCGCGCGAAGAGGGCCTCGCGACGTCCGGGGTCGAGATGGGCGGCCACCTCGTCCATCAGCAGCACCGGGGTCATTCCCGACACCGCCGTGGTGAGATCCGCATGCGCCAGGATAAGACCGATCAGCAGCGCCTTCTGCTCTCCCGTGGAGGCAAGCGCGGCCGGCATGTCCTTGGCGAGATGCGTGACGGCAAGGTCGGAGCGATGGGGACCTTCCAGCGTCCGGCCGGCGGCGCGGTCGCGAAAGCGCCCTTCCACGAGTCGCTCGCGATAGGCGTCCTCGAGGTCGGTGGCGTCCAGGTCCCCGGCCATGCCCTCGAAGGGGCCGGTCAGCCGGATCCCGGCCTGGGGAAACGGCAGGCCAAGTTGGGCCTGGGTCGCGATGCGCTCGCCAAGCAGGGCCACCGCCTCGCGCCTTGCATAGCTCACGGCAACGGCAAGCGGCGCAAGCTGCGCCTCGACGGCATCGAGAAAGGCGGACGAGCCGCCATCGTCCAGCAGTCTGTTGCGGGCCCGCAGCGTCTTTTCCAGGTCGGCGACCCGACGTCCGTGGCCGGGATCGACGGCAAGCACCAGGCGATCGAGAAAACGCCGCCGGTCACCGGCAGCGCCGGTAAAGAGCCCGTCCATGGCCGGCAACAGCCACAGGACCCGCAGATGGTCCAGAAGCATGTCGGCCGAGCGCGCGTCCTCGCCATCAATCCTGATGCGGCGACCGGCCTCGCCGGGTGCATGGCCAACACCGATGCGCGCCTCGCCGCATCCGCCTTCCAGCACGGCGGACACGGCAAAACCGCCTGTCGCGCCCTTGCGCACCATGTCGTCGAGCTGCGCCCGGCGCAGCCCCCGCCCCGGCGACAGCAGCGACACCGCCTCGAGAAGGTTGGTCTTGCCGACACCATTCGCGCCGACGAGCGCAACCAGCCGCGCCTCGCAGCCGAGCGCGAGGGTCTCGTGGTTCCGGAAGTTGGAGAGGGTCAGCCGGGAGAGCGCGACCCGGACCGGCTCGTTCATGGGTATCTCGTCCCGGGTCGTTCCGTCCCGCGCGCCCCCGGCGCGGCGAACCGTCCCGCGAGGGACGGTCCGGACAGTCTCATCCTGTTGCCTTCTGGCGGACGGGCGAACGTCGCGCGCTACACGCGCATGGGCATGAGCACGTAGAGCGTGTCCGTCGTGCCCTTGTCCTGCACCAGCGTCGGCGCACCTGAGTCGGCGAACCGGAAGGACGCCGTATCGCCGCGAAGCTGGCCGGTGATCTCCAGCAGGTAGCGCGAGTTGAAGCCGATCTCCAGCGGATCGGCATCGTAGTCGATCGCCAGTTCCTCGGTCGCCGACCCGGAATCCGGATTGACGACGGTGAGGATCATGCGGCCCTCGGACATGGCGAGCTTCACGGCCCGGCCACGCTCGGAGGAAATGGTCGACACGCGGTCGACGGCCGCCTTGAACTCGTCGCGGTCGACGAGCATTTCCTTGTCGTTGTGCTGCGGAATCACCCGCCCGTAATCGGGGAAGGTGCCGTCGATCAGCTTCGAGGTCAGAACGACGTCGCCGGTCGTGATGCGGATCTTGGTCTCCGAGATCTCGACACGCGTGTCGGCATCGGGGTCCTCGAGGAGCTTCTGAATCTCGCCCACGGTCTTGCGCGGCACGATGACGCCGGGCATCCCCATCGCGCCGGAGGGCGCCGGCACCTCGGCACGCGCCAGGCGATGACCGTCGGTTGCCACGCCGCGCAGGCGGTCGCCCTCCTCGCTGGTCACCGAATGCAGATAGATGCCGTTCAGGTAGTAGCGCGTCTCCTCGGTGGAGATGGCGAACTGGGTGGCGTCGATGATGCCGCGCAGCTCGCGCGCGCTCAGGCTGAAGCCATGGGTGAAGTCACCGGCGGTGATGTCCGGGAAGTCCGCCTCGGGCAGCATCTGCAGCGCGAAACGCGAGCGTCCTGCCCGGATTTCCAGCGTGGCGTTGTCGGAGGAGGTCTCGAGCGCGACCTGGGCGCCCTCGGGCAGCTTGCGCACGATGTCGTAGATCATGTGCGCGGGAACGGTGGTTGCGCCGGGCTGCTCCACATGGGCGGCGACCCGCTCGGAAATCTCCAGATCGAGATCGGTGGCCTTCAGCAGAAGCTCGCCGGCCTCGCAACGCAGCAACACGTTCGACAGGATCGGGATGGTGTTGCGGCGTTCGACGACACGGTGAACATGGGTCAGGGACTTCAGGAGGTCGGTCCGCTCAAGAGTCACTTTCATTGCGTCGTCCATTGTCGAGAAATTGAGCAAGATTGCCGGAAGATGCGGTGGATCCCGCGACGGCGAAATGGCCGTTGACACTGCCCCGCCGGCGGCAAAATTGCAAGAGAAAGAGGGCCGGACGCGGGCCGGCGTCCGGCCCTGATCCGGCCCGTCAGACAGGTGGATCGGCGGAGGTTCCGCCGGGACCGCGTCAGCCGTCGAGCATGCGTTTCAGCAGATCCAGCTCCTGGGCAAGGATCTGGTCGTTGCGCGCCAGGTCCTCGATCTTTCGCACCGCGTGAAGCACGGTGGTGTGATCCCTGTTGCCGAAACGGCGGCCGATTTCCGGCAGCGAGCGCGGCGTCAGGGTCTTGGCCAGGAACATGGCGATCTGCCGCGGGCGCACGATGGTGCGGGTGCGGCGCGCGGACAGAAGGTCCGCCTTGGACACGTTGTAGTGCTTGGAGACCACACGCTGGATCTCCTCAATCTTGACGCGGCGCGGCTCGGTGTTGCGCACCAGATCGCGCAGGGTGGCTTCCGCCATCTCCTGGGTGATCGGCTGATTGGTGAGCTGATTGTGCGCGACGAGCCGGTTCAGCGCGCCTTCGAGATCGCGCCCGGAGTTGCCGACATTGCGGGCGACATAGTCGAGAACGCTCTCCGGCACCGCGAATGCGGAATGGGAGCGGCGAACGGCATCGACGCGATTGGTCAGGATCGCCCGGCGCAGGCCGAAATCCGGCTCGGAGATCGCCACGACCAGACCGCCGGCAAGGCGCGAGCGCATCCGCTCGTCGAGCGTCTCGAGATCCGAGGGCGGACGGTCGGCGGCCACGACCACCTGGCGGGCGCCATCGATCAGGGCATTGAGCGTGTGGCAGAATTCCTGCTGAACCTGCTTGCCGTGCAGGAACTGCATGTCGTCGATCAGAAGCAGGTCGATGTTGCGCAGCTTGTCCTTGAACGCGAGCGCCGACTGGGCCTTCAGCGCCGCCACGAAGCGGTACATGAAGTGTTCGGCCGTCAGATAGAGGACCTTGCGTCCGGCGGCCGCGGCGGCGCTGGCGAGCGCCTGCATGAGGTGCGTCTTGCCGAGGCCGACGGAGGCATGGATGTAGAAGGGGTTGAAGGTGACGGACGGAGCCGTCGCCACCTGACGCGCGGCCGCCAGGGCAAGCTGGTTGGACTCGCCCTCCACGAAGGAGGAGAAGGTGTATTTGGGATCGAGCGCCGCGCCTTCCAGCCCGTCCGTGCCCGAGACTTCGCTCCGGGCGCGGGACGCTGTCGGTGCGGCGGGCTCCGAGACGCGCGCCGGGCGGGCATCGCCGCGCGAGGCCTCAAGGGTGTTGTCGACCACCTTCAGCGGCGTCGCCGGACGCAGCGAGGCGGGACGGGCCGCCTGCGACGGCGCCGGACGGGCACGCACGGCGCCGCGAACCGTCAGCTCGATGCGCATGACGTCCTCGCACTCACGCTGCCACATGGACATCAGCCGCTCGTGGTAGTGGGACTGGATCCACTGCTTGAGGAAGCGCGTCGGCACGGACAGGCGCACCATGCCGTCGGCATGCTCCTCCAGATCGACACGGGCGAACCAGCTCGTGAAGACATCCTCGCCAAGCTCGGCGCGGAGCCGCTTCTTCACCCGCGTCCAGTGGTCGATGCCTGCGGTCTCGGCTGCCGGCAGTCCCTGCAAACTCATCGTGATCGCCTCCAAATCCGTCAGGGTGTCCGCCGCCGCAGCCCCCGAGGGTCTCGCCTGTTGTCGTTTCGGCCGTCCGCCCCGTTAGGGGATCCGGCGGCCGGTTTATGGCGCGGCCTTTTCCGGCCGCTCGTTGGCGTCGCCTGGCGCACCTGCCGGGCGCGGCGACACAAGAAATCCCGTCGGCGCGGAAGGGTCCGCGCCGTGCCGTTCTGGTCCCGGCTCACTGAAAACCGCTCGCGTAACGAAGGGCTTGCCCCTGTCAGGCGGTGGCGGCCACGCAAGGCCGTTCGCTCGGATGGTCGTTGAGATCCCTCCCGCGACGCAGATCGCGGGAGGCAGGCGTTGCTGGGGTCAGGCCTCTGGCCGTCTGCCGCCTTGCCGCGCCGGAGCGGCACAAAAAGTCCATTGTGGTCCCATCGTCAAGCCCCTCTTTCCCCTTTCGCTCATGCGTTGCCGATCGGCAGCACTTTCGCGTCTTGTCGATCCACCTTGCCCAGGCGGGCCGCCCGATACCTGTTCCCCCGCGCGGCGCAAGGACCCGTGCCGGTATCGACCCGCCGCTTTCCGCCGTTTCCAGCTCCGCCGACACGGGACCGATGGCCCCGAAACGACATGACACCGATTGTCGGCGGGCGACAGGCCCGTCAGGCTTGCGGGTCCCTGGCTGGCCCGGAGACATGCGCCGTGATGACGCATTCCGCCTCTCCGGTCCGGCAGGCCACTTCACTCATTCCGAAGACAAGACGAACCCTGCTCGCCGAAACGCGCCGGCAAGACGATCCGATCAAATTTTCGGAAGAATTCTACTCTTTACTCACCTGCATCAAGTCGCGAGCGACCCCATGCAGCGGGGAACCCGAAGACATCCCGGAGAACGGATCCAAATCTGCCTATATTCGTATTTTGGCAAAAGTAAATCATTGCTCTACCAAGAGGCCCTGTCGTTTTTGTTTTCCGATTTGGTCGGGCGAGCGCCCGATGAAGTGAGAATACACAGGGCCTCACAGGCCCGCAACACGGGTGATCACCAATTCGTTGACGCACCCGGCGGGGAGCCGGATCGACTCCGGCAAGGCATTTGGCTTGCGCCTTTGGAACGCGTTCGGACTCAACGCGTTTTGACACCCGCCTCACGCAAAACACCCAATTTGCTGTGCATGAAAAAAAATTTTTGGGGTTCAATCTTGACAGGTCGCATTCACCCGGACCCAGCAACGGGAGACGGTAACATTGATGTAATCACTTGTTTTTAAATGCCTTTCCCTGCCACCGCCAAAAGGGCTGGGACATGTCGAATCGTCACGGGTATTTAGACGTATGAGCCATCCGAACCAGTGTCGCGGCAAAAGAAAAACCCGACCAGATGGCCGGGTTCGTCGTCGTCTCGTAGATGCCCGAAGGGGCCGTATCAGGCGCTGAGAGCCTTCACGCGCGAGCTGAGACGGGAGATCTTCCGGGACGCGGTGTTGCGATGGAAGACACCCTTGGTTACAGCGCGCATCAGCTCCGGCTGGGCAGCCTTGAGAGCTTCGCTCGCCGCAGTCTGATCGCCGGAGGCAAGTGCCTCCTCGACCTTGCGCAGGTACGAGCGCACCCGGCTGCGGCGGGCCTTGTTGGTGGCCGTGCGACGCTCGATCTTCCGCGCCGCCTTCTTGGCCGAAGGGGTGTTGGCCATAGTGTATCCTGATCGGTTACTTGAACACTGTGCTCGCCGAGCCAGAGGCGGTTGCGTCAAACGCCTCCGTCACCCGGGTCAAACGAAAGCGGTGGCGGAACGGGCCGCCACCGGTCGGAAGGCTTATAGTCGCAGGCCCGCGTCCCGTCAACGTGAAAAGGCGGGATTTCGCAGCCGGAGTTGCCCGGCTGCGCGACATTTGCGGGACACGCCACCTCAGCGGTGGCGGAACTGGGGCGCACGCTTCTCGACAAAGGCGGCCATGCCCTCGCTCTGATCCTCGGAGGCGAACATGGAATGGAACACCCGGCGCTCGAAACGCACCCCCTCGGCAAGCGTCGTCTCGTAGGCGCGGTTGACGCTTTCCTTGGTCATCATCGTGATCGGCATGGAGAAGTCGGCGATCTTCTCGGCGACACGCATCGCCTCGTCGACAAGCTCGGCCACCGGCACGATACGGCTGACGAGACCGGAGCGCTCCGCCTCCTCGGCATCCATCATGCGGCCGGTCAGGCACATCTCCATGGCCTTCGACTTGCCCACGAAACGGGTCAGGCGCTGGGTGCCGCCGGCCCCCGGCATGACGCCCAGCGTGATTTCCGGCTGGCCGAACTTGGCGTTGTCGCCGGCCAGGATGAAATCGCACATCATGGCCAGTTCGCAGCCGCCGCCGAGCGCATAGCCCGCGACCGCGGCGATGACCGGCTTGCGGAAACGCGAGACCTGGTCCCAGGAGGTGATGAAGTCCTTCGTGTAGGCCTCGATGAAGGAAAGCGAACTCATTTCCTTGATGTCGGCGCCGGCGGCAAAGGCCTTTTCCGAGCCGGTCAGGACGACACAGCCGATCTTGTCGTCCTTCTCGAAACCGGCCAGCGCCTCGTTCAGCTCGGCGATGAGCTGCGAGTTGAGCGCGTTGAGCGCCTTGGGCCGATGCAGGGTGACGAGGGCGACGCGACCGCGCTTCTCGACCTGAATATTCTCGTATGCCATGAGACCTCCCCGGAGAGTCCGGCGGCACACCGGGCGCGTGCCGCCTACCGGGGTCAAGGGGTAGCCGAAGGCGGCCCGCCCCGCAACCTGACAGGCCTGACGGGGGCGACCGTCTACTTCTGGCAGACAGGACAGTGAAAGGTGGAGCGGCCGGACTGGACGAGGCGTGCGATCGTTCCCCCGCATCCGGCGCGCCGGCAGGGCTCGCCCTCGCGTCCGTAAACCGCAAAGGAATGCTGGAAATATCCGAGCTCGCCGTTGGCCTGGCGGTGGTCGCGCAGGGTGGAGCCGCCGGCGGCGATCGCCTCCTCGAGGACAGTGCGGACAGCCTCGGCAAGGCGCCGCGCGCCTGCCCCCGCCTTTCCCTTCGCCGTTGCGAGGGATCCGGCCGGCGCCACGGGAGACAGGCCCGCCCGGTGGAGCGCCTCGCAGACATAGATGTTGCCAAGCCCGGCGATCATCCGCTGGTCGAGCAGTGCCGTCTTCAACGGCGTCCGCCTGCCCGCGAACAGCTCCGCCAGTCGTTCGCCGGACAGCGCGTTTCCGGTCGGCTCCAGCCCCAGATGGGAAAACAGCGGGTGGCTTTCCAGCCCGGCGCGGGTCGTCATCGTCATGAAGCCGAAACGGCGCGGGTCATTGTAGACGATGCGCATCGGCATGCCGGCCGCCGTCGCAAGATCGAAGACGACATGGTCGTGCTTGCGCGCCTCCGAGCGGGGATGCACGAATGCCGCCCCGCCCACGACCTCGCCCGGAGCCCCGTCTCCGCCCGCCTCGATGCGGAACGCGCCGGACATGCCCAGATGCATGACGATGACGGCGCCGTCGTCCAGGTCTGCGAGCAGGTACTTCGCCCGCCGGCCAAGCGCCGTCACCTCGCGTCCCTCCACGGCCTTGGCGAAACCGTCGGGAAAGGGGAAGCGCAGGTCGGGACGGGCAAGGTGCAGACGCTCGACGCGCGCGCCCTCGAACACGGGCGCGAGGCCCCGGCGCACGGTCTCGACTTCGGGCAATTCGGGCATGGGCGGGATCCGTTTTCACTGCGGGGCCGGCCGTGAAACCGACCCTCTGGTCATAGCGGAGCGAGCGCGGGCGTCAATGGCCCGGAGGATCCGGCCCGACCGATTGCCGCAGGCAGGCGATACGGACCTCCCGCGCCCGTGACCTTGGCCGGAAAATGCTGTAAGCCAACGCCGAATGACAGAACCACGCCGCCGGTCCAGACGTGACGAGTGCCGGCGCGATGACGGGGACACGCGCATGAGCGAGGCAACGGGCAGCGACAAGGCTCGCACTCAGGGGCCGGAAATGGCGACCAGCTTCGGCTTCCGCACGGTCCGCGAGGGATCCAAGCAGCCGCTGGTCAACGACGTCTTCCACCAGGTGGCAAGCCGTTACGACCTCATGAACGACCTGATGTCGGGCGGCCTGCACCGGGCCTGGAAGGACGCGATGGTCGCCTCCCTCGCCCCGCCGCGCTCCGATGCGCGCGCGTTTCGCGTGCTGGACGTGGCCGGCGGCACCGGCGACGTGGCGACCCGCATCGTGCGGGCCGGCGGCGCGCGGACCCAGGCGACCGTATGCGACATCAACGGCTCGATGCTGGCCGTCGGCCGGGAGCGGGCGGAAAAGGCGGGGCTCGACGGCGTGCTTTCCTTCGTCGAGGGCAACGCGGAGGACCTTCCCTTCCCGGACCGCTCGTTCGACGCCTACACGATCGCCTTCGGCATCCGCAACGTGCCGCGCATCGACAAGGCACTTTCCGAGGCGCGCCGGGTGCTCAAGCGCGGCGGGCGCTTCATGTGCCTGGAGTTCAGCCAGGTGGACATGGCCGGCCTCGACAGGGTCTACGACCTCTTTTCCTTCAAGGTGATCCCGCCCATGGGCAAGCTCGTGACCGGTGACAGCGAGCCGTATCGCTATCTGGTCGAATCGATCCGCAAGTTCCCCAATCAGGAACGCTTCGCGGACATGATCCGCGAGGCCGGCTTCTCGCGGGTCAGCTACCGCAACTTCACCGGCGGAATCGCGGCCCTGCATTCCGGCTGGGCGATCTGAGGGCGCAATGGCACTGGCGTCTCTCTTCCGTCTCGCGCGTGCGGGCTATGTCATGGCGCGCGAGGGCGTGTTCGGCATCATCGAACTGCCCGACCTTCCGCCGGCGCAACGCTTCGCGCTGCGGGTCGTGCGTCTGCTCGAGCGCCGCGCGGCAAAGGACAAGTCGGCCGACAAGCGGCTGTCCGACGCGCTCTCGCACCTCGGGCCGTCCTATGTGAAGCTCGGCCAGTTCATGGCGACACGACCCGACGTGGTCGGCCGCGACATGGCGCAGGACCTCACGGCGCTGCAGGACCAGATCCCGCCGTTTCCGACCGAGGAAGCCAGACGCGTCGTGACCGAGCAGCTTGGCCGGCCGGTCGAGGACATCTTCGAGACCTTCGGCGAGCCGGTGGCCGCCGCCTCCATCGCCCAGGTGCATCCGGCAACGGTGCGCGACGCGGATGGCACCTTGCGCAAGGTCGCGGTCAAGATCCTGCGCCCGGGCGTCGCCGAGCGCTTCCGCCGCGACCTCAAGAGCTACTACCTGATCGCACGCATCATCGAGCGGCTGCATCCGCCGTCCCGCCGCCTCCGCCCGGTCGCGGTGGTGGACACGCTCGCCCGTTCGGTGGAGCTGGAGATGGACTTCCGCCTCGAGGCGGCAGCACTTTCGGAAATGGGCGAGAACACCGCCGACGATCCCGGCTTCCGGGTGCCGTCCGTGGACTGGCCGCGCACGGCGAAATCCGTGCTCACCATGGAGTGGATCACGGGCCGCAAGCTTTCCGACGTCGCGGGAATCGAGGCCGACGGTCACGACCTTCCCGCCATCGGGGCCAACGTGATCCAGTCGTTCCTGCGCCATGCGGTGCGCGACGGATTTTTTCACGCGGACATGCACCAGGGCAACCTGTTCCTGGAGACCGACGGCACGCTCGTGGCGGTCGACTTCGGCATCACCGGCCGGTTGGGCCGGGCGGAGCGCCGTTTCCTGGCGGAGATCCTGTTCGGTTTCATCACCCGGGACTACCACCGAGTGGCCGAGGTCCACTTCGAGGCCGGATACGTGCCGTCCGACCAGGATGTCGACGTCTTCGCCCAGGCGATCCGCGCCATCGGAGAACCGATCCACGGCCATGACGCCTCCGAGATCTCCATGGCCCGCCTGCTGACGCAGCTCCTCGAGGTGACGGAGCTGTTCAACATGCGGACGCAGACCCAGCTCATCATGCTGCAGAAGACCATGGTCGTGGTCGAGGGCGTGGCGCGCACGCTGAACCCGCATCTCGACATGTGGCGCACCGCCGAGCCGGTCGTGCGGAGCTGGATCGAACAGAACCTCGGCCCCGTCGCCCGACTTCAGGATGCGGCGTCGGGACTTGGCGCACTCGGACGTCTGGCCGCCGACCTGCCGCTTCTTGCCGACCGTGCGCAACGGCTTTCCGCCGAGGTCGAGCGCATGGGCGAGAAGGGGGTCCGTTTCGACGCGGAAACCGCCGAGGCCATCGGCCGGGCCGAAGCCCGCCATTCGCGCTCGGGTCGCATCGCGCTCTGGGTCATCGCCGCCCTTCTGGCGATCGCCGTTCTTGGCTGAACGACCGCCGGCCCCGGCTGCTCAGGTCACCCGTCGCAGGGTCAGGTTGATGCGCGCGTCATCGCGCACGAGGCTCGACGAGCCCGGAACAAGCCGGTCGATACCGTGATAGGCGAGCCGCGACGCGCCCGCGAGCACCACCACGTCTCCCGAGGCGAGCCGCATGGACCGTGTCGGATCCTTGCGCGCCTGCCCGCCCAGGCGGAAAAGCGCGGTTGCTCCGAGCGACACGGACACGACGGGCACTGAAAAATCCGCCTCGTCCCGATCCTGGTGGAGCCCCATGCGCGTGCCGGGTCCGTAGAAGTTGACGAGACATGCCTCCGGCCACGGCGCGCCGGGCGCGACCTCCTCCCAGAGCGCCAGGAGGCTTTCCGGCATGGCCGGCCACGCGCGCCCGGTTTCCGGATGGGCCGCCTGGTAGCGATAGCCCGAGAGATCCGACACCCAGCCGAGCGGCCCGCAGCTTGTCATGCGGACGGAAAACGGCTTTCCGGTTCGCGGCATCACGGGGGTAAACAGGGGCGCCGCCCGGACCACCTCGCGGATATCCTCCAGCAGCGCCTCCTGCGCCCCACGGTCGAAATGCCCGGCAAGCAGGCGAAATCCCTCCGGCATCACGAACGCCCGGCGCGGCTTTTCGGACCGGTCTCCCGCCTGATGTCTTTCGCTGTCGCTGGTCATGTCTCCCCGCTCCGGCCTCGGCCTCGCCCACACCTGCACCCGCTGCGCCCGCAGCATGTGCGGCAGGCCCCCGCGAGTTCAAGGCCGTCAAACGGAAAACGCCCGGACGGAGATCCGCCCGGGCGTTTTCATGATTGTTTCGTCCTGACCGCGACCGGCGACCCGCGCCGGCCCCGAAATCAGAGCGACTGGAGCGCCGACTGCACGTCACGCAACTGCTGAAGGGTCTCGGCCGCCCGGTCACGGGTCGCCTCGTCCTTCGCATCCGCGACGTCCTCTTCGGCGTCGGTGATCTGCTGCGCGATCTCGTCGGCCTTCAGGTCACTGCGCGCGATCGCACGCTCGGCGAGAACGGTGAGACCACCCGCGTTGACCTCGGCAAAACCGCCGCGAACGAAGAAGTCGAGCTCTTCGCCAGACGTCCGGGACACCTTGAGGAACCCCGGGCGCAGCGTCGACACGAACGGCGCATGGCCGGCCATGACGCCGAACTCGCCCTCGCTTCCCGGCACGACCACCACCTGGACCTCCTCGGAGACCAGAAGACGCTCGGGGGACACGAGCTCGAACTTGAATGCTGCCGCCATAACGGTCCTCTGCTCCTGGTTGGGTTAGGCCGCTTCGGCCGCCAGGCGCTGTGCCTTCTCGATCGCCTCGTCGATGGAACCGACCATGTAGAAGGCCGCCTCGGGAAGGTGATCGTACTCGCCGTTCACCAGGCCCTTGAAGCCCTTGATGGTGTCCTCGAGAGCGACGAGCTTGCCCGGCGAACCGGTGAAGACCTCGGCCACGAAGAACGGCTGCGACAGGAAGCGCTCGATCTTGCGGGCGCGCGCCACGGTGAGCTTGTCCTCTTCCGACAGCTCGTCCATGCCGAGAATGGCGATGATGTCCTGGAGCGCCTTGTAGCGCTGCAGGGTCGCCTGCACGGCACGCGCGGTCTCGTAGTGCTCCTCGCCGATGACACGCGGATCGAGGATACGCGAGGTCGAGTCGAGCGGATCCACGGCCGGGTAGATGCCCTTTTCGGCGATGGAACGGTTAAGCACCGTCGTCGCGTCGAGGTGCGCGAAGGTCGAGGCCGGCGCCGGATCGGTCAGATCGTCGGCCGGGACGTAAACGGCCTGCACCGAGGTGATCGACCCCTTGGTCGTGGTGGTGATGCGCTCCTGCATGGCGCCCATGTCGGTGCCAAGCGTCGGCTGGTAGCCCACCGCCGAGGGAATGCGGCCCAGAAGCGCCGACACCTCGGAACCCGCCTGCGTGAAGCGGAAGATGTTGTCGACGAAGAAGAGCACGTCCTGGCCCTCGTCGCGGAAGTGCTCGGCGACCGTCAGGCCGGTGAGCGCCACGCGGGCACGGGCTCCGGGAGGCTCGTTCATCTGGCCGTAGACCAGCGCGCACTTGGACCCTTCCGTGGAGCCGTCATGCTCCTTGGGATCCTTGTTCACGTTGGACTCGATCATCTCCCAGTAAAGGTCGTTGCCTTCACGGGTGCGCTCACCCACGCCGGCGAAGACGGAATAGCCGCCGTGCGCCTTGGCGATGTTGTTGATGAGCTCCATGATCAGCACGGTCTTGCCGACGCCGGCGCCGCCGAACAGGCCGATCTTGCCGCCCTTGGCGTAAGGCGCCAGAAGGTCGACGACCTTGATGCCCGTCACGAGGATCTCGGCCTCGGTGGACTGGTCGGTGAAGGAGGGAGCCTCCTGGTGGATCGCGCGCTTCGTGTCGTGCGCGATCGGGCCCGCCTCGTCGACCGGCTCGCCGATGACGTTCATGATGCGGCCCAGGGTACCGGCACCGACCGGCACCGAGATGGCGATGCCCGTGTCGGTCACGTCCTGGCCGCGGACGAGACCCTCGGTCGCGTCCATGGCGATGGTGCGAACCGTGTTCTCGCCCAGATGCTGCGCCACCTCGAGAACGAGGCGGTTGCCGTTGTTGTCGGTCTCAAGGGAATTGAGAATCGGCGGCAGGTGGTCGTCGAACTTGACGTCGACGACGGCGCCAATGACCTGCGTGATGCGCCCGACTGCTTTGTCAGCCATTTTGCTTTCCTCGTCTCGATCCGGTCAGAGCGCTTCGGCGCCCGAAATGATTTCGATCAGCTCCTTGGTGATCTGGGCCTGACGCTGGCGGTTGTAGCTCAGTGTCAGCTTGTCGATCATTTCGCCGGCGTTGCGCGTCGCGTTGTCCATCGCGCTCATCCGTGCGCCCTGCTCGGACGCCGCGTTCTCCAGAAGACCCTTGAAGATCTGGACGGAGATGTTGCGCGGCAGCAGGTCCTCAAGGATTTCGGCCTCGCCCGGCTCGTACTCGTAGAGCGCGGGAGATCCCTCGTCGGAGGCAGCCGCCTCGTCGAAGACGACCGGGATGAGCTGCTGGGCCGTCGGCACCTGGCTGATCACGGAGTTGAAGCGCGCGAAGAACAGGGTGCAGACGTCGAACTCGCCCGCCCCGAACATCGTGCGCACGATGTCTCCGATCTCGTCGGCATTCTCGAACGCCACCCGCTTGACGTGACGCAGCTCGACCGTCTGAACGATCAGGCTGCCCATGTCGCGCTTCAGCAGGTCGAAGCCCTTCTTGCCGACGCACAGGATCTTCACCGTCTTGCCCTGCGCGATGAGCGAGCGGGCCCGCTCTCGCGCCAGCTTGACGATGGAGGAGTTGAAGCCGCCGCACAGGCCGCGATCCGCCGTGGCGACGACGAGCAGATGCACGTCGTCCTTGCCGGTTCCGGCGAACAGCACCGGTGCGTCGTCACGCCCCTCGAAGCCGCTGGCGATATTGGCAAGCACGGCTTCCATGCGCTCGGCATAGGGCCGCGCGGCCTCGGCCGCCTCCTGCGCGCGACGCAGCTTCGCCGCGGCCACCATCTGCATGGCCTTGGTGATCTTCTGCGTCGCCTTAACGGAGGCGATCCGGTTTCGTAAGTCCTTCAGGCTCGGCATGGCCGCCCCTTGTCCCTAGAGCCTCGGTCGCGTCAGGCGAAGTTCTTGGCGAACGCCTCGATGGCCGCCTTCAGGCGTCCCTCGAGATCGGCATCAAGCGCCTTCTTCTCCCAGATCGCGTCCAGGAGATCGGCATGCTCGCCGCGCAGGTTCAGCAGAAGGCCTTCCTCGAAGTCCTTCACCTTGTCGACCGGAAGCTTGTCCAGGTAACCATTGACGCCGGCGTAGATGACGGCGACCTGCTCCTGGGTCTTCAGCGGCGAGAACTGGGCCTGCTTCAGCAGCTCGGTCAGACGCGCGCCGCGATTCAGCAGACGCTGGGTCGTGGCATCGAGGTCGGAACCGAACTGAGCGAAGGCCGCCATCTCGCGATACTGGGCCAGCTCGCCCTTGATCTTGCCGGCGACCTGCTTCATCGCCTTGATCTGGGCCGAGGAGCCGACGCGCGACACCGACAGACCGACGTTCACGGCCGGGCGGACACCCTGGAAGAACAGATCCGTCTCAAGGAAGATCTGGCCGTCGGTGATCGAGATCACGTTGGTCGGAATGAAGGCCGACACGTCGTTGCCCTGGGTCTCGATGACCGGAAGGGCGGTGAGCGAGCCGAGACCGTTGTCTTCGTTCAGCTTGGCGGAACGCTCGAGCAGACGCGAATGGAGATAGAACACGTCGCCCGGGAAAGCCTCACGCCCCGGCGGACGACGGAGCAGCAGCGACATCTGACGGTAGGCCACGGCCTGCTTGGTCAGATCGTCATAGCCGATCACCGCGTGCATGGAGTTGTCGCGGAAGAACTCGCCGATCGCGGTGCCGGAGAACGGCGCCAGGAACTGCAGCGGCGCCGGATCCGAGGCGGTCGCGGCGACGACCACGGAGTACTCGAGCGCGCCCGACTCCTCGAGCTGCTTCACGAACTGGGCGACGGTCGAACGCTTCTGGCCGACGGCGACGTAGATGCAATAGAGCTTCTCGCTCTCATTGTCCGTCGC
>MDTD01046455.1_pt1 | contig 33194 bp, 34 predicted proteins | sample 811221 | NCBI WGS metagenome assembly MDTD01 (sample SAMN05326646, study PRJNA326480) | marine metagenome | isolation source: seawater | place: Pacific Ocean: South West | collected 2011
GAAGTCGCCAAACTCCACCTCGATCATACACCTCGGTGACCACCCGGGATTACACCTTCGACGGCGCTGAAATTACACCACGTGCGTGGACGCTACCGGGCCCGGAAGCGCCAATAGGGAACCGCCAGTCCCAACGGCAATGCCACCGTCAGCGCATTGAGGCGCGTGCCGCGAAACGGATGACCGTGCAGGACCTCGTGCTGAAGCGAGGAATGCAGCGCGATCACCACCGCGAGCAGGGCATAGGCGACGCTGCCAAGTGCGGCCGCGTTCCACGCCAGCGCGAAGAACGCGCCATGAACCGCGACCAGAAGTGTCAGCGTCGGCGCCTCGTCACGAATGCGGGCAGGTATCCGGAAGTCCCTCGCGGTATGTGCACCCGCGTCGGGCGCCTCACCCTCCACCGGTACGAATGCATGCGTATCGTGCTGCCGCTCGGCGAGACCCGGCATGGAACCCCCTCGAAGTGGTTGGAAAGGCGTTGTGTTCACGCAGACTTTCCACCGAGGTTCGGGCTCGGGACAATGTGTCAATCAGCATGTTGAAATGAGATGCTGCATGGTATTATCGACTTTCATGTATTTTCGTAATCTCCATGCGAAATCACAACACGCGAAACAGGGTCTTGTGCCCTCCACCACACCGGCAACGGGGACCCGATCATGAGCGGAACCGACAAACGCGAACTCGCGGCAGTGTTTCGCGAACGGCTCGGCCTTCTTCTGGCACGGCGCGGCGAGCCGCCGGCGCGCTTTGCCACGCGGGTCGGCCTCGACCGGTCCGCGCTCAGCCACTTCCTGGACACGACCTCCACGCGAATGCCGCGCACCGAGGCGCTGTGTGACATCGCCCGGGCCGAGGGCGTGACGACGGACTGGCTGCTCGGGCTCACCCAGTCGGAAACCGACGCCGCGGACATCGCCCCGGCGCTGGAGATCGAGCGCACCGAAAACGGTCACGGCGAAACATTGTTGGCAAGCTGGCACCAGCAGGCGATCGGCTACAAGATCCGCTACGTTCCCTGCACTGTCCCCGACCTGCTGCGCACCGAGGCGGTAACCGCCTATGAGTTCGGGCAGGACGAGAGTGCGCAGGCTGCCGCCAAGGCAGACCAGGGCCGCCGGCAGCTCGACTACACACGCCGGCCCGAGACCGACATGGAGGTCTGCATGCCGGTGCAAACGCTGGAGGCGCTGGCGGAGGGATCGGGCGTCTGGAGCCACCTCGATGCGAACGACCGGCGCGCCCAACTCGAGCACATGGCCCGCCTTGTCGACGAGCTCTACCCGACATTCCGCCTTTTTCTGTTCGACGGGCGCCACCACTTCGCGGCGCCCTACACGGTTTTCGGCCCCCAGCGCGCCGCGCTCTATCTCGGCACGCTCTATCTGGTGGTGAACTCCGTGGAACACATTCGCGCCCTCACCCGCCATTTCGACGGTCTCATTCGCAACGCGACCCTGGGGCCGGACCGCGCAGGCGCGCATATCGAGGCACTGGCCCGCAACGTGCGGGAGCGTCCGGTCACGGCTTCGTGAAGCCCGGCGTCTTGAGCCCGCCCCGCTTCGAAGGGACAGTCTGTGCTGGCCTGGGGTGCGGACCCGTCTCGTTGATGAGTCCTCTCCCTGAGTCGCATTCGAGGGAGATTGAAAACATGATCAAGACCGGCCTCCGGGCTTTCGCCGTGGCGCTCGCGCTTGCGGGTGCAACCTCCATTGCCAGCGCCGATCCGATCCAGACGCGCCAGGAGATGATGAAGTCCGTTGGCGCGGCCACCGGCACGCTCGCCAAGATGATCAAGGGCGAAACGCCTTACGATCCGGTCGCGGCCGGGCTGGCCATGCGCCTTCTGTTCACGACGCCGTCCGGTTTCGTCACCCAGTTTCCGGAAGGTAGCAATTCGGCCGAGAGCGAAGCCTCGCCGAAGATCTGGGAAGACATGGCCGGTTTCGAAAAGGCCGCCATGGACCTGCAGAACGCGGCTCTTGCCGCGATCCCCGCCTCTACCCAGGGCCTTGACGCTCTCAAGGGATCGTTCGGCTCCGTGGCCTCGAACTGCAAGGCCTGCCACGAGAACTACCGCGTGAAGAAGAACTGAGCACGGATGGCCGGGCCGGCGCCTGACATCGGACCGGCCAGGCCAACACCTCGCTCCGCCACCGGCCCGGCGGCGGAGTGCATGCACCTGTAAACGTCCCGGATCGCCGCATGACCCGTCGTACCGTCTTCCGCCTGTTCGGCCTCGCCCTTCTTCTGGTCGCCGGCCTGATTTACCTGACGCGTCCGGAGCGGATCGGCCCGGACGCGATCCCGACGCACACGGCCGATCTTGCCAACGGCGAACGCATGTTCTGGGCCGGCGGCTGCGCGTCATGCCACGCAGCCCCTGGCGCGAAAGGCGATGACAAGCTGGTGCTTGCCGGCGGTGTGGAACTCGACACGCCGTTCGGCCTGTTTCGTGCGCCGAATCTCTCGCCCGATCCCGAACACGGCATCGGCGGCTGGTCCGAGGCGGATTTCGTTACCGCCATGACCCTGGGCACCTCGCCGCAGGGCACACACTACTACCCGGCCTTCCCCTACGCCTCCTATCGCAACATGCGTCTGGAAGACCTGATCGACCTGAAAGCCTTCCTCGACACCCTGCCCGCTTCCACGAACGTCGTCGCGGACCACGATCTCGCCTTTCCCTTTTCCTGGCGAGGCACGCTCGGGTTCTGGAAGGCGCTCTACCTGAAGCGTGTGCCGCCACCCGCACCGCAGGACGCGGATGAGACCGTCCTGCGCGGGCATTATCTTCTCACCGGGCCGGGACATTGCGCGGAATGCCATACCCCGCGCGACCTCCTCGGAGGTCAGGACCTGGACCACTGGCTTGCCGGCGGCCCCAATCCGGATGGAGAGGGCATGATCCCCAACATCACGCCGTCGCGCTCGGGGATCGGAAGCTGGTCGGCGGGAGACATCGCCTACTATCTGGAATCGGGCTTCACGCCGGATTTCGACAGTGTCGGCGGCAGCATGGCCGACGTTCAGGAGAACTGGTCGAGGGTCCCGGCCGCCGACCGGGAGGCGATCGCGGCCTACCTGAAAACGGTCACGCCAATGCCCGCGCAGGACCAGCAGGACTGAATCAGACCAGGCCCGCCGTTTCCTTTCGGATCCAGTGCAGGAAGCCGGCGCTGCCGTCTTCCACCGGCAGGCTCAGCACCGCCGGCTCGTCATAGGGATGGGCGGCCTTGAGTGCCGCGATCGCGGCGGCGGACTGGGAGAGCGTCGTCTTAGCCAGGAAGACCACCTCGTTCGCCTCCTCGATCTCGCCCTGCCAGCGATAGATCGAAACCATGCCCGGCCACATGTTGATGCAGGCGGCAAGGCGCTCTCGCACCAGCGCCTCTCCGGCGGCCCTGGCGCTGTCCGTGTCAGGGAAGGTCGCGTAAATCAGGCGGATGTGACTGTCGCTTTGCATCGTCGAATGGATTCCCAAGCTGGTGGTGAGCGTGCTACGAAACCGAAGACCGGTCGCGGACAGTCCCGAGCCGGACGTGCCCCGATGGTGTAGCCCCGAATGCGGCCCGCGGCCAAGCGGTGACATTCAACAAGGTGGCTGGCGCCGGACGCGGACACGCCCCGCCGCCCGAATGTCCGCGTCATATCAAGGCAAGGCCGCCCCGTTCGCCGCCTTCATGCAGGATCCGGCATGACCGCTTCGCTTCCGCCTGCCGGCGAGATCACCCCAATCGAGCGCATTGCCTTCGTTTCGAGCGACACCGCCGAGGCGGCGGAGGCGCGCGCGACGCTGGAACGGCGCTTCGGCACCCATAACCCGAAGGGTGCGGACGTCATCGTCGCGATTGGCGGCGACGGTCTCATGCTGCAGACGCTGCATCGCTTCATGAACACGGGCAAGCCGATCTACGGCCTCAACAAGGGGTCCGTCGGTTTCCTCATGAACGAGTACCGCGAGGACGACCTTCTCGAGCGCATTCGCAATGCCGCCGTCAGCCGGATCCGTCCGCTCGTGATGGAGGCAACCGACACGCTGGGGCATATCCATTCCGCGCTCGCCATCAACGAGGTCTCCCTGTTGCGGCAGACCCACCAGGCCGCCAAGCTTCGCATCACCGTCGACGAGCGGGTGCGCATGGAGGAACTTGCCTGCGACGGCGTGATCGTCTCCACGCCCGCCGGCAGCACGGCCTACAATCTCTCCGCCCACGGCCCGATCCTGCCGGTGGACGCGCACCTCCTGGCGCTGACGCCGATCAGCCCGTTTCGGCCGCGCCGCTGGCGTGGCGCGCTGCTTCCCAACCGCGTTCAGGTGCGCATCACCGTGCTGGAAAGCGACAAGCGCCCGGTCAGCGCGGCCGCCGACTACACCGAGATCCGCAACGTGATCGAGGTTCGCGTGCGCGAGGAGGAGAACTCCCACAGCCTGGTGCTGTTCGATGCGGATCACAATTGGGACGAGCGCATTCTCACGGAGATGTTCCGCTACTGACCTCCGCAATACCACGAGTCCCGCGTTGATTTCGTGATTGCTTAACTTGTCCCGGGCAAGCTCAGGCTTCGGGCGGAACGGTCCGCCGGACAGTAATTCGCCGGGCGCTCATGTCTTTTCCCACGCTCAATCTCTCCAATCTGCGTGTTCTCGTCGTCGAGGACAACTTGCACATGCGCCGCATCCTCCGGCGGATGCTGTCGGGTTTCGGGGTGACGCTGATCCACGAGGCGGAAGACGGCGCCGAGGCGCTTGAGCAGGTCTCGCGACAGGATCCTGATCTGATCATCACCGACTGGCTCATGCCCATCGTCGACGGTGTGGAGCTGACACGGCGCATCCGGTCCGGCAACTCGCCAGGCTGCTTCGTGCCCATCATCGCCGTGACGGCCCACACCCAGAAACGGCGGGTGGTCGAGGCGCGCGATTGCGGCGTGACCGAGATCCTGTGCAAGCCGGTTTCGGCGAAGGCGCTCTACCTGCGCATCGCGAATTGTGTCTTGAACCAGCGCGACTTCATTCGCTCAAAAACGTTCTTCGGCCCGGACCGGCGGCGCTTCCAGCTCCCCAACTACAAGGGGATCGACAGGCGCGGCCGCCAGAAGGAAGACGGGTATGCTCTGGACGCCGGGGGCGAAGTCACGCAGACTCCGCCCGCGGAAGAACATCGGGAATCGGCCTGACGGCCGCAGGCCGCACCCGCGCGGCGCTTCCCTGACCGGGACTTTGACACATGGCCACAGATCGAAGCGGACAGAAAGACGACTACGAGGTTGTAAAGCCTCCGCGCGACCTTCGCTCCAAGGTGCGTGTCCTGAGCCCGCGCGAGGCGGCACGGTTCGACCCGGTCAAGGCGGCCGAAGCCGCGCTTGAAAAGCTCTCCGCCGACTTTGACGACTGGATGGCCAACGAGGCCCTGGCACTGTCTTCCGCCTACACCGACATCCAGGAAAACGGCATGAGCGACGAGCGTCGCGACACGCTGTTTCGCGCGGCCCATGACATCAAGGGACAGGCGGGAACGCTCGGCTATCCGCTCGTCGGCGGGGTGGCCGCAAGCCTGTGCCACCTGATCGAACATGTCGACGCCGCGACCTTGCCGCTTACCCTCGTCGGCCAGCATGTGGACGCCGTGCGCGCCATGGTGGCCGAAACGGGTCAGAAGGAAGACAATCCCACCGCGCGGGCGATCGTCGACCGGCTCGCCGACGTCACCGAGGACTTCGTGTCCCGCAACGGTACGCCGGACAGCGACTGACGCCGTCCGCGTCGCCGATCAGGCCGCCAGCGTGCGGTCGCGATAGGCGCGTGCCGCGTCCCGCGCGATCTCGGCGGAAAAGCGGCGCAGCATGACGACGAGATCGTCGGCCTCGACCCCGTCCTGTTCCTGATAGCGGGCCAGAACCTCCCCGATGAGGAGGCGCGACACCCTGGCACTGCCGGCGAGCGCCGGCGCGTTCGGCGTAGCGGAAAGCAGGTCGCGCCACACCGAAACCGCGACACAGAACAGCGAGTGGGTGCGCGAGGGCAGGCCCGCCCGGCCAAGGAGCGCACGCAGCGGCAGGGAACGCCCGCCCGAAAGAACGGCGGCCACGCGTTTGCGCGACAGGCCCGACAGGCGAACCAGAGCCGCCTCGAAAAGCACCGCGTTGCCCGTGCACACCGCGCGCAACATCAGGCCCGCGGTGAGCTGTCCCGACTGCAGGAGGTGCTCCACCAGGGATTCGGTCTCGTGCGGAGCCGCTCCGTTGGCGAGCGAAACGGTCGCGCGTTCACGCGCCTCGTTGACGACCGCCTTGGCACGCGCCTCGTTGAGGCCCCGCCGCACCAGCGGATGATCGCTCAGCAGGTCGCCTACCTGCTTCAGAAGCATCTGGCGGATCTCGATGGGAACCCCGTCGCGCTGCAGCAGGGCCTCGCGCACCGCCGGCTCGCGGCCATGGCGCTCCACCAGCGCCACGAGCAGCGTCGGCGTCAGATCCGCCCCCTCGTTGGCGAGCAGAACCGCGCAGGCGCTCGCCGAGCCGTGAGTCACAAGCGCCCGGCAGACCGGCTCGGACAGCTCGGAACGCTCGGCGATCGTGCGCGGAAGGGGATCGGTATAGCCCTCGACGAACTCCACGAGTTCGGCATCGAGAAGCACGGGAGAATGTCGCAGGATCGGCAAGGCGATCTGTGGCAGATCACCGGCAAGCGCCAGAACCACCTCGCGAGGGGCATCCCCGCTGCGCGCCAGGGCCTCGGCAAGCGCGCGGCGCACGCTCACACAGGGGTCGTCCAGGAGCAGGGTCAGCGCGGCGTCGGCCGCCTCGCGTTCGTCTTCCGAGAGGTCCGAATAGAGATACGCGCGAGCCAGCGCGCTCGTTGCCTCCGCCCGCCGGTCATCGGGCGCATCCGCCATCCATCGCAAGAACTGCTCTACGATCATCGTGCCACTGTCCTGTCAGGCGCCGCGAACCACCACGACGCGCCGACAAACAGTGTGCGCCAGAAACGCTTAATGCTTCGTTCACCATAAACGGACGCCGGTCCGCCTCAGGCCTCGACGCGCAGGAATCCCGCAAGCCCGGTCTTCTGATGCTCGATGACATGGCAATGAAAGGCCCAGTCCCCCGGGTTGTCGGCCACAAGCACGACCTCCATCGTCTCCTGGGCCTGCAGCAGGGCCGTGTCGGTCCATAGTGGCGGCACCTTGCGCTTGTCGGAGCGCAGCAGGCGGAACGTGTGGCCGTGAAGGTGAATGGGATGGTCGTTCTGCGTTTCGTTTCGGAACCGCAGAACATAGGTCTTCCCCTGTTTCAGCGTCGCGAGCGGATCGAGCGGCCCCGGAACGTCCCCCTTCCAGGCGATCCGGTTGATCGACCAGAAGGTATAGCCGAGGCTGCCGCAGATCGAACGCTGAGGCGCATCGCCGTCCGGTGTCCAGCCGAAGAGAAACTCGACCGTCTCCGCGTTGGCCAGATCCGGCTCCGCGAACGGGTTGGGCGAAAACGGCTTCAATTCGGCAAGCGTTCGGTTTGCGCTCGCGCCGACCGCCCGGAAGGTCGCGATGGCCACCGGGCCGGTTGGCGTGTCGCGCAGGAGCGCGACTTCCTCGCCCTCACGGTCCGGCACGCGAAGGGCGAAATCCGCCCTCTGGCCGGGCGCCAGAAGCGCCTCGTTGTAATCCTGCGGCACCGGCAGGGGATTTGAATCGAGCGCAAGAAGCCGCACCCGCGCTCCCGCATCCTCATTACCAGACACCCGGTACGTCGCGACACGGGTGAGATCCGTCACCGCCAGGCGCAGGCGCACCAGGCCGCCCGCCGGCACGTCATGGCGCGGCGTGACCTGCCAGTTGACCGTCGAGACGGTGCCGAGCGTCCCGCCACGCGCGGCGTTGCGCGGTTTGTAGAAATCGATGAAGGCGCCCTCACCGTTCAGGCGGAAGTCACGGATGTTGAGCGGAATGTCGGCATCGAAGCCCGGATCCTCGTCATCCTCGACGATGAGGACCCCGGTCAGCCCGCGCGCGATTTGCTCCAGCGTGTTGCAATGGGGGTGATACCAGAAGGTGCCCGCATCCGGAGGCGTGAAGGAATAGCGGAACCGCTCCTTCGCCTCGATGGGGTTTTGGGTGAGATACGGGACACCGTCCATGGCGTTGGCGATCCTCAGCCCGTGCCAGTGCACCGTCACCGCCTCGCCCAGGCCATTGTCCACGTCGACGTTGAACGTCTCCCCGCGCCGCATCCGCAGCACCGGCGGCGCGCCGGTCGAGACAAAGCTCATCATGTCCCGCGTGAGGGTGCCGGGCAGGATCTCGTGTGACAGGCGCGAGAGATCGAGCAGCGTGTCCGCTGCATGGGCCTGCCGGGCGGCCAGCCCGCCGATGAGCGGTGCCGCGGCCACCGCCGCACCGCCAAGAAGAAGTTCCCGCCGCGAGATCATCGCCATGACCGCACACCCCGTTCGCGTAGCCTGAATGGACGGACGAGACCTCACCCGGCCTCGCCACCGGGCCACCATACGCCTGCCCGCCGCCACGGGTGAACCCGCGCACGCCATTTTTCTTGAGTTAAACCGTCATGTTTTAAGCGTGAAGTTTTCCGCCCGGATGCGGATACAGGAAAACCGGCGGAATACCGCCGGTTTCAAAGCCCACTTCAAGCGTCCGTGCGTTCCTGCGACCGACCGTCACAGGGCACCTGCCGCGCCTCATACGGGCGGCAAAAGGTCTTTCTGCTCGACCGCCGGGCGATAGCTGAGAAAGCCGGTCAGATCCATCGGCTGGCCGCGAACCAGGCTCGCGGTCCGGATCTCCGCGCGCTCGGGAACGGGCACCGCGGCCCGCGTTTCCTCGCGCGCCCCGCCGCCTTCGGCCGGACGCAGTTCCGCCACACCGGTCAGAATGCGGGAGCGGCGTTCCGAATAGGCATCCGTCCCGGAAGCATCCACGACGGATTCGCGCCTTGCGGCGGCACGCAGTAGCGCTTCTTCCTGGCCGGCTTCCTGAGCCGCAAAGGCCGTGACGAAGCGCGAATCGAAGGAGGCCTTGCGTGCCTCGACGCCATTGCGGAACAGCGCATGAAAGGGTGAGGACACATCGGCGGTGGCCGACCAGGCCGAAAGGACGCGGCTGGTGGGATCGCCCATGGCAAGCGTCTGCTCGCCGCCCTGCGTCGCAGCGGCGACTGCCGTCTCCGCCCCCGGCTTGGAAGCGGGAACGGCGGCAAAGCGGGTGGCTCCGGGCAACGCGGGAGCCGTTCCCCCGTGCTTGGAAATCAGGTTGGCGTAAACCTCGCTCACCGAGCGCGCACCACCGCGATCGTAGAAGATCGGCTTGTTGGCACGTGCCTGGCGCGAAAACACCTTGTCGGCGGCGAGTTCGGGATTGCTCTCGGCAAGCGAGATGAGCTTGCTCGCCCCGCCCGCACCCAGGAAATGGGCGATGTAAAGCTCGCCCTCGGACGGCTGACGCCCGAGCTTGTCGCTCAGATAGGCCGCATTCTTCTGAGTCAGCTCACCGGCCATCGTCGAGGCGATCTCGGCATTGTCGCGCATGGCCAGGATTTCCTGGCGCATCTGCGGATCGCGAACCCGGTAGCGGCCACCGGAGGTGCGCTCGATCTGGTCGGCATAGGTGCCGAGCCCGTGCTTGTGCCCGGACTCCTTCATCGTCTCGAGCCAGGTGCTCTCGATGAACTGGAACAGGCCCGACGCGCTGGAGGTGCGTGCCTTGGCGTCCTCGTCGAAATTCGATTCGCGCTTGGCCGTCTTCACCAGATACTCGAAGGAGGCGCCCGTCGATGTGCTGGCGGACTGAAAGGCCTGCTCGATGCGCGAGGCAATCGAGAACGGTTCCCCGACTTTCATGTTCCGAAGCTCCCAGGCTGGATGCCGCAATCCTTACGATGCGGTTAAGACTCCCGCCCAAGTGGTTAACGAGTGGTTAACATGAACTAACTTCCCTTGCGAATTGCGATTTATGGGCTAAACCGGCAAGGGCGATTCGCCGGGCACGGCCGGCGGACACGAAACGGGAGGAGATAAAATGGCCGGATTGCACTTCGAGGAGTTCGAGATCGGGCATGTCTTCCATCACGCGCTGACGCGCACGGTCACCGAGATGGACAACATGCTTTTTTCCAACATGACGCTCAATCCGCAGCCGCTGCACATCGACCGCCATTTCTGCGAGACGCAGACCGAGTGGGGCCAGCCGCTGGTCAACAGCATCTTCACTCTCGGCCTGATGATCGGCATCTCCGTCCATGACACCACGCTTGGCACCACCATCGCCAACCTGGGCATGAGCGACGTGAAGTTCCCCGCCCCCGTGTTCCAGGGCGACAGCCTGCATTGCACGACGGAAGTGATTTCGAAACGCGAGTCGAAGTCCCGTCCCGATGCGGGAATCGTCGAGTTCGAGCACAAGGCGTTCAACCAGCACGATGCGCTCGTGGCCGTCTGCCGCCGTCAGGCGTTCATGCGCAAGACCGCCGGAGGCGCGTGACATGCGCTCGCTTCTCTTCGTTCCCGGCGACAGCGAGCGCAAGCTCGAGAAGGGCCTTGCAAGCGGCGCGGACGTACTGCTCATCGACCTTGAGGATTCCGTCGCACTGGAAAACAAGCCGCGCGCGCGCGCGTTGACGGCCGCCTTCCTGAAGGCGCAGGCAGGTAAGATGGGAAGCCGTACGCGACTTTACGTGCGCGTCAACGCGCTCGATACGGGCGTGACCGAGGACGACCTTGCGGCGATCATGTCCGCACGACCCGAGGGCATCATGCTCCCGAAATCCGTCTCGGGCCGCGACGTGGAACATCTCGATGCCAAGCTCGCCGTCCATGAGGCGGAAGCCGGTTCCGACGACGGTTCGACCCGCATCCTCTGCGTCGCGACGGAAACCGCCGCATCGCTGTTCAATCTGGGAACCTATCAGGGCGTCAGCCAGCGGCTTGAAGGCCTGACCTGGGGCGCGGAGGATCTCTCGGCCGACCTCGGCTCTCTTGCCAACCGCGATCCGTCGGGAAACTTCACCGAGCCCTTCCGCATGGCCCGCAACCTGTGCCTCTTCGGCGCGGTCGCGGCCGCGGTGGTGCCAATCGACACGGTCTTCACGAACTTCCGCGACATGGAAGGGCTGGAGCGCGAGGCACGCGAGGCCCTGACGGACGGCTTCACCGCCAAGATGGCGATCCATCCGGCGCAGGTGCCCGTCATCAACACGGTCTTCACCCCCTCGAGTGAGGACATTGCCCGCGCGCGCGCCATCCTTGCCGCGTTCGAGGCCGCCGGCAATCCGGGCGTCGTCGGTCTTGAGGGCGAAATGCTCGACCGGCCACACCAGCGCCGAGCCGAGAAACTGCTCGCCCGCGCCGCCGCCGCCGGCCTGACCTAGGTCGCGCCCCCGCAAACGACGATGTTCAGGCCTTGGGCCTGAACATCTCGAACACGTCGCTCACGACCGCATAATCCATGTAGCCAAGACGCGCGAGCGGACGGGCTCTCGTCACGTCGAAACGCCCGTCGACGATCGCGTCCTTGTCCAGATGGACGGCGACGACCTCGCCAAGCACCAGCCAGTTGTCGCCCTCCACGCCATCCAGCCCGGTCATCCGGATGGTCTGGAGATGCTTGCACTCGAGCGCCGCCTTCGCCTCGCCGACACGCGGCACCGACACGCACATCGACTCCGTCGCGGTGAGCCCCGCCTTTTCGAACTCCGACACGCCGTGCGGATAAGGCGCGGAACTGGTGTTCATCGCGTCCTTCAGATCCTCCGTGGCGAGATTAAAGACGAACTCCCCCGTCGCATCCACATTGGCGACCGTGTCCTTGTAGCCGGACGAGGAGAACGCGAGGATCGGCGGCGTGTCGCAGACCGCGTTGAAGAAGCTGTAAGGCGCCAGGTTGAGCGTTCCGTCCGCCCCGCGCGACGAGATCCAGCCGATCGGGCGCGGGGCCACGATCGCCTTGAAGGGATTGCGGGCCAGCCCGTGTCCCTCGCTCACCTTGTAGGAATGGGTGCTCATTGAGGGCTCCACTCGCTGACGATATCGGAAAGCTCCGGACGCGGGCGCTCCGCCGGTGTTTCACTCGGCGTGCCAACGTGGATGAAGCCCGCGACGCGCTCCGTCTCGGCGAGGCCGAGCAGGGCGGAGACCTCATCGTCGAAAGCCATCCACTGGGTCAGCCACTGTGCCGCGAAACCGCTCGCGTGAGCCGCGACAACGAGGTTCATGCAGACAGCGCCGACGGCAAGCTGCTGTTCCCAGACCGGGATCTTGGGGTGCACGCCCGCCTTTGAAACGACGGTAATCACCAGCGGGGCAAGCGCAAACCGGGAAAGCTCCTGCGCCTTGCGCTCGTCCGACAGCGGGCCGTCGCGCCGCTCGAGGATCTCGACCAGCTTTTCGCCAAGCCGCTCGCGCGCCTCGCCGCGAATGAGCACGAAGCGCCAGGGCGCGAGCTTGCCGTGATCGGGAACCCGCGAGGCGGCGGTCAGCATTGCCTCGAGCGTGTCGCCTTCGGGTGCCGGAGCCTTGAGCGTCACGGCCGGATGGGAGCGCCGGGCGAGAAGCAGGCGCATTGTCTCGGGAGAAGCCTGTATCATGATGAAATGTCTATCCTGGGAAGAACTGCCCGGATGGCACCGGGCCGGATATGGAGCCGAAGCCTCCATTGTGGCGCCATGAGGACGCCTTGGAACGCCCTTGTCAATCTCCCCTAGCCCCGCCACCCGACCGGGAATCCCGGCGTTCCGCCGTCGGGTAGGACTCCTTTCACGTCCGCGCGACTTGAAATCGCCCCAGTTTCGGGGTTTGAAGCAGGTCTGACGAAATGGAATTCACGGGAATCAGGGCAGGCTTGATGCTGGGCACATGGAAACTTGTGGCGGTCGGTGCCGCGCTTTGCGTCGGCATGGCCTCCGCGGCCGCGCAGGAAGTCGTCACGCCACCGGTCAAGCCCGAGACCGGACTTGGCGAGGCGATCGATGCCCCGCTTGTCGAAAACCCGCTGGAACGCACGCCCGATCCCGTCGACCCGCTGATCTCCGGTCCGGTGCCGGGCCTCGAGGCACCGGCGGTCCCCTATGCCCCCTATGCCACGCCCGATACGGGCATGCCCGACCTCGGGCACGAGGCGCCGGTCTATCTGGTCGCGCGCCTTTCCGAGGACGGGCCCGCACTGACGCGCGGACTGACCTGGCGCGTCTATGCCGACAAGCCCGCTCCCGACGGACGGCTCGACCTGGTGGCCACGGCCAAGGGCGGCGATGCGGACCTGAGGCTGAAGCCCGGCGACTATCTCGTCCACACCGCTTTCGGCTACGCCGGGCGCACAAGCCGCATCCACGTGCGTGGCGGCGTCACCAGCCAGACCATCCTGCTCAACGCCGGCGGGCTGAAGCTCGATGCGCAGTTCTCCGGCCATCAGCCGATCCGCACCGGCCCGGTCGTCTTCGACATCTACGAGAGTGAATTCAACAGCCGCGGCGAGCGCAAGCTCGTGGCCGGCAACGTCAAGCCCGGCGAGATCGTGCGCCTCAACGCGGATACCTATCATGTGGTGAACCGCTACGGCGCGGTGAACGCGGTGGTGCGCGCCGATATCCGCGTCGAACCGGGCAAGCTGACCGAGGCGACCGTCTATCAGAATGCCGCCCGCGTCACCCTCAAGCTCGTCAGCCAGGAAGGCGGCGAAGCCATCGCCAACACCCGCTGGTCCGTCCTGACGCCCGGCGGCGACATGGTCGTGGAAGCGACCGGCGCCTTCCCGGCCTTCGTTCTGGCCTCGGGTGAGTATCAGGTGATCGCGCGCAACGAGAACAAGCTCTATTCGCGCGAGTTCGCGGTCGCGACCGGCAACCACGGCGAGGTCGAGGTCCTGACCTCCCAGCTTCTCAAGCAGTAATACCGCTCAGGCAGCAATGCGCGGAACGCGGCGGCGCTCCAGCCGCAACCGGCGACGGCGGCGCGACGGCGCCATCGAGACCACCCGCTCGTGCAGATGCGCGATCATCGCCTTCTGGTCGGAAAAGGCGGCAAGCTCCTCGAAGGGAATCGCCGCCCCGACGCGCACCGGCAGATCACGCCCCATCATGCGCCGAAACTCGCGGATATAGAGCGACAGGCGCAACGTCAGCGACACGCGCGACACCAGATGGAACAGCGCCGAGTTCTGGCCCTCGAAATGCAGCGGGATCACGGTCGCGCGCGCCGAACGGATCATCTTGGCCGTGAAGGTCTTCCATGGCAGTTCGCGCGCCGGACCGAACGGCTTTTCGGCCGTGGCGACACCGCCTCCCGGAAACACGATGATCGTCACGCCCTCACCCAGGAGCCGCAACGCCTCCTTGCGGGTGCGCATGTTGGTCCTCAAGGCCTCGGCCGTTTCCTCGAAATCCACGGGCAGGGCATAGGGCCGGATCTCCGGCGCCTTGAGCAGTTCGTTGTTGATGAGGATGCGGTAGGGTCGCCCGAGACGCTCCGCCATCGACAGGATCGCGAGACCGTCGCTCAGGCCGAAGGGGTGGTTGGCGATCATCACCAGCGGACCGTCGGGCAGGTTCGCCGGCGGCCAGACACCCTCCTTCACGACGACATCGACGCCGACAAGGGCGAGAAGGTCAGTCCACTTGGACTGCGAGGTCGCCGCCACGGCATCGCGCCAGTAGCGGTAGTAGCCAAGCAGATACCCCCGCCCGGACAGGGTCTCGACGGCGCGGATCACCCCGCGCTTGAGCCAGGTATGGCCCTCGTTGGCATAGCTCAGTTCGATGTCTGTCACCCGTCGGCCCTCATGCCGATATGCGCCCGATGCGAGACAGGCGGCGAACGTTGTCTTCCGATCAACCGGATTTCTAGCCGCCGTTTCATGACGGTCTTGCGACAGACCGGCTGACAACCCCAGCAAACGCGACGGCAGATCGCAAAACGGACCGGCGCGGCATCCCGCGTCGGTCCGTTCTTGGTCTTGTTCCAGTGCGGCGCGAATCTCAGGCCGCGTCGCCGTCCCGCAGATCCGGCGCGACCGCTTCGGCCACGAGGCTCGCGATGGCATCATCGAGACCCATGGCGCTTTGCTGCTGCGACCCGAGCCGGCGGATGTTGACGGTGCGCTCTTCCGCCTCGCGCTTGCCGCACACGAGAATAACCGGGGTCTTGGCGAGCGAATGCTCACGGACCTTGTAGTTGATCTTCTCGTTGCGCAGATCGAGTTCGGCGCGAAGCCCAGCCTTCCTCACCGCCTGGAACACCTCCTCGGCGTAGGCATCCGCCTCCGAGGTGATGGTGGTCACCACCACCTGCTGCGGCGCGAGCCAAAGCGGGAAATGTCCGGCGAAGTTCTCGATCAGGATGCCGAGGAACCGCTCCATGGACCCGCAGATCGCGCGATGGATCATGACCGGCGTCTTCTTCTCGCCGTCCTTGTCCACGTAGAAGGCGCCGAAGCGCTCCGGCAGGTTGAAGTCCACCTGGGTGGTGCCGCATTGCCAGTCACGGCCGATGGCATCCTTCAGCGTGTATTCGAACTTCGGTCCGTAGAAGGCGCCCTCGCCCGGCAGGATGCCGGTCTTGATGCGCCCGCCCGACTGTTCCTCGATCTGCTTGAGAACGCGGGTCATCACCTCCTCGGCATGATCCCACATGGCATCCGAACCAACCCGCTTTTCCGGGCGGGTCGAGAGCTTCACCACGATCTCCGAGAAACCGAAGTCCTCGTAGACCGAGAGGATCAGGTCGTTGATCTTCAGGCACTCCGCCGCCATCTGCTCTTCGGTGCAGAAGATGTGGGCGTCGTCCTGCGTGAAGCCTCGCACGCGCATCAGCCCGTGCATGGCGCCGGACGGCTCGTAGCGGTGCACCGCGCCGAACTCCGCCATGCGCAGCGGCAGGTCGCGATAGCTCTTCAGCCCGTGCTTGAAGATCTGCACGTGGCCGGGGCAGTTCATCGGCTTCAGCGCGAAGAGGCGCGTGTCCTCGGCCTCCGGGTCGGCACACTGCACGGAGAACATGTTCTCCTTGTACCAGGTCCAGTGACCGGAGGTCTCCCACAGCGAGGTATCGAGGATCTGCGGCGCGTTGACCTCGTCATAGTCCTCTTCCAGGCGGCGGCGCATGTAGGCCACGAGGCTCTGGAACAGGCTCCAGCCCTTGGCGTGCCAGAACACGACGCCGGGTCCCTCCTCCTGGAAATGGAAGAGATCCATCTCGCGGCCCAGCCGGCGATGGTCACGCTTTTCCGCCTCCTCCAGCATATGGAGATAGGCCTTGAGATCCTTCTCGTTGCCCCAGGCGGTGCCGTAGATGCGGGTCAGCATCTCGTTGTCGGCGTCGCCCCGCCAATAGGCACCGGCCACCTTCATGAGCTTGAAGGCATCGCCGATCTGGCGCGTGGTGGCCATGTGCGGGCCGCGGCACAGGTCGAGCCACTCGCCCTGGCGATAGATCTTCACGTCCTCGCCAGCCGGGATCGCGTCGACCAGCTCGACCTTGTACGCCTCGCCCTTGTCGGCGAAGTACCGCTTGGCCTCGTCGCGCGACCACACCTCACGGGTGAACGCGTCACCGCGCTGGATGATCTCGCGCATCTTCTTCTCGATGACCGGCAGGTCCTCGGGCGTGAAGGGCCAGTCGTCGCCACTGTCCGGGTCGACGCGCTTGAAGTCGTAGTAGAAGCCGTTCTCGATCACCGGACCGATGGTGACCTGGGTGCCCGGCCACAGGGCCTGCACGGCCTCGGCCATCACATGGGCGGCGTCATGGCGGATGAGCTCGACCGCGCGCGGATCGTCGCGCGTCACGATCTCGATGCGCGCGTCGGCCTCGATGGGAAGCGAGAGATCGGCAAGCTCGCCGTCAAGCGTCACCGCCACGGCCTTCTTGGCCAGTGACTTGGAAATGCCTTCGGCGATCGCGGCGCCGGTCACGCCGGGCTCGAAATCACGCACGGAATTGTCGGGAAAGGTCAGGTGAATCATGGTTCTCTCCGGCTCACTCCTGCAAACGGAGCAGGTAAGCGATGTATTTTCGGACCGCCGTTAAATAGTGGATTTGCACCAATGCGGCAACCGTTGCAACGCGGTGGCGCGAGCCGCCCCCGGCTCCCATGCCCGCCGTGATGTACCGCGCGTCGGAAAGGCATCCGGTGAAACACCATTCGAACGTACCATGAAAAAAACAATGGGCCGGACCCTGAGGTCCAGCCCGCCCTGGTTCATTCGCTCCGGAAGCGTTCGCCGCTCAGGCGGCCCTGAGTGTCCGGAGGAACTGGCTCACCTCCTGCTCCAGCGTGCGGGACTGACCCGAGAGCGCACTGGACAGGCCCATGAGCTGCGTCGAGGCCGCGCCGGTCATTTCAGCCGCCGTGCCCACACCGGAGATGTTGTCCGTCACCTCGTTCGCACCCGAAGCCGCGCGATTGATGTTCGTGGCAATCTCGCTCGTGGCCGCGCCCTGCTGCTCGACAGCGATCGAGATGGCCTGAGCCGCATCCTGGATCGTGCCGATGGTGCTGACGATCTGCGAAATCGAGTCGACGGTCGTGCGGGTCGCGGCCTGGATCTCCGTGATCTTGCCCGAGATTTCCTCGGTGGCCCTGGCCGTCTGGCTCGCCAGTCCCTTGACTTCGGCGGCAACCACGGCGAACCCCTTGCCCGCTTCACCGGCCCTGGCGGCCTCGATGGTCGCGTTCAGAGCCAGCAGGTTGGTCTGCTCGGCAATCGTCGTAATCAGCTCGACCACTTCCCCGATCTTCTGCGCGGCTTCCGAAAGGGAGTTGACCTGGTGGCTCGTCATGCTGGCGGTCGTCGCCGCATCCTTCGAGATCGACACGGAACGCTCGACCTGTGAGGTGATCTCGTTGATCGAGGCCGACAACTCCTCCGCACCGACGGCAACAGTCTGGACGTTGGTCGAGGCTTCCTCGGCCGCACCCGAAACCGCCTGCGCCTGGCGCGAGGTTTCTTCGGCGTTAGCTGACAGACCCTCGGCGGCGCTGGCGACTTCGCCGGAAGCGCGGACCAGGGACTGGACCAACTGGCCCATCGTGGACTCGAACTGGTCGGCCAGGGCGCGACGCTGGCTCAGTGCCTTCTCGGCGTTGCGCGCCTCCGTTTCAACCTGCTCAGCACGCAATCTCTCATTCTCCCGCAGGCTGTCGCGGAATGTCTGCAGCGTGTTCGCCATATCGCCGAGCTCATTCTTGCGCCCTGCGCAAGGAATGTAGGCGTCGAAGTCACCACCGGCGATCTGGCTCATCGCGCCGGAAATCCCGACGATGTTCCGGGTCACGTGGGCGACGATGTAGTAGATGTAGACCAGACCAATCAGCCCTGCGATCGAGGCCGCGATCGTGAAAACCCAGAAAATCTTGGCGTATTCCGCTTCGGCCTGCGTTGCAGAGGCACGCGATCCTTGCTCGTTGAGTTCTATCAAGGTCGCAAGGTCACGGGACAGGCTATCGAAATCGGCGCGAATTTCGTCACGAAGAATAACCGTCGCTTCCGCATTCTTGTTCTGGCGCGACAACTCGACAACCTCGTCGCTGCGCTTCAGATAGTGATCCCACTTTTCCTTGAAGCCGTCATAAACGCCCTGCTCTTCCGAGGACGAAATGAGTTTCTCATATTTCCGGGTATTTGAATCGATGCTGGCCTTGATATCTGCCAACATCTTTTCAGCGGCGCGCATTGACGCCTCATCGACCGAGATGATGTGCTCGGCCTGATAGATACGAAAGTCGGATGTCGATGTATTGATAGCGTTTACGACGCTGACGCTTGGCAGCCAATTCTTGGCCATTTCCTCGGCGCTGCTGTTCACTGCCGCCAAACCCGAGAGACCAACCCACACAAGAGACGCCACTGCGGTCAGCAGCGCCACAGTGAACGAAATCAAAAGTGTCCGCAAACTCATTTCCGTCACGCCTCCAAAAGCGGATTACTTCCGATATCTACATTCAAAAGAATTAAAGGAAGTTGAAATGCGAAACGAAGAAATATTTTTATTCGAAATTCTTCATTTCACCACCTGTATCTTAGGTTGAGCCAACACAACTCTAGGTGATCTGCGGCCCGTGGAGGAAGGCTGCGACATCGGAGCAGGCGGCGGCCGGGGAACAGACAGGCAGCCACGCGCCACGAAAATTCCTCCTCTGCACCGGACCCTGTGGTCCGCGTGCAAGGCTCCCTCTTTTTCCAGGGGTGGAAATTCCTGGGAGGTCGCTCACGCTCTCGCGCCGGGAAAGCCTGCCGATCAGTCGTGCGACGCGTGTCCCGTCTCGTTGTGAGACCAGACCCTAGGAAATCTGACGCAAATGAGCGACCACGCCGCTACCGTCGTTTTCATCCGGCTCCGCAACCTGGATAAGGTTTCGCCCGGCCCGCTTGGCGGCATACAGGGCCTTGTCGGCGGCGGCAAAGGCGCGTTTGACCGGCTCGCGCGCGGGCGTCCACCCACAAAGACCCGCGGAGAAGCTCACCGGAACCTTGACCGTTCCCGCATCGACCGGATTTTCCGCGCAGTCACGACGCAAGGCCTCGAGCATCGCAAGCGCTTCGTCTTCGCTTGCTCCATCGAAGAGGACGGCAAATTCCTCCCCTCCGATGCGCGCACAAAGCCCCTCCTCGCCCACCTCATTGCGGAGGCGGGAGGCGAATGCACACAGCACCTCGTCGCCGACGCCATGGCCATGCTGATCGTTGATCGCCTTGAAATGATCGAGGTCGATGATCGCCAGATAGGCGGGGCGAGAGTCCTGCGCACGTTCGGCCGCCGCATCGGCGATGAACGCCCGGCGATTGAGCAAACCGGTCAGATGGTCGAGTGTTGCGAGGCGCTGCATTTCCTGTTCCGCTTCTGCCCGCTGGGTCTCCAGCCGGCGCGCGTGCAGCAACAGGCCCAGCGCCATCGGCAACGGCGCAAGAAGCTCAAGCAGCTCTCCTTCGTATTCCTCCGAACGGTTGGCCAGTCCGATCATGCCGAGCAATTCGTCGCCGTACTTGATGGGAAGGCCGAGAAACCGGGTAAGGACCGGATGACCGGGAGGCACCCCGCGTGCGAGCGGATGGGAGGCCACGTCGTTGGCCACGACGACACCCTCGCTCGTGATGGTCAGGCCGAGCAGATTGTCCAGGTTCTCGAAAACAAGCTCGCCACTTTCATGCAGCCCGTAGAGCCTTGCGCTTTCCGCGTTCCAGGAAATGTCGGAAATCGATTTTACGACGAGCGTCTTGTTTCCGGTGTCCTTGTGCCTTCCCACCTCACCGATGAAGCCGAACTGGCTTTCGGACAATTCAATGATGGGGCCGAGCAGCATGTCGCAGGCCTTGCGCACGTCCTTCTCAAGAAGGAAAGCCTGCTGACTGCGGTTCAGAAGGTCGAACAGCTCGCCCTGTTTGCTCTGGCGGAAAAAGGCCTTCTGCCGCTTGCTGACATCGCGACTGGCCCCGATGATGCGTGAAGGCCTGCCCTGCGCATCCTTGTCGGTCGTTCGCCCGAAACTTTGCATCCAGATCCAGTGGCCGTCTTCGTGACGCACCCGGCATTCGGCGCTGAAGACCTCCGTGCGTCCCTCGATGTGGTCGCGCCAGCGGCGTTCGAACTTCGCGCGGTCGAGCGGGTGGATTGCCTGCTTCCATGACAGGAGCGAAGGTTCGAGATGGTCGTAGGACTTTCCGACCAGCGCGGCCCACTGCTGGCTGCGATGCAACTCGCCGGTCGCGAGCGTGCACTCCCAGGACCCGAGCTGCCCGGCGTCCATGACCAGGTTCAGCCGGCCCAGCGCGGTGCGAACCTGCTGGGCGAGTTGTTTCTGGTCCGTCTGGTCGACAAGCAGCCCCTCGACGACGATCAGTCGGCCATCACTGCCGTAGAAACCCTGGGTGTACTGATGAACCCAGACCTCGCGACCGTCCGGGCGCAGGAGCCTGTACTCGTATTCCTGCTTTCCTTCCCCGTCGGCGTTGCGCTTCTGGTGACTGTTGAGGACGTGGATCAGCCCGTCCCGGTCATCCGGGTGCACGAACGAGAGGAACCCGAACCGTGCCGTGTCCGTGGGATCCTTTAGGCCGAGGAGCCGCGCCAGTGCCAGGTTTTCTCCCGCGAGCGGCCACGCCGGCTTGCCATGCCAGCGCATCCGCACGATGGGCCCGTCGTTGCTGAATTGCGTGAGCCGTTCCGCCGAACGTCGCGCCTGGGTTGCCTTGAGCAGCTCGGCGGCGACATCGGCAAACCCCTCCAGATCGGAGAGCGCGTCGTCGGCAAGCGCTCCGACGCGATGATCCTTGACGCAGATGACCCCCACAACCTGGCCATCAACCCGGATAGGCGCGCCGGCGTAGGTTCGGAAACGCGGGCCCTCCACCACGCTCCTGAAGGACTGGAAACGTTCGTGACAAGCCAGGTTGTCGATGAGAAGAGCGCTTTGGGACGAGATGACCTGGTCACAGATGGCATCATTGCGCCGACGCGTTCCGCAAGCCTCGCCCGCCGAGGCTTTCAAATATTGCGTCGTGCGATCCATGATGGAGATGGTGGCGACATCAACCTTGAACTGGCGCCGCATGAGATCGACAAGCCGATCCAGTCCCTGATCCCGTTCGAGAAAGATCAGTTCATACCGGTCCAGTGTCTGTTGACGTTCAATCTCCTGCGGCATGCGCCTCGCAACCCCGGATCCTCAAGTTCTCATCGGGATAATGCCGATCATTGGTAACCGAATGAAAAATACTTTGAACCGGATTCGAAATTCCACAACCCCTCTGCGTAAGAAACTCCCCTCACCTACCCTCGATACGCCGCACGAACCAGCGCACGAGCCGTTCCCATACAGCGTCCTTTTCCGCTGAATCCTCAACGCCGTGATCCAGGTTCGGGTTGTCGTTCACCTCGATGACGACAACCCGATCCCCGAAGGACTTGAGATCGACACCATAGAGCCCGTCCCCGATCAGCCGCGCCGCGCGAACCGCCGTTTCCACCACCGCGGGAGGTGTCTCGGCCAGGGAAACGGAGCGGAACGATCCTTCGAGGGACTGCTTTCCGTCCTCGTGCTTGACGATCTGCCAGTGCTTCTTGGCCATGAGGTACTGGACGGCGAAGAGCGGTTCGCCGTCGAGCACGCCGATGCGCCAGTCGAAGTCCGTCGGGCAGTATTCCTGCGCGATTATGATGTCGCTGTCGTCCAGAAGCTCCTTCAGCTTCGCCGCGATCGCCGCCTCGCCTTCCAGACGGTAGACGCCCCGGCTGAACGAGCCGTCCGGGATCTTGAGAACCACCGGCGATCCGAGCCGCGCCTCCAGGCCCGCCGCTTCCTTGACGCTCGACAGGATCGCCGTCCTCGGGATCGGAATGCCTTGGGATTCCATCAGTTCCGCCAGATAGACCTTGTTGGTGCAGCGGATCATGGACACCGGATCGTCGATGACCGGCATGCCCTCCTGCACCGCGCGCCGGGCGAAACGGTATGTATGGTTGTCGATGTTCGTCGTCTCGCGGATGAACAGCGCGTCGTGCTGCGCCAGCCGGTCGAGGTCGCCCTTGCCGATCGGCACGAGTTCCACCCCCTGGCGCGCCGCGACCTTCGCCATGTGCTTGAGCGAGGCGATGCTGGAGGGCGGCAGCTCCTCCTTGGGATTGGATAGGACCGCGAGCGAATACTTCATCGGCACGCGCTGCTTCGGCGCCCGCCAGGCCCGATGGGTATACCGGTCCAGGCTTTCCATCATGAAGGCGCGCTCTTCGGCGGCAAGCTCCGAGACCGGAACGACGCGAATGCGGGTGATGCGGTTCCACTCGCCCTCGGCGTAGCGCACTTCCAGGATCGGCGCCCTGTACCAGTCGAAAAGAAGCCGTGCGAAAGGTTCGAGAGCGGCGGTTCTCGTCATGCCCAGGCACACCAGCACGCGCGGCCCCGCCTCATCCGCCTTTCCGCCCTTGGCGAGGCACCGGTTAAGGCTGTCCTCGAGTTCGGGAAGGGCGTGACGGTAGAGCCCCTTGCGCGAGAGCTCGATCATCGTCTCCACCGCCGGCAGCACGCGATGCTGGCGCGCCTCGGCCAGAAGCGAGGCGTAGTAGCCCGCCCCCTGGTAGGCGTAGGACCGCGACAGGTTGATGATGTTCGGATAGCTGCCGGTGAAGAGCTTGGGGCGCATGAGGTACTCGCGCACGCTCATCACCTTGTGCGGCGTATCGGCGTTGGAAACGTCCCGGGGGTTGTCGACGAGAACGACCCATGTGGCCATCGAGGTCAGTCCTTCCTGTGATCGGGCGCATTGAGGATGATCTGGGCGCGCACCGGCGGCTTGCCCCAGCGTGCCATGCGTTCGAACTCCGCGTCCGGGATCGGCAGGTGCGCCGCGTCCTGTGCCGTCTCGTAGCCCTCATAGCCAAGCCACGGATCGTGAATGAACAGGTGGCGCGCGTCCTCGCCCTCGACAAGGATCCAGTGAGGCCCGCGCCTGCCGAGCATCCGGTATTCCGAGATCAGCACGATCGCGAGACCGCCGCCCCGCACGACCGCGGCGAGATCGCGGGGCGCAAGCTGCTCCTCCATCGAGACGATGCCGAGCCGGTTCGCCTCCTCTCGGTAATCGTCCTGGGTCACCTCCATCACGCGGCGCTTGTCGGCGTCGCGCACCGAGGACAGGAACAGGTGCCCGGGCGGCGACAGGCGCACCTCGGCGCGCAGCCCCCTGCGCGCGGCGGCAACCGCGAGCCCGAACGGCCCGCAACCGCCATGACCGGAAGCCAGGTAGATCGTCGTTGCCTCGCGCCACAGCCGCAGTTCCAGCCGCTCTCCCGGCTCCCGCTCGACGCCGAAATGTCCGAGCGCCATCATCAGCGCGCTTGGACCGCAGGTGAAATCCGTGGTCTGGGCGAAAAAGGGCACGCGCGAGACCGGGGCGGCCGCGTCATGCAGGACCTTTTCCATCCTCAGCGCCGCCATGCCGTCGGCGTAGTAGTCGGAAACGCGCCCATGTTGACGATAGCCGGCCCTTGAATACAGCGCGCGCGCCGGCGCGTTGTCCTCGCGAACCTCGAGACGCAGCACGATGCGGTCGCGGGCATAGGCGTCGCGCTCGGCCGATGCCAGGAGTTGCGCCGCGATGCCCCGCCCGCGCAGCCCTTCCAGAACGGCGAAGGAATAGAGCCTGGCCAGCGCCGTGCCGGTCCGGAACAGCAGCAAGGCGTAGCCGGCCAGCTCGCCGCCCGGCAGTTCCGCCACGAGGCACGACGCACCGGGGCTTTCCAGAAACCGGCGGAACGAGCGCCGCGAGATCCGGTCGGAGCTGAAACACGCCGTCTCGATGGCGAGCAGGGCGCCAAGGTCCTCAGCCCGCGCCGGGCGCACATGGATACCGGGAGATGTTTCCAGGGGAAGATGCGGGATCACGGGACCGGCCGCTCCACGACTTCACGGACGGCACGGACACAACCCGGCAACGCTCCGTTTCAAACGACAGGGAAGACTGAAACGCCCTTTTCCCCGTGATCGCCGCGGTAAAACCCGCAAGCGGCGCAGGCGCGGCACGCAAATCGCTTCATACGCCCGTTCGCGGTCCGCGTCTCGTGACGCTTTCGCATGGCTGTGACGGGTTTTGCATGGGCGCGGCGGGCAGCCCCAGGGTGTGGCCTCAGTCGAGCCGTGTGGCCGGGTCGATGTGATCGCTCGTCCACTGGCCATAGCGCCAGGGTGTGTACCAGCGCGCGGTATCCGGAAGCCGCTCGGGGATCGGATCGAAGCCGCTGCCCCCGCCCGGGCGGCAGCGCAGGATGCGCGCAAGCCCGACCCAGCCGCCTCTCCACAGCCCCCACCGCGCGATGGCGTCCGATGTATAGGACGAACACGTGGGCGCGTACCGGCAGGACCGTCCGAGAAAGGCGGAAAAGGTCAATTGGTAGACACGGATCAGCACCATCGCCACCCGTGCGACCGGTCCCGGCAGCCGCCTTCGCTCCTGTGCGGATGGAGACGGGGACGGGGACGGGGACGGGTCACGATGACCGCAACTGCCGCACATGGCACGCCCCCTGTTTCAGCTACGCCGCATCCGCATCGATGCCGGCGTCAGGCCACGGCCTCGGCGGCGCGTTTCGCGCGGATCTGGTCGAGCGCGTCGACCACCGCGTCGAAGACCAGAAGCGTGGACGCATGGCGCGCCTTGAAGTCGCGCACCGGCTCGAGCACGGCGCAATCGGCGAAGCGCCCCGTCGGAGCCGGACCGTTTTCCTTCAGCATGGCGCGCATTTCCTCGCGCACCTGCCTCAGTTCCGCCTCGCTCGCGCCGATGATGTTGCGCGCCATGAGCGAGGCCGAAGCCTGGCCCAGCGCGCAGGCTTTGACGTCCTGTGCGAAATCGGTCACAACATCGTCTTGCAGCTTCAGGTCGACAAGGACCGTCGAGCCGCACAACTTTGAGTGGGCCTTCGCCGAGGCATCGGGGGCCTCGAGACGACCGATACGGGGGATATTTCCGGCCAGTTCCAGGATCCGGGCGTTGTAGATGTCATCAAGCATGGATGCCTCTTCAAGAACGCGTGAACCGGTTTCAAGCCATTCACGGCTCCGACAAAGACTATATATAGGTCCGGGCCGGGGAAGGAAACGTGTCCGCCCGTCACAGGCGGGAACGAAATGGGGAGGGGCCAAAATCCTCCGCATTTCGGGCGTTTTGACTTGCGGCCCCGGCCGGGGCCGAACTGGTGGCCGGCACTGGTCCGAAGCCGCGGGGACAGCGTAAGCGATGCGACAGACAATACAATCGGGAGAGTCCTCCATGGATGCCATCTTGAATCCGGTCGGCGACAACGGCCAGGCCACGCGGCCCGAGCGTCCGACGCGCGAGGAAGCCGAGGCCGCCGTTCGCACCCTCCTTGCCTGGGCGGGCGACGACCCGACCCGCGAGGGACTTCTGGACACGCCCAAGCGGGTCGCCAAGGCCTATGGCGAGATTTTCGCCGGCTACGCCCAGGATCCGGGCGAGCACCTGGAGCGCACCTTCGAGGACGTTGGCGGCTACGACGATATCGTCCTGGTGCGCGGCATTCCGTTCTTCTCGCACTGCGAGCACCATATGCTGCCCTTCGTCGGCACGGCCCATGTCGCCTATTATCCCTCGGAAGGCGTGGTCGGCCTGTCGAAGATCGCCCGCGTGGTCGACATCTTCGCCAAGCGTCTGCAGACCCAGGAGAACCTCACCGCGCAGATCATCGGATCGCTCGACGAGCACCTCTCCCCGCGCGGCATCGCGGTGATGCTGGAAGCCGAGCACCAGTGCATGACCATGCGTGGTGTGCAGAAGCAGGGCGTTTCCACCATCACCACCCAGTTCACGGGCGTCTTCCGCGACGACCCGTCCGAACAGGTCCGCTTCATGAGCCTGGTGCGCGATCAGCGCCGTTGAGGCGACGCGCCCGGCCCCACCGGAATTCGACATGACCGAAACGCTTTTCGCTCCGCGCGGCACCGCCGCGGAGATCGAGGAAGGCACCGCCTTCCAGCCGAAGTTCGACGCCGACGGGCTCATTGCCTGTGTCGTCACCGATGCCGGCGACGGCACCGTCCTGATGGTCGGCTACATGAACGCCGAGGCACTTGCGCGCACAATCGAGACCGGCGAAGCCTGGTTCTGGAGCCGCTCGCGCAAGGGCTTCTGGAAAAAGGGCGAGACCTCGGGCCAGGTTCTGGTCGTCGACAGGATCCTCACCGACTGTGACCAGGACGCGCTCGTGCTGAAGGTCAGGGTGGGCGGCAACGGCGCGACCTGCCATGTGGGATACCGTTCGTGCTTCTACCGCCATGTCGTGCGCGACGCCTCCGGCAACGTGTCGCTGGCGCTCAACGGCGACGACAAGGTCTATGACCCCGAAGACGTCTACGGGCACAAGCACTCGCACTGATCATCATGGACCGGTGAAACATGCGGAACGGGCCAGAGCGCAATCGCTCCGGCCCGTTTTCGCTTGCCGTTTCCCGCTCCGGCGCAGCGCCGGACACGGTCAGGTCATGGCGATGTAGTTGCGCATGTCTTCCGCCTCGCGCTCGATCTGGGCGATGCGGTACTTCACCACGTCGCCGATGGAGACGAGGCCGTCGAGCTTGCCGTCGCGCACGATCGGCACATGGCGGAAGCGTCCGCCGCTCATGCGCGCCATGACGGAGTTGATGGATTCCTGGGCCTGGCAGGTGACGACCTTGCGCGTCATGAACTCGCCGACCGGCTTGTCGAGCGCCTCCGGCCCGTCCTGGGCGATGGCCCGCACCACGTCGCGCTCGGAGATGATGCCTTCGATCGTGCCGCTCGCCTCGGTAATGACGATGGCGCCGATCTTCTTTTCGGCCAGCGTCGCGCAGATTTCGCGCAAGGTGTCCCCGGCCGCCTTCGTGGTGACCTCACGCCCCTTCTCGTTCAAAATCGCTGCAACCGTCATGAGCCGCTCCTCCGCTGGCTTGCCGGTCCCGCCTTGCGCCTCGTCGAAAACCGCCCTCCCGAGGGATTCGACCGGATGGCGGGCCGTGCAGGCTGTGGCCAAACGACCGGCGTGATGCGCCGATCGAAACGTCATCATGCCATGTTGACGCATCATGTCCAGCAGCACGCCCCCGGCGCGGCAATGCCGCCGCAGGCCATCAGACGCGTCTGGCCGAAAGCGGATCGAACAGTGAAAACAGTACGAAGCCGGCAACGAAGCCGCCGATATGCGCTTCCCAGGCGATCGCGCCCCCCTCGCCCAGGATCCCGGGCGTCACCAGGCCGAACAGCAGGTTGATCCCGAACCAGACGGCGAGGAAACCAACCACCTGGCGATGCGCGAGCGCCTCGCGGAAGCCGGCCGCACGCACCCGGTACGCGCCGGGGTCGCTGCGCCGGATCGCGCCCAGCGGGCCGCCCAACTGGAACACGAAGCGCGTTGCCGCCGCCATGTGGCCGGAAATCGCGGCCGAGGCGCCGACCATGGGCGCCACCTCGCCAATGTGGAACAGGAGATAGAACGCCGCCCCGGCCACCGCGCAGGTCGCCGAGAGCAGCAGGAAGCGCAGGGCACCGAAGCGCCTTGCGACCGCGCCGCCGAAGATGACCATCCAGAGCATGTTGAAGATGAGGTGCATCCAGCTTCCATGCAGGAAGGCATAGGTCAGGAAACTCCACACCCGCGCGCCCTCGCCGCCGGGAATGCTCTCCGCCGCGCCGGCAAGGTAGCGGGCCGGAAGAAAGGCGAAGGTCAGGAGCATGGTGACCGTCTCACGCTGGGACAGGACCAGGGCGTCGACCGCATGGATCGCCGTCATCAGTCCCGCCAGCGCGACGATCACGCCCGGCAGGTTGGAAATCGGCTCGGACCGGGGCGGTGGTGGCGGCGGCGGTGTGTGATCGAAGGGATCGCGGGAGGGTTCCGGGGTCGACACGAGCGGCATTCTCCCTGACGCGGCAGCCCTTTCGGACCGAGGGATGGATACGGGAAGGGATGGGTAGCACGCCCGCCCCGCATGCCCAACCCCATCCCTCACGGTGTTTTGTCGCGGGCATCCACCCCCATGCCGGCGGGGTTTCCACGCATCCCTTCGCCCTTTTGAGCCGTCTGGCACGCTGCATGCAGCCTTCTGGTCAGGCGCCCGGTCAGGGGCCCGGATCTGTCCCGCATGGGGACAGACACGGGTGGAAGGGGATCGGGCGTCCCGAAACGAGGAACGAAGGGCGTGGAAATGAAACACCCGGTGACACAGAGGCTCTACGGCTACTGGGACGGATTGCGTGGCGACCGCCCCGCGCCGGACCGCAACGAGATCGAGCCGGGCGCCATTCGCGGACTTCTCGGCGACACGTTCATTCTCGAACTGATCGACCGGGACACCTACCGTTACCGCCTTGCCGGAACGCGTCTTTGCTCGCTGCATTGCCGTGAGCTGAAGAACCGCAACATCCTGCGCGGCTGGAACGACGAGGACCATGAAGCCCTCTCGACGCTTCTGGCGGCCGTGACCGAGGATGCCGCCGCGGCGGTCCTGGGCATTGCCGGCTTCACGGAACGCAAGCAGGCGGTGGAGATGGAAATGCTGCTTCTGCCGCTGCACATCCCCGGCGAGGGCTGCTCGCGCGTGCTTGGAAGCTGTGTCGCCCTGGAACAGCCCTACTGGGCGGGAATGCATCCGATCCTGTCGCAGAGCATCAAGAGCGTGCGCCTGCTCTGGCCGGACGAGCGTCCCTCGTTTCTGGACCTTCGTGGCAGCGCTGCCGCCTCCCCCGTTCCCCAGATCCGGCGCTCCATGGCCTCGGTCTCTCCGGCGGCCCACGCCGCCCATGCGGTGGCCGGCGCGCGGCAGGTCCAGCACCTGAGGGTCATCGAGGGCGGCAAGTCCTGACAGCAGGCGGCGATTACGCTATCTTAACGCTCCCGCCATAGGGTGAAAGCTGCAGCGTTCCGGCGGCTTTGACCGTCCTGGTGCTCAAGGGAAGGTCGTTGACGGATGGCGCAGGCCACTGCACTCACATACAAGACACCAGCCGCAACGAAGAGTTTCGACCGTCGCCGCCATTCGCGCGTGAAGGTGAACATCCTCGGGCGCTTCATGCGTGAGGATCGGCTGGAGTATCCCTGCCAGGTCGTGGACATGTCGCCCGGTGGCGCCGCGATGATCGCGCCCGTCGCCGCGCGCATCGGCGAACGCATCATCGCCTACATCGATCATATCGGCCGTGTCGAGGGCCAGGTCGTGCGCGAGATCGAGGGCGGCTTCGCCATCTCCATCAACGCGCCGCTGCGCAAGCGCGACAAGCTTGCCAACGTTCTCACGTGGCTGGCAAATCGCGACGTCCTCAATCTGCCGGAAGACCGGCGGCACGACCGCTTCACGCCGAAGAACCCGCTCACCCAGATCGTCCTGCCCGACGGGCGGCAGTACCAGTGCCGGATCATCGACCTGTCGCTGTCGGGTGCGTCGCTGCGGACCGACGTCAAGCCGGAGATCGGTGTGTCCATCGACATCGGCAAGATGCGTGCCCGTGTCGTGCGCCACACCGAGGAAGGCATCGCGGTCGAGTTCGCGAACGTGCAGAACCGCGACCTGCTCGAGCGCCACATCTCCTGATATCCTGCGGACCGCTTCCCATCGTCTCGCCTGCCATCGCCTCGCCACACGCCCCGTGTGACGGCGCGCGACGACACGTAGCCGCGTCCCTGCCCGCACCTGCCCGCTCCGGCGCCTGACCGTTCCGGCGTCCGGCTGTTCCGGATCGCGCCGGAAATGCGTCTCCCACCGCCTTGATGCTTGCGAACCGGACACGCGGGACCTCCCTCCACGCCTTCCGCCATCTCTCGTGAATGCGATTTTTCGACTTTTTTTCGCGCCCGCATGGCGGTCATTCGCTGATCGCCAGACGTGCCTGTCGAGCTCATGCCCGCGCTGCAGGCCACAGTATTCCGGGATCGATAAAATTTGAATCAATTTAAGATCAAAACAAGAAAAAAACTTCTTCAAATTCAATTCTACTTCGCTTCAAAACCGGATACGGGACTTATCCCGCGCTAAAATCGCGTCTGGCAATGTCGTTTCAACCTTGGGGAAGGGAAACGACATGAACAAGACATACAAAGTATTTGGAGCCATCGCCGCCGTCACCATGCTCATGGGCCTCGCGGAGGCTCGTGCGGACGGTGACACCGGCCGTTTCATGAAAGTCGGATCGGTCGCGAGCGCTCCGGCCGGTCACACGGGCTTCTGCATGGAGTTCCCGGATGAGTGCCAGTCACGCGGCGACCAACCGGTCGTGGTCAAGATCGACTCCGACCGCTGGGACGAGCTGATCGCGATCAACGCCGAGGTCAACCGCCGGATCCGGCCGGTGACCGATATGGAGCTCTTCGGCGTCGAGGAATACTGGACCTACCCGACCGACGGGGCGGGCGACTGCGAGGAATACGTTCTGGAGAAACAGCGGGTGCTGGAAAGCCGGGGCTGGCCGCGCAGCGCGCTTCTGATCACCGTCGTGAAGGACACCAACAACTCGGGGCACGCCGTTCTGACCGTCAGGACAGACAAGGGCGACGTGATCCTCGACAACCAGATCGAGGCCGTCCTGCCGTGGTATTCGGCTCCATACCGTTTCGTGAAACGGCAGTCGGCCTCGAACCCGGCCCGCTGGGCCGCTATCAGCGACCTCCGTGTCAGCACGGTGGCAAGCCTGAAGAACTGACCTGAACTGAACCTGTTTAACTGCGCTTCATGCCTTTCGGCACCTGTCCGCCCCTTCCCCACCCATACGGGCGGGTGCCGTCGGCCGGTCCCTCGTGGACCGGCCGTCTTTTTTTGTGACATCGCGCCTCAGAGCGCGACGAGCCCCTCGGCGAAGCGCTTCCAGTTGCGCACGTACGAGCGCGCGCCCTCGGTCAGGCCGGCGGCCGCCGCCTCGTCCAGGCTGCGCGCCACCCGGCCCGGCATTCCCACCACGAGCGAGTTGTCCGGGATCTCCTTGCCCTCTGGGATCAGTGCATTGGCGCCGACGATGCAGTTGCGGCCGATTTTGGCGCCGTTCAAAACGGTGGCACCCATGCCCACCAGGCTGTTGTCGCCGATGATGCAGCCATGAAGGATCGCCTTGTGCCCGATGGTGCAATCGCGGCCGACCGTGAGCGGAAAGCCCTCGTCCGTATGCAGCACGCATCCGTCCTGCACGTTGGAGCCCTCGCCGATTGTGATGGTCTCGTTGTCCCCGCGAAGCACGGCGCCGAACCACACGCTGGCGTCCTCAAGCAGGACAATGTCGCCGATGAGGGTGGCGCAGGGAGCGATCCAGTGACGGTCGGCGGCTGGAAGCCGCGGGGAACGCTCGCCGAGACGGTATAGGGGCATGTCTTGTCCTTCCTGCTGAAGCTCTCGCGCGGACGCTCGACCGCGCCCGCCATACGTCAGTTCAGGATGACGAGTAGCACATGGATCACCATCACGCCCGAGCAGATGCTCCACATTCCCGCGATCGTTGACGATGCGACGAGCCAGCCGAAAGGACGCTGCTCGATGCGCCGGCCGCGAATCGCGTTGCGCATGATGATGAAAGGCCCGGCGAAAACGCACATCAGGCAGGACGCAAGCCCGGCAAGCCAGGTCTCTACGGAAAACACGAAACGGGGCGGCTGCCCCGTCACAAGCTGATAGAAACTGCCAAGAATGCCGGCAATCACAAAGCCCGCGCACCCCAGATAAACCGCGAGCACCAAATCAACCATAGGCCCGTTAACCCCTCGTTAACCAATATTGTCCGAGCCTGTGCGACAAGCCCGTACCCTCACGCCTGCCAAGCAGCAAGTTGCGTGCCGGTTCGGATTGGCTGTTAAGGAAACGGTAACCAAGCAATGGCGCTGACGCGGCTCTCCATTCCGCCTCGAAACGGGACACCTGTCCCGTCGCGGAACAGCCGTGCCCGTCTCGTCCCGCCGCCGGGCAAGACGGGGAGCGCATGATGATGCCGCTCACCCTTCCCAGCGGCACGGGAATGCGGGCGCGCCACTTCGCCGCCATCGTCCTGGCCCTGGCCCTGGTGGGAACCGCCTATGTCGCCCACACGGTCGGCAACTGGATGAATTTCGCCCGCGCGCCCAGCACGTGGAGCGAACGCGACGTCCCCCTTCCCGTCACGCTTGGAACGCTGGAGCTGTCGGTTCCGGCCAATCTCATGCGCCGCGTCGAGGAGCGGGTCGCTGGCGGTGCGCTGGAGCGGGTCAATCTCGCCGTCCTGTGGCCCTCGCTCGAGGGATACAGCGAGCTGCGTTCGCGGATGTTCTCGGACTCCGGCGACATGTCGCCGGTGTTTCACATCGCGCTTGCCGACGATGCCACGACCATGGAGACGAGCGAACGGCTGAAGCGGGTCTGGCTGTCACTGGCCAGTGGCGAGGCGCTCCCGGGTCCCGACGGGCTCGCGCTGCTTCCCCTGCCCGGCGACACCTCCTCGGGCACCGACTTCGTGGCCCACAACGTGTCCGGCGACGGCGTCTTCGCCGCACGCTGCTTCACGCCCCGCGACCGCGCCCTTGCCGCCAACTGCGAACGCTCGATCCGCGTCGGCGAACGGCTTTTCGTGACCTACCGCTTCCGCCAGGCCTGGCTGTCCGACTGGCGCAGCCTCGATGCACGCATCTCGGCGCTCGCCGGCTCGCTGCTGCGCTGAGACTCCCCGCGACTTCGCGGTTTCCTCCTGGAAACGCAAAA
>MDTD01026588.1_pt1 | contig 33189 bp, 46 predicted proteins | sample 811221 | NCBI WGS metagenome assembly MDTD01 (sample SAMN05326646, study PRJNA326480) | marine metagenome | isolation source: seawater | place: Pacific Ocean: South West | collected 2011
CACAGGTGGCGAACCAACACTTGCTCTTGCACAATATAGGCTTTTTGATTTTTTGATTGAACGCGGACTTAATGAAAATATAACACTCAAATACAATACTAATCTAACAAACATTCCACAGCGTATGATTGATTATTGGGACAAATTCAAGCGTGTCAAATTAAATTGTTCTGTTGATGCGTTTGGCCCTCTTAACAGATACATTCGTTATCCTACAAACTGGAAGTTGGTTGATAAAAATTTATCCAAGTTTTTAGAAATGGAAAAAACATCTGGTGTACGAGTACAGATACACACCACTGTGCAGATTTATAACGTTCTGCATTTGAACACATGGTTTGATTGGATACAAAAATTTGACAAGTTTGTCTATTTAAATATTCTTAATCATCCTGAGTATTTGAATATTCGTGTGTTGCCAGCTGAATTAAAGCAGTTGGCCACTGAACGACTTGAAAGTTACAACATAGAAAAACTAGATAGCACAATTGATTACATGTGGGCTGAGGATTGGCACGAACGCTGGCCTGAACTAGTGAAATATACAAACACACTCGATGCAAGTAGAAAAGAAAGCATCAATGATGTAGTACCGGAATTTGAACAGTGGATACCTTCTGCGTAGAACCTTGGAGACAAATACATTTTGACAGCGAAGGCAGAATAGGTCCTTGCTGTTTTTTCTTACGAAATGATGATGTCAATATTGATCGTGTTAAACGTTTAATGCTTGATAATAAACCTGTGCAGGGTTGTAGAAGCTGTTATGATCAAGAAAGACGTGGTGCAACTTCTATGCGTCAACAGAGCAACGCATCTTTTAAATTTACAGATGCAATAAGCGAACTGTTCATAACGCTAGGTAACACATGCAATATGGCCTGTGTGTTCTGTAATCCAAGCAGAAGTAGTAGACTTGCAAGTTGGATGCGTAATAATCCAGGAGCAGATTGGGTAAACGTTTATCAACAAACACAATTAGCAGATGCAGTAAAAGATAATTTATGGTATGATAACACAAACTTTTTAGAATTGATTGAAAAACATCCAATACAAAAATTACATCTTAATGGTGGAGAACCATTCGCTGTTAAAAAAATTACAAACTTATTGCAACAAATACCTAAACACATAGAATTGGTAATAACTACAAATGCAAGCTGGACAAGACAACATTTAGATTTACTTTCTGACTATGATAGTGTATTATTAGAAGTAAGTATTGATGCAGTAGATGACGTTTATGATATCGTACGATACCCTGCAACATGGCATAAAGCAGAAAAGCAACTTGCAATGCTAGAAGATTATGATTTAGAAATTACATACAGCATTGTTCCGCATTGTTTTAATGCACTGAATCTTGGAGCATTTGCAAAAAGGTTCAACAATGAAAAAATTATAGTAAACTACTTGAATGGGCAAAAACATTTAGGTTTATGGAATATTCCAACAGATGTTAAGCCATTGGTAGAAGAACAAATTAATCAGCTCGGAATTGAACAGGTTGGTCTCAAAAGCGAGCTTTACCAAGAATCCCAACAGCTAGAAAGACTAGTGCAATTAGTTGGACATTGGGAACAAACAAGAAACCAAAAAATATGGGAAACCATAGGCTGGAGACTATATGAAAAAAATTTTTATAACGGGTAATCCTAACACAGGTTTAGCCAAAGGACTTGCATCAGTATTTCCAAATGCTGATTTTGTAAGTCGCACACAAGGTTGCGATTTAGAAACTAGAGCAAATATGGAAGCTGTTGCAAAAAAAGCCATAGAATATGATGTTTTTATAAACAATAGTGCATTATGGCACTTTCGTCAAACCTTACTACTAGAACTAGTATGGAAACTGGCAGAAACGGCTGGAAAATCACTACATATTGTATGTATAGGCAGTACTACAGACAGAGCTACCAAAGGTAGTTCATGGATATATCAACAAGAGAAAAAAGCTCTACGAAGCTACTGTAATCAATTGGCATTGCAGAGTGTGTGGAGCGAAAAGAATGTACCACGAGTGAGCTTAATAAGTTTTGGTACTCTGGATAACAATGAAGATAAACATCCTGGCCGCAAGTGTATGAGTATTCATGATGCCGCCAGCTATGTAAAATGGATCGTGGAGGCACCGTCAAATGTCAATATCAATGAAATCTCTATTGACAGAATTCAAAGATGACAACAGTCATTTTTGGCAATGGAATGAAAATTATATAAATCATGATCATACTATGATCAATTACACTGCTGGCACAGGAGGTGAATGGTTCTGTCATTTTTTAGCACAACACGAAGATTTAAAATATTTCAACACTGCCATGCAAGGACAAAAAGTCAATAACAATAATAGATGGCGTATCAAAGGCAGTTGCATTGGTAATCTATCAAATGCCCATAGAGACAGTTACTACAACACAGATCAACATTGGAATTATGATGGATCTGCAGACTGGTATAGGACAGCAATCAATAACGGAATTGAATTTGGCAAACAGATAAACTTTAGAGAGAAACTGCGTAGTGGTGTAACAAACCAAACAATCACTCGCAGTCATGAAGCTTGGCAAGAATGCCACATGTGGCCACAACAATTCAAAAGTTTCAAAGTAATCACTTTAACAAACACAAAAGAACAAGACACATGGAATCAATTTTGCAGTAATATCATTAAGAAAATTTGGTTGCATGAATATGATTGGCACGAATACATGGATGAATTCAGTCGCAAAACCAAAGGCAAATTACACACAGAAGCAGACGAACAAAAAGCAGTAGCAGTGTTAAAAAAGCTAGGCGAACCTTACCAATGGTACAAATTGCAATTTGCAGTGTTCACTGTAATGACAAATTTTAAATGGGATGAAGTCTACAAGTGCATGATAGACAAGTGGGAATCTGAAACAGCAGATTGGAAACTTAAAAATTACACAGTGCCGTTGCCTGTCAATGAATTGAAAATAGATTTACTTGCCATGCTGAGAGATAAAAGATACAAGGATATCTACAAAAGCATATGCGAATTTCTCAATATTCATCCAATGAAATATAGCCAATGGGAAAAAGCAGTTGATGATTATTTTTTTGATGACAAGCAAAATATCATCGATGAGAGTGAACTTAAAAATATGATAGGAGATTTAGTTGAGCATGCAAAAACATTACAATTCAATTGAGTGGTATTTTGAAAATAAAAAAGATTACCACAGAGACATTGTAGTTCATGTGCCATTGAATAAGTTTAGAGAACTATTTGATGAAGGCGATGAAATTCCAAAAAGACTAGACAGTATCAGAAAACAACCAGGCTGGCAGAATATTACAGCCGAACAGGCAGAAATTGAATCTGGTGGGTCCGATGCATTTTTCCTACACAAAGCCGCTATTCTGGCAGACAGTATAAACACCAATGGTTTATTGGCTCCTGTGCATGCTCATTGGCACAGCAAAAAAGGACAGATGCGTCACCCTAGTAACGATAAAGCCAGTGTCATCAGCAGTGGTATCGTGAAAACATGCAACTGTGAACAATTGACTGTGCCTGTGTTATGGCGTGATTGTGTTTTTCATCATGACTTATTTCCAGATCACAACTATACTAATTGGTTTGAAAAATTTGTAATTACTGAAATAGACACACCTGAAAAATATATTAGCATGTACGGAGATGCCATATATGACAGTGAATTAGTTTTTGAAAGTAGTTCAATGCAGAATATTTGGAACAATTATCCTGCCATTTGGGGCAAGTTTAAACCTATGTATTTTTGTTATGAAAATGCATTTGACAAAATTAGAGGTTATGCAGGTGCTGAGAATTGTGTTTATTGCGGAGTGTTTGACAAATATCACAGACTCAAAATGCAGGGCAATCATATCAGGTTAGGTGACATTTATCAGATAGCCACAGATGGCATTGTAATGGGCACAAACACTGTAGAAAGATGTTTTTCATGGCAGGAAATGACTGGTTAGATTGCGGACCTAAACGCTTGGTTTATTGTGAATATCTAGCAGGCACAGGTGGTGATATATTTTCTAATCTTGCAGGTGCTTCTAGTCCAGGCACAATTGGTATGGGCAAATCTGATAGACACAAAAAACAGATAAGGCCTGTAGCTGGTGGTATCAACTTGCCAAACAAAACTATGATATCCAGTATACAACATTATGCAAAGCGATATCCAGATAAACCAGTAATGGCAAATTATATTCAATGCATGCTGTTGGCTGGTATAGGTGGTACAAAACCAAACAGTGCTGATGAATATTGGAATTTTTTCGAAGAGCTTAACAACTGTCATTCAGTGTGGGCAAGCAATCATCCTGGTGGCAATGCTTTTGTAGACAAAGAAGCGAGTTGGTTTAGTGTGTGGCAAGATGCTGTGGAATCATTGGGTTGGACATACACACCTATTGCACCAGTGATTACTAGTAGAGCAATGTTTGGTTGGGCTGTATGCATAATCAACAATTCAATATTGCCTGGTCCAGGACGAATTGAACAAATATCACAACATCTTTGCAATGAAATTGAATATTGGCAAAATAATTTGCCTGACAGTGTTTTTAAATTCAATCACATTGATTTAATAATAGAAAATAAAGATAATTTGCTACTAGAATTATGCATGCATGTAAATAATGATGTTGAGAGAGATAAATTTGATTTTATGTATCAAAACTATAGAAATATACGAATGCCAATCTACGAAGCTTTTGAAAAAGAAAATGGATCAGAGGTTGACAAACTGTATAATTCTATTAATATAATAGAGTAGGAGACTAATTATTGTCTGAACTAAAATGGAGCGATTATGACTTTACTAAAATACCTTTTGACGAACTTGTACGTGTTGGTCAAAGAACGATGCTCTATAGAGACATGTTTACTGTCAGTTGGCTTCTTGGTCGTTTTTGCAATTACCGTTGCAGTTATTGTTGGCCATACGCCCGATCAGATCGCAAAGATCACCGGCCCACACAGCTCATTAATGCTACAATCGATGAGATAAAAAGACAAGCACGTGATAATAACTTTAACAGTTTTCATTTTAGCCTTAGTGGTGGGGAGCCTACTTTTCACCCGGGATACCTTGATATACTACGTCATTTGGCAGGCGATGTGCATAATACTAATTATACTTCTGTTCATATGACATCCAACTGCTCCAGACCAATGAAATGGTTTGAGCAGTATGTAGAAATTGTAAAGCCATTCCATAGAGCAAGCATAACTAGTAGTCTACACGTTGAACACGTAAACACAAAGGAGAAGATGCAGGAGTTTGCCGACAAACTTATCCTGTGTCAAGAACACGATGTACAGATTACCATTAACATGGTTATGGTCCCTGAATGGTTTGAACGAGACTGGGACAACGCCCTCTTCTTCCACGAACAAGGAATCAACGTCACACTTAAACCCCAGTCGGATCCGACTGCGTCAAAAGTGGTTGATGGATATTCTGGGGATATGCTCAAAAGACTCTACAACGGAATGCCGCAAAGAGCCTACACCGACACGAAAGCTGTTTGGAGTGACCGTCCAAGACCACAGTTTCAAATTCCCACAGAAATAGACAAGCGAGACGATAAAACAGTTCCGTGGAACATGCAAATAGAATTCAAAGATGCCAATGGCGATCCTTGGTACATGGATCAAGCAGAAAGGTTTAATGCGTTTAATTTTAATAAATTCAAAGGCTGGGAATGTAGTGCAGGATATCGTAGCATTATTATCCGAGAGCCTGACGGAAGTATCAAACGTTCCTACAGTTGTGCGGATGTTCCGCTCGGCAACATAGAAACAGGATTCAAACTGTTTGACACTCCTATGCCCTGTATCAGTAATAGCTGTGTGAGTTCGGCTGATTCAAAAATACCCAAGCGAGCACCAGGAACAAAATTGCCTCTTTGGCCAGATGACAAAAGCTATGATATTTCTAAATCAGCAGAACAAGTTTGACGAAATACGCCCAGATTTTTATTGGTGGGGTAAATCAAATCTATCACCATTGGTTGTATATGAGAGTTTGAGCCAAGGTCAGTTTCCTATTGAAATACGCGGATCATTTGCTTTTGTAATGATTGATGGAGAAGACTGGTGGGCATGTGTAAACCATTTGGCAGAAACTCCTATTTTTTATACAGACTCAGACACTGTGTTTCACAATCTGTATGATTGGATGCAAGACAGTGACAAGCCGATGCGTGAACCATATTACAGCATTAAAAATGGTGTGTATGAATTGCAACGTTCCATGTTTAATTTTTGTTATGCAATTGGTGAGCATACACCATATGACAATATTCTTACAGTAAAACCAGAACACTATGTTCATAACGGAGTTCAGTACCGATACAGTGATGTTGCAAGACCAAAAGGCTACGTATGGGATGGCGATCTTTACAAACAGCTATTGGATAGATCTATAACAAATTGTATCAATGATTGGCATAAAGGTCCCAGCATCAGCATGCTGTTTTCTTCTGGAAGAGATTCAGCTGTAATTGCCTCATCTTTAGCTCAACAAGAACTTCACAAAAAGGTTGAATTTTATACAATAGCTCATAAAAAAGGCAAACATGATGAGTATCAAGATGCTATTGTGAATGGCGAAGAACTTGGTATAGGACCAGTGCGGATATCTGCAAGTCTTGATCCGCCACAGTTTCAAAATCATTATGAATTCAATGATAGTGCTTGGCTTGTAAAACTGCAAACACTGAACAGACACAAAATTGACGGTACTGTAATCACTGGTGAAGTTGGAAACATAATTAGTTATGGAGAAGCTGGCAAACGCCTAAGCTACTACGCAAATAAATTTGGCAGTTGGAAAGCAAAAGAAATTGCCAGCATGATGTGTAGTCATGTTGAAAACTTTAAAACTACCACATTGAATTGCAGTAGCATTAGCGATCAGTTTGAACGTGATGAGGTAATGGCAGAAATGGCTTGGAAACGCATAGTAGATGATGTAGTGGAAACGCTTGATCGTTGGAGATTTTGGACAAGCACAGACAGGCAGTATCAACGCAACTGTTTGGTCAACGTTGGTTGCCTGCATCACAAGGTGTTTAGAATTAGAGGCTATAGCACAGATGCAAATAGGAAATGGGTACATCCACTTGCAGATTATTTTTTAATGGAGTACACACTTGGTCTGGACTATAGTGAAAGAGAGAAACACGGCTGTGAGAAATGGTTGTACAAACGTGCCTATGAAGGCAAAGGACCATTTGCACAGAGTGCCTGGAATCATCAGGTACGAGGACTAGGAATTAAGTGTGAGTAGAGATGGGCGAAATAACATGGTGGTTGCTACTGTTGGTTACAGCAGAAGCAAATGGAACATTTAGTGTAACAGAAGAAGCAAGATATGATTATAAACCAAGCTGTGAAATCGCGGCTGAAGGCAGACAAATGTTTTTAACAGGTGCGTACGAATATCATAAGGGTTATATATGCGTAGGTTTTGGCGAAGATATAGGAAACTAGTATGGAAGATGATGCAAAACTGATATTGATATCAGAGTTCATTGAACAAAAATTACGTAAAGAAAAAGAACTAGAATTTTATCAAGATGAATTACACAAGTTAACCAAAAAAATAAGTGTGCTAACACGTGAAGTTGATTTAACCAATTCTATAATAAATCTTATCAAAGCAGACAATGTGTATGATTTTAGAGAAAAATGGATAGAACAAGAAGAAAAGAAGAAACTACTTGAAAAAAGTCAAATACACGATCCCGAGTAAAAATTTTGTACTGTTACCAAAGTATGAACATGCGATATATTTTTTAAAAAAAGTATATCCGTACTATCCAGATTGTATTGTTCTTACAGCAGACAAAACTTTTCCTACTCAAGAAGATACCTATCTTGAAGCAATAGAATTATGGCAGAATTATGATAGATTAAGAATAGTTGTGTTTGGTGGATATGCTCTAGATAAAATGCCAAAACCAGCCAGTAAAAATCTTGTTGTAATGGATATGTTATTGAGCCATACTGAAGTTGGACGTATGAGTGATTTTAATAAAAAAAGCAAATTTACACTTAAACCAGCTGGAATGGCAGTGTTACTAGATCATCATTTTTCGCAACGTGGACCTTCACAGGGACAAGGCAGACAGAATCATCGCAAACCAGAAAAACATTGGTCAAGCAATCTATACTAAATATCAATAAGGAGAGTGATATGGCACACATTTTACAATACAAACGAGTTGGAGTAGAAGCCAGTGGTGAAGATTCTACTCCAGAAGCAAAAACAATATTTGAACAATATCAGACTGATGGTAAAATTACAGACTATGAACTTGCTGATTCAATTGTAAAAATAACTTTTGCCACGTCAGCAGATTGTGATGCATATTTGGCATCCATGGCTGAAATCAATGAAGAAACTAACACTGGTGCAAATCGTACAGAACATACTCGTACAGATACCTAGGAGACATAAATGGCAGTAAACTATTTTCGTAAATGTTTAGGCGTTGGACCATACACCAATGTGGATGAATATTTTGCGGATATTGACCCTGATAACAATATGAGGACTTTTATTCAAACTCAAATTGATGCAGGCAATATCAACAGCATTCAATATAAATTAGCTTCGGCTCAAAATGCTGTGTATTGCAAAGGAAGTGTACCCAATGATTCAGTTTGGGACACCATTTTGACCAACGAAGCAACTGCAGGTTTTAATTTTAAAGTGCAAATGAATATGATAATTGTCACTGAAGCTGAGTATGATTCAGGCGAATGACCTACGGAACTAAAATAAGAACATTACTATTGATCAACATTGCTCTGTGTAGCTACACAGTGTGGTGGTGTACTACAAATCAACGTTGGGATATTTTTTGGATAGGCATTGCATGGGCATTGTTTGCCATTGGTGTAGGTAGCTTTGCAGGCTGGCATAGATATTGGAGTCATAAAAGTTATGAAACAGGTTCCATACGTAAAAATATAATGTCTTGGTTAGGAATACTTGGATTAACTGGTGCACCTATTCATGTGATTGCTGTGCATAGAATACATCATGCCAATTCAGACAAAGAACATGATCCACATTGTCCTACAGACACACCATGGTATAAATTGCTTTTTGGTTACTACAAAACATTCAATGCACGACCTAAAATGTTGCGTGATGTTGTACGTGACAGACAATTAAGATTCATACAAAAACACTATTTCAAAATTCATACGTATGGAGTTATCTTCTGTTTTGCTGTTCATCCTGTGTTAGCTGGCATCTTATTTTCATTTCCAATAGTGTATTGTTATATTGCTGGTATAGGTGGCAATGCAATTTTGAATCACCTATGGGGTTCACAGGATCATCGCACAAAGGATCATTCAACTAATAATTGGCTTATTGCATTGATAAGTTTAGGTGAAGGCTGGCATAACAATCATCACGCAAAACCATTACGATATACCACACAAGAAAAATGGTGGCAATTTGATCCAGTAGGTTGGTGGATAAAGTATGTTTGGGCCACTAAGCTAGGTTAGTGTCTATATCGTATTTGCCCACTGGCGGATATCTATATTTCCAATCTTTTTGATTTATGTATTGTGCCAACTGAGGTTTAGGATTATTAATCCAATCAGACATCTGTTCAGCAATATTGATTTGGGATTTTATTCCAGGCCTACGACAGTCTCTTGCAAGGTCAACAACCCAACTGAAATCTCCACACATTACAGTTAAATTTTTACGAGGCTTCATGTGTCTTATCCATCTGTGCCGCCACAGTCTGCTGGGTTCAAAATAAAAAGCTGTAGGAATGTTAAATGTGTTTACAAAATCCAAAAACATTTCACCATAGTTGCGATTGTTTTCCAAATACATTGCCGCAAGAGCTCTACGCCAATACTCTGCATCATTGCGATGCCTGTTTTGTTCAAATAAATGCAAATACATATAATCAGCTTCTGTGAAAAATCGAGGATTTGTTATTACAATGTGTGTTGGCTTGTACTCATTTACCCAATGTTTCAACGGTTCATACATAGTCATTATTGAATGATAAGGAGATAGATTAATGTGTGAACCGCCGGTATATTCGGCTGTGAGTGCTGGATGACTATCTTCGTATGCCAGTCCCATACCAAATGTATTACATTGTCCTAAATGTAGTATTCGTGTGCTATTGCTCATGGCAGAGCGTTTATGATTTGAACGCAATCCATGTTTGTCTAAATTATAATGTACTTCTTCTTTAGTCCACACACGATCCTGCTTTACATGATCATATTTGTAATCAATGCCTTGACAACCTATCCATCCTGCCTGTTCAAACTTATCAAAGTAGTATTCATTGTCTCCACCATACCAACGAGAATCCCAATATGCTTCTAGTGGTTGTTCTGGATAATAATCTTCAAAGTCCATTTCTGTGTGTTGGGCAGACTGTTCAAATAATTCTTTTTCTAAAAAATAACGTTGATATTCTTTTCTATCCATCTAATTTCCTTTCAGCATAACAATTAGCTTCTAATAATTTTATTGTGCGATCCATGTAGGTACCTGTATCAAACCATGGACTCTTTTTCACAAATCCACATTTTTCGTAGGTTGGTAGAGCATTTTTGCGTGGCATAGTCCAAATATATTTACATTGTTGTTGAATTGCTTTTTGCACTGTAGCATTAATTAGTTCAACACCAATGCCATGCCTTCTCCATTCTGGAAACACATATAAACCTCTGCTTCTAAAATGTGTGCGTGATGTTTGATGCCCTGAATTAACACCAACTAGATTATCATCTATAATACAACCAAAGAAATAAGGCTGATATGTTTCATATATCACTTTGTTATGATTTTTTGCATCAATCAAACTACTCATTCGTGTCACTGTATTTCTATCAGGCCAAAGATATTCTAACCATATCTTTTCAACCTGCTTCCAACCTATCTGCTTTACTGTTTTTTCCATCGCCACACAATCATTGGTCTAATTAGATCCTTGCCACGTGATAATTCTAGTGCAATATCTGGTGATCTTTCTGCTACCTCTTGTTGAATATCCAGCTCTTCCATGGACATTGTCATAATATCTGTATGTCCTACACTTATGTCTGTGGTTACAAAACCAAACTCGTTGCCATAGCTGTGTATCCTTTCATCTGTCCAATCAACTACACTATTGTCAGGATTGATATGGCAAACCACTGTGCCATTTGGTGCTAGGTAATGTCGCATACATTTTCCAATTTCCATTACCCATGGCGTACTTCCATAGTTCAATGGACCAAAACACAAGATCCAATCTGCTGTGTTGCTTTTAAAAACTTTTCGTTTGTAAAGGTCACCAATACTCATTTTTAAATCAACTTCTGGTAATTCAGCAATATCTATGCCAATCACATTAGGACAGATTTTTTTAAATTCATTACTGCCACAACCAAAATCTAAAACCAGACCAGGATTAGAAGCTGTGATTTCTTCGCCCAATTTACGCCCAGACAATGTTCTATGCAACGCAAGTGAACGTTTGCGTATTTCATGTTTCTGTTCAAATCTTTCTTTGAGAGTGCGTAAAATTTCAATGTTAGACAAGCGGATCGTTCCATTCTTCATGCAGACTGTAAACAGGATAATCAAATTCACTGTTGTTGCGTACATACTTTAGATCAATGACTGCTAAAGCACCTAGTGTTTTTGCACCTGTCTGTGTGATTAATTTTGCTGTGGCGTCTAAGCTACCACCAGTGGCAACTAGGTCATCAACAATAATACATCTGTCTGTGTGTCCAAGCAGGCCTTCTTGTAGAACCAGTGTTGCTTTACCATATTCCAATTCATAGCTTTCTTTAAGAAGTTTTCCTGGATACTTTGCACCTTTTTTGCGTACCATTACAAATGGCAATCCTAGTGCATAAGCTACTGCTGAGCCAAGCACAAAACCTCTGCTTTCAACTCCAATAATATGTGTGGGTGTTTTCATGGAGGTTGCTTTATCTAACAGCAATCCAATTACAGTTTTGTACATTGGTCCTGCAAATAAACTGTTAAGGTCATAAAAATTTACACCTTTTATAGGATAGTCTGGTACTGTTCTTATAAAATCTTTTATCATCTTTTTATATATGCTCCTTCTGGCGATTTCACTGCACTAAGCAGTTCATCCCACATCTGTGGGGTTATGCGTATGCTCATTTCTTCATTTAACACACTATTAAATTGCGAGATAAAAACTGCATCTGATTCAATTTCTACTCTTAGATCATCTTCATAACCGCTATCATCTAGAACGACTATTTCAAATGTATCATGTTCATATTCTACTGTGTACATTAGGGTTTCCTCCACCACCAATTATAGCGAGGTCTGACACCATCATGCATGTGTCTATTGTAACGCTCGTCTTTCATTCTACGCCAGTACTCGTTTTGTACTTTGACATGTGCATCTTTGAGTCCTTCTTGATACTCCAGTGGATCAAACATGTCTGAGTTGTCATGTTCTCTGTCCAACCACTTGTTGAAATCATCAATGGGTGTATCGTCTGGATTGAAACGCACCATGTAGTCTTTAAGCTGTGGCCAACTTAATTGACGCAGGTCTGTCCATTCTGTAATTACAGGTGACTTGTGATCGCTTTGTTCCACCCAACCTGGCACACTTAGATGTGGATCACACAGTTCCCAACCAAACAGTTCAGTAAACTCATGCACCGCAGTCCTTGTCCATGGATAGTGGATAATACCACGTGAATTAAATCCTGTTGCATCGCTTTTACGTCCTGGACGAGCATGTCCACAGACTACGCCTCCGGGTTTAAGTTTGTCATAACACAAACCAATGAGTTTTTCCTGTTCTGCTTGTGTGCCAAAGTTGAACGGACCTACACAACGAATAGCATCCACGCTGTTGTCTTGAAATAGTTCTAGTGCATCATCGCAATCCATTACAAGATCAACTCTGCCTTCGTAGGGCAGTAGATCAACACCTATCAAACCCTGTATGTGTTCTTTGAATAAACTGAATCCACAGCCCAAATCAAGCACCAAATTTGGATTCATTGCATTGATAACTTCAGCGGCCGGAAAGCCTGAGCCTGTTTTTGTGTGAGATGTTGTGCGTATGATATCTGAATGTCCAGTTGAAAAATGTTCACGTAGTTGTTCTAGTCTTTTTTCTCTTGGCCATCCAGCAACTTCTTCTGGATCAAATTTTGATTTTACACTGCTCAGTGCAGACATATACTGTTCACTTTGTTCTAAATTTGCTTTATTCATAGTAGATAAATCCATATTAATGTTGGTATTATTATTATAAATTGAGGCACAAAATTTAAAAGCATTGCTTTTTCATTCCATTTATACCCCACATAACACCACCCAGCCGCTCCTAGTAGTTGCATAAAACTATTCCATGGTGTGATGCCTAATGTATGTAACAGCATAGCAATTAAAATTATAATTGCACTACACCATTTTACTATTTCTACGCTCATGCTTTTCTCCATATCCAAAACCAACGCTGACGAATTGTTTCGCTTGCTTGGCTAAGTTCATTATTTTCATTTCTGCGTTTCAATTCACGCTGTACTGCTTGCCACTGCGAATGCATGTCGCCATCTAAAACATCAGATTCAACTGGCGGTGCACCATTTAGTGTGTGTTCCCATGGTTCTATACTGGCAAGTTTTTGCAATTTTTCATCTGTGAGTGTGCCTAGATCTGTGCCATCCAACACAGGCTCCATTACAAATTCATAATCACACAGACGTGCAAAGTTATATATGCTTTCTTTCATCCATGGATAGCACAAACCCTTTGATTCTGCCCATGGATCTACTTTGAGATGTGACCAGTTTGCAGGCTTTACCAAACACAACATTTGTCCATCTATTTTCAATAAACCATGCAGTGTTGTTAACATTTCTTCAATTTCATAAGTGTCACCGTGATTGAAAGGACCTATAGCAAAAATAAAATCAAATGTATGATCATCAAAATATTTCACAAGATGATCCATTATATTCCATTGCACATCACCATTACCCCAATCGCCTGGTTCCATACCAATGACGTTTTTAATGTGAGGCTTATATGGATTAGAACCACATCCAACATCTAAACAAAGTCCATTTGGTTTGCGTTTGTTCACATAATCTACCAACCAGGAGCCTGTATATTTTCTTGTATCAAATGTAAATTCAGCTGTCCATTCATCATAACTTTTTTTATAGTTACGAGCAGTGTGTGACCATCTTACTTGTGGTGGTAATCTCCACCATTGTGGCAACTCAAATTTATTTGTAATATCACGTTTTTTGGTGTAACGAAATTCGCCTAATCTGATGTTTACTTTATTCATTCTGTAACCTTGCACTGTGCAAATGCATCGGACCACTTGCTTTACACATTTCATAGCACACAGGAGAACATTTGTCAACATCTTGCCATGTTATATCATTGAAATGTTCTGTGAATGCTTTGTGTTTCAAAACACCAGCTATACCATGTATCCTGACATCATTCCAATCTGCGGGCAAAGAGTCAATGTATGGATCTCCAGTTTGTCCAAACTGAGCAAAACGATTTTGATAGATGCAACAAGGCCACATCTTGAAATTAATATCGATGTCAATTTCTCTGCCTTCAATGGCACCACATATAACTCGTTTCATATGATGTGATCCGTTCCGTCTGCATCTACATCAACTCCAAGAACACGTTGCACATGCTGTTTTCCTTCAGCACTACGCAGTAAACCATATTCACCACGATTAACTTTACAAACCAGATTTACTTCTAATTCTTTTGCAATGCGAATTACATCTTCTAGTTCATGCCAGTTGTGTTCAAATATCAAATAATCCCACTTTGTTAACCGAGGATATTTGTTTGCACATACATTAAAGTTTTCCCATGCTCTTTCAAAATCAACATTTATTCTGTATTTTTCATTAGTTTCTTGTGTTAGTCCGTCTATGGCAAAAGTAAAAGCCAACTCGCCATAATCACAATCTTCAACTTTTTCCCATATGTCATGATACCATTTTTTATTGCGTATGCCACCGTTAGTGTTAACTTCTACCGACCATGCTCGTGAGCATCCTGATAGTATAAATTTTTCTATGTCAGGATGCATCATTGGATCACCATGTTCACCACAAAATTGTATTATTTTGTTGCTCCAATCAATACCATCTACAACATTTTCCCATACTGCAAAAGGCATGTGTTGAAGTGATATAAAAGATTCCAAATCCAATGTTGCTTCGTTAGTTCTTGGGCATGTTGGACATTTTGATTGACAGTAAGTTGTTATGCAAAAATCTATCCTACTGTGATCGCTAAAATTTTTGTAATGCTGAATTTCTAAGAATCCAGTGTTACCAGATACAGCCGGTAATCTTGCAAACTTATTGTCTTTTTTTGGACCACGAACATTTATCATTATACTGCGTCTGTCAATTGGTCGTGTAATTTTGTCAACCGAATGCCAACTTATATCTGATGCAAGAAAACACCAGGCAGTGTTTTCATCAAACGGAATCTGTTCTACTTTGTTTAAATCATCATCTAATACCCATGCACCTGTGTCTGCCTTGTCGCTGTCACCAAAATATATTTGTAATGTTCCATACCCATATGGTGATTGTGTTGGCTTCAGGTCTCTATGTGGTTCTTGCCAAAAACCTTCTTTGTCAATGTGCAGGCTTATGTCCACTGTTGCTTCTACATTTTCTGGCCAACCAAGTTTTTGCAATAGCCAAGTTTTATGTTCAGGCATTATCCATAGATCGCGAAATCCTGCTAAATTAGGACACAGGTGAGTCTGCCCATATGGATAGACATCCTCATTGCCATTTAATAAAGTTTCAGCAGTTGGTTCAAAATCATAGATTAATTTTTTTAATTTGCTGTACAAGTCAGCAGGCAAAAAATTAGAATCCCATATTTTGTAAAGATAAGGCCTCTGCTTGAATGTCTCTGTTCCGAACCCAGTGAGCATAATATCTTAATCCTTGGTCATCGTTACGCCAACGATCTTCTTGTACATCAACGCAAACGCAATCATGTTGCTCTGCAAACTCTTCTAATTTTTTGGGCGACCATTCAAAAAAGTCTACCCACTCAGCACCCGGTCTGCTATGTGTGATGCCTGGATTTACTCTCCAAAAAAGATTACCACTGGGTTTGCACAAACTTACTGCTTTTGCAATCTTGCGTTCAATTTCTTTTTCACACCCAAAATTTATTGATCCCAAACATAACACAACATCATATTGCCCATCCAGTCTTACATCCATTAGATCTATAATTTCATCGGCAAGAGTATTATATGGATCAATACCCCATAAATTTTGTATCTTTCCCTTTAATAAATTGTATCCACATCCTATATCTAGTACCTTGTCAGGATTCAATGCATTTACTTTTTCAATCAATGCATCACCTGTAGCACTAAAATTTTTGTTATCAGGTTTCCAATTTCCTTTGTTACCAAAATAATTGTGCATGACCTTTCTATCAAGATCATCAACAAGCGTGGTAAGATGTGCTTTGTCTGGTGTGAAACCAAAATTTGATTTACAGAATGTTTCTAGGGCATCACGTATTTTTCTATTCATAGTTGTATCCATTCTATTCTACCAACATAATGAGCATCTAGATTATCCCTAAAATCCATTGCGTCCCACTCGTTGTCAAAGACACGCGATACAACTCTGTCTCTGAAATATCCAATTATTTTTATCATTATTCCTCCAGTATTAGTTTTACAGTTTTTCCAGGGCCTACCTGTGATGGTAAACCGCCGTAGTGTTTTACATAATCTCCAATGACAGCCTTATACCATAGATGACTGTTATGAGGTGCACTTTTATTGTACTTAGTAAGATTAGAAGACGTGGGTACAATAAATCCACTGCCCAGTGCTTTGGCACTTTCGCGTTGAAGTTCACGCACTGACAATTTTTCAAGATCAACTGGCTCTTTTTTGCCTGCATTGTTTCCCCAGCTGACATTATTAAGCATTTACTGTTTCACTTATATGTTTGCACATGGCATCATGCCATTCCTGTCCAGGGTGTTTTCCATCAGCACCAAAGGCAAAAGGCATTGGTGGCACTGAATGATTGTTAAATTCAAACAGGTCAACATTGTGTGATTCACAAAACAGTTGCAGTAACGTTTGATTTTTGTACCAACCATAATAATCAAAATAATCATTGGATAGATCAGCAAAAGCACGATCTATCAAATTGTAATAATCTTTTTTTGGGCTTCTTAATGTTGCTTTCAGTTTGAATTCATATGGTTTACATTCTTCTGTGATCCATTCTTTTCTGTATCCATATGTCCACACAACTATCAGCCGTTCACATGATGGATATTTGTTGATGTATTGCATTGCTCTACGCACTATGGCATCATTGCTTGTTGCTGGTACGCCTATGTTGTCATAGTCGAGTTGTTCAGCAAAACACCAGTCTACACCAACACCAAATACAAAACTGTCTCCGAGGATACCAAACTTACCTGTAAACTCTTTTCCACGAAAACCCAAACTATTAATTTGGTATTCAGTGTTTTCACCGTCTCGCTGTACTGTGCCTGGAGTTTCTTTACCTTTCAAATCATCGGTAAACAACAATGAAACTTGCTTCAATTGATCATCATTGATAACAGGTTTAGTGTTTGGTTGGATGCGTTCAACATAACCTCTGTGCAGTATAGTATTATTTGATGCCAATTAGTGTAAACCTTTTGTATAAGAATGTTTCTAATTCACCTGCGTAAACATAATCCTTGAAACGATATTTGTCTTTTGCTTCACCAACACTAGCAACACAGTTAGTGTGTTGTGAATTTTTAAAATAATCATTGGTTTGCAAACACACAGGCATGCCATCTGGCAAGTTGTAAAACCAATCGTCATTCATGTGTTCACAAGAAGTATTGATAACAATGTTTGGTTTGAACACAGTTGCAGTTGGAGTGGTGTTTGGCCTATCAATGTTAATTTTTACTTTGTGTCCATACATGTCGTCTTTGGACCAATCAAGTTTACACACATCTGCTGTGGCGGCCTTGAAACGCCAATTTTCTTTGTAGCATTTTTCAGCATTGAAATTGTCTGCTATTTCCCATACATTAGGATCAACATCAAGACTTATAATTTGATTAATTGAAAATCTTTCAAAAAGAAAATAAGCAAATGTGTTGTACCAACCACCATACATAAGCACATTGCCCATGGCACCGTCTTCCACAATATTTTCCAATTCATCCAACATCCACAGTTTACTCTGCATTTGTCCTCTGCTGAAATGATCATTGATATTGACAACGTCACCGCCATATCTGTCAGACCAGGCATTGATAACTTTGAACAGTGGTTCGTCAATGCAGTGTGCAAAATAATTTATTAATTTTTTATGATTGATCCATTTAGTCCAATCTATATGTCCGTGTAGTATAATAGACACAAATTCATCTGTATGTTTAGTTTGCCCTCTTCCAATTTCATCCATTAAAAGTTCTTTTATTTTGTATGGATTACCAAAAAATATTGCATTGCGTAATGCAGTAAACTTTTCTAAATGTTCACTGCCTGTTCGCATCAGATATTCATCCATACCATTTACCCAATGATACTTTTTTGTTATTTCTTCTACTTTATCTTTTGGATAATAATCTGTCATAGTGCTTCATCAAATTTCTTTTCCAGCCAATCAAAGTCGTTGATCATTTTCAGTGCGTCTTTGTTGCCACGATATGTTTCGCCAAATTCTGCTCCTTGTTGAGCTCCTAGTATTGCATATTCTCCATATGGTCTTTTTTCACCTCTAGCACACCAAACTTTTAATCTGTATTCGTCATCGATATTGTCATTGTTATCTATAATGTTACTGCTCAATTTGACACATTCTCTGAACGCACTTTTCCATGTGTTAAAAGGATCTGTGTTGAATGCTGTAACATTACTTATTTGAAACTTTGGCACAAACGGACAGCCTATACTTGTGGTCATATCCACCGACCAATCATTGAGTTCCAAGAACGGTTTTTTGGGAAACAGTTTTACAGCACCATAACCATAAATTAAATCATTAATTGGATTTCTACTACGCCACGTGAACACACAGTCTGATTCCGGAGTGTTTTGATATGCTTCTTTAAATTTGCTGGGTGTAAATTTAAATGTAAATTCTTCTTCAATAATAGCGTCAGCATCTACCACATAAAAATGTGAAGTATTACTCTGCTCAGCCGCTTTTTTGTGTGCTTCAAATATACCTTTCACACCGTGTATTCTTTTTGCCAATGGTGCAAAAACCTGTAGCATTTCATAATTCTCATCAGCAAACTCTTCGTTGTAGCTGATATAAAAGACATCTAACATTAATATTTTCCTTACTAAGTAATTATATGCGTAGTTTTAATGACAGCACAATTCTTGATGAAAAACTTAATTACATTGAGCATTTCGTCAATTGGTGTTATTCTGAGCATAATGCTTATTATATACGAGGCACGCTCAATAGTCAAGAGCTCACTGACATAATGAGCACTGGCAACAATTTGTTATGCGATTTCAGTCGCATCATTGATGAATTTTTGGCTGTCGATAGATCCAAAAAAGAATTATTCTGTGACCTAGGTCCAATGGGCGTAAATGCAACAACTGATGATGCTGAACTTCAAGCTGTGTTTAGATTATTTAAAATTTATTGGCTCAGCCAAGATATCAAAAACACAGGCGAAATCACTGCACCTTTGCAATTACTCAGTATGAACTATCCAATGATTACATGTCATCCTGGCAGTGACAAAAGATTTGCACTGTTTTTTCTATGTAAACCCATTGAATCCATTCCTTATGTATACATTGATTATTCACATTGCGAATACAAATTTTATGAAAGCTGGAACTATGAACACTGTGACACAGTTGAAAAGATTATTGCCTGCTTTCCAAATTTTTATCATGAATCTTATCACAGTGTGTATGAGTGGATTGAAATGTGGCAAGAAGGTTGTTCACCACACAATACTCCTGTGTACAATGGTATAAAAAAGTATAACAAAAAAGTTGGCACATGGGCAAAAAATAAAGATAAAATAGCTGTGTGGCATTTGAGTTATTATGATGCCAAGCACAGAATAGGAATGACAAAAGATTTAGACATGCTGTGGGATATCAATCTGCAAGATGATAGTACCTTGTATATAGGTGATCACAGAATAATTAAAGAAAATGGTATATGGAGGCCCGACAATGGAAATTTTAACGCAAGCTACAATCCAATCAGTCCAATCGACAGGTACACACCCTATAGTTCACGTTGGTTTTGATTCTCGTCACAAAGAGATGTATGATTTATGCACTGGCAGTATAAGACACTACTGTCAAGATGCAATTATCAAACCTAACTGCATTAATGTCATTCCCAACTATGCACGAGCAAAAAAAGACAATGAAAGCACTGCTTTTGTGTATTCAAGATTTTATATTCCATACTGTAGTTTTTGGTCAGGCTGGGCTATATTCTGTGATGGTGATTTTTTATGGCAGGATGATATATTCAAACTGTGGGAACAGCGTGATGATCGTTATGCTGTAATGGTGTGCAAACACGACTACGAAAGCAAAATACAAACCAAAGCCTTTGGTCATGTGCAGGAAAATTTTCCACGCAAAAATTGGAGCAGTCTTATCATGTGGAACTGTTCACATCCTTCCAACAAAGCACTTACACCTGAATACTGCAACTCTGCAGAACCTAAACAGTTACACAGGTTTTTGCATTTACAAGATGAAGAAATAGGCAGTTTGGATATACGCTGGAATTGGTTGGTAGATGAATACGAATACACAGAATCTGCAGGTGCTTTACACTTTACCAATGGTGGACCGTGGTGTGACATTCAAACCACACAAGATCTACAGTATTATCGCATGCGAGCAATATTGGGTATCGATAAGTGGTAAATACACTTATGGATGACCTTGTAGATATAACCAGTTCCAACGACAAACAGCCTAGATCAAGACACATGCATGAAGGTTATATGCATGCAAATCTACATCCTAAGGAAATCAGTATCAAAACCACTGCCAAAGATGATACTGTGCTGGATGAATATTTTGCGACAAGTGGAAACAAAATCTACATAGGAAGAGTAACACAGCAAAAACTGACCGAACTTGAAAGAATGCATGTGCGTCATAGAGTCAGTGATTTAATTGAAGAATTCAAAGTTGCTGACATAGAAGCATACAAAAATGAAAGATGGCCTAATTATCACAAACACAAAGCATTGTACACTATGCACAAGTTATGCTTGATAGGAAGTGATATGTATTTCCGTGGACAGGTAGCTCCATTGCAGATGCAACCCAGCTGGAACAGGGACACAGGATTGGCTTGGCTTGCTCATCCAGGCAGTGATAGAAGCATATGCCTTAGAAGTTTAATAGGATCTCCCGGTACCAAAAAAAATGCATCTAATTCAATATTGATTCAATTTGAAGTTGCTCCATGGATGAAAGACCTAGATCCTGAATTAGTAAATGGGTTTGAATTAATTGAGTCTAAAGAACAGTTAAAAAAGTATTATAAAAACTGGGATGATTCTCAGTTTTATAATGTTGAATACTCTGGCGGTATAGATATGAGTCAGTTTGGTTTTATGAATAAATTCATGCGTAATGTAAACAAACATATCAAAGGCATTGAGCTAGGCAGAATTCCTTCACCTTCATATCATATGGAAATTAAAGCTCTGCATTTTCGTTTGGGCTTAAGAGATACTATGGATAAGTTTTTAGAATGCTGTGATCTTGAACGCAAAATATTTGGACCGTGGTTTGTCGATCAGGATTTAAAGGCACTGATATTTGATAGTGAACTTGCTTGGTATTTTGGCAAACATAGACCTTTGAGTGTGATAGTTGGTGATCCAGAGCTCAACAAACAGCTTGAAGCACAAGCTATAGACGTCAAATCTGACTAATTCTAAAATCTTTACTAGCAGTATCAATCATGTCTGTCACATAAGGAACAGGCTGTATGATAAAATCTTCTTCATGATCAAATCCTTCTTCGCTTAAAGCCTCTTCTATATTATCTCTTACAAAAATAAAATCTTGTGGACGTTTGGATCCTTTATCAGCTTCCTGTACCCAAACTACAACCTGTTTGGTGCGTTTGATTATAGTTTTAAAAACCGCAGTGTCTTCATCTGTCCACGGCTGAAATGATCCAAGCATTGCAGTGGTAGGTCTCTTCCAATCAAATTGTGACATGTTTTTCTCCTTAGTGTATTGGTAAACATATATTCATATTATGTTCTGTTTTCCAGCGTTCTGCATCTGTTCTACAGTTGACTAATGGCTCGCCTTTGATGTTTAAACTTGTATTCAACAGCATAGGACAACCTGTTTCTTTGTGCCATTTTTGCAATAAATTATATACAGGTCCAGAGTCTTTGTCAACAGTTTGTACACGCGATGTGTTATCATAGTGTACAATAGCTGGAAATAAATCTGGTCGTTTGCATTTAGCAACAAACTGCATGAATGGTGATGTATTGACTGGCATCTCAAAATACTCGTTGGCATGTTGTTGCAATATCATAGGTGCAAAGGGTCTAAATGCTTCACGTTTTTTTATTTGATTTACTCTGTCTTTTACATCGGCACCTCGGGGATCGGCCAAGATACTTCTATTTCCTAATGCTCGTGGTCCAAACTCGGCTCGGCCCGAAGCCACCGCTGTAATCTTGTGTTCATGTAAATCTTCTAATATTTCTTCGATTGGATATTCACCTGGAATATCATGACCAAGAAATGCATGTGTAAATTCTAATCTTTTCTTTTTATGTGCAAGCACACAGCCTATGGCCGAACCTGCATCACCTGGATTAGGCATGATCCATATATTATCATAGTAATTAGAAGCCAAACTGTTTGCTACACAATTTAACACACAACCACCCATCAACACAAGATTGCGTGAAGGATAATGAGTGCGAGTGTATTCCAAAATACCTGTGAATATTTCTTCATAGATGCGTTGTGTGGCCGCGGCAATGTCGGCATAGTCTTGTGGTGTGTTCAAATCAGGTCGCCAGTCTAGACAGCCTCTGTGACAGTTGCGTTTGAATTTGACACGAGGATTGTTTGCATCAGGCATGCGAGCAATAAAATCTTTTTTTATTTCAGCATAATATTTTTTTGGATCACCGATTGCGGCCATGCCCATCAGTATGTATTCATGTTCCTGTGGCTTCAATCCAATACGCTGTGTCATAGCAGAATACCATATGCCAACCGAATGAGGATATCGCTGTGAAAAACGTTTGTGCAGTTGATCATCGATGCCTTCCCATATGGTAAATGTTTCCCATTCACCTATAGAGTCTAATACAACAATGGTTGCATGATCATATGTGGATGTGTAGTAACCTCCGGCGGCATGTGCATGGTGATGACGTGTTGGTGTGCTGATTGGTAGTTTTTCTGATGGCATTGACATTGCAGGATTAAAAACTTTGTTTATGTCATACGCAATGCCACTCTTTACCATTATTTGATACACTTGATCAATAAAAAAATCAGGTGCAGGTTTTTTCAATAAATTATACTGTCCTGCGTACAGCTGACGTGTTTTCTTCAACCATGGAGTTTCATAAAAGAATATTTCATCTGGAGGACCATAGCCAAATGCATCATGCATTAGTCCAGCATGAATAAAACGATCATTTTTTCGTTTACTGTAACGTTCGGCATGTGCCGCAAATTCTAGTCTATCTTCAACAAAAACTGCCAGACTGGCATCATGTGAAAGTCCAGTCCAACCCCAAGTGATCATGCCCCAACTACCAGCGTGATAAGTGCAATACTATTCATCATTACAAACCATGCACAGAGTACTATTGCAAAAAAAGCCTTGCGTATCACTGTGCTGATTACACCAAGTATTGAACCTATTAGATACAACGGAATGAATATTTCTGTAGCAGGATCCAGCACTGTGAATGTAAGAATTGCAGAAGCTGTTAAAAGCACAACCGTTTCAACCATTTCACAGTAAAACGCCACTGGTGACAGTCTGTGCGATTCTTTAATAAATTCTTTTATTCGCCCAAGGCGATTTGTTCTATATACTCTTTTCATATCGTTATTCTAACACTCTTTTTTGTATTTGTCAAACACATTTTGGTTGATAGTGTCTGAGGCTGTCAATGATATCAGGTCTGACTGCACACATCAACAGAGCACTTCTTGATTTATTTGTAGAATTAGGCATGGTACTATGCAAAGTTCTAGGATGATATATTATAATACTACCAGCTGGTGCAATAAAATCACTGCCTTCTACTATTAATTTATCATTTAAATCTTCATTACCTATTGTGTCAATTGGCACATCATCTTTGTGCGATCCTGGCACAATGCGTGTGCCACCGTTTTCATGCGTAAAATCATCTACTGCTATTAGACATTGCACTGCAATTAATTCAGTGATATGGTTCCATGGCCCAAACTGGTAAGGAGTATCAATGTGTGCATGCATATAGTCTGAGCCTGGATTTACTACATGAAAGTCTGCACAAAACCATTGATAATTTTCTTGCATGATATCCATTATTATTGGCTGTAATAGATCCTGTATCCATTTGGTTTTATCTCTTATTTGCTCAGACCAATAGTGTACATATTCTTTGCGTGGATATACTTTGTCAGCTGACCATCCATACAATCGATGATGTCCTGATTCAGGCGAAGTTGCAAGATCTAATTTTTTCATTTCTGCAACTTGATCAGGTGTAAAAAATGTAGGTAAAATTGTGTAACCTTCTTTCAGAATAATATCTCTATAGCTCATTTGGAAAACATCTCCGTTATGCATAGCCGTGCTACATTTCCTAGTCTGCGTCTTTCATGATATTTTTCATCTGTGCTGGTAGCAAGAAAATATGTATCACTGGGCATAATATTATACTGATCACAGATTTGTTTTTGTAACACATGCATTCTATTATATTGCTGTTCGCAGGAATAATTTTTTATTATAGTGTGCATGATTTTTGTATTTGTGTAATTGAAACATTCAACGTTGTACATAGGATTTAGTGTTGGGTGTTCCTGTGTAGTAAAAGCAAGTCCTAATCGATTGCCTATCAATCCCCAACCTTTTGAAAACCCAAACCATACTTGTGTTGTGCGTACAGGTAAACGTATTTTGCGTATTGCTGTTGCTCCTAGATAAGCACAATCAACCACCACATCACAACCAACAGAGTCAATGATATCTATCACACTGTCGTCTACAAAATTACCATTGTAGCACTGCGGAATACTGAGGTATAATGTTTTGTTTTTATCCAATTGATCAATTGAATTTGTGGTGCCTTTTCTAACACGATTCAACCATTCATAGTCACCTGGCATAGACTGATATTCATTTGTGGTTGCAGAAAACTGATTAATGGCATCTGTTACTCCTGCAATGCTGTAACAGTGTGCAAAGTTTTGTAAGTCTACTATAGGCAATATCCATTTTTTGAAGTCTTGAGCAAGTGCATCTAGCTCGTGTTTCATATGTCCACTGCCACGCTGTACGTATTTGTGTGGAATTTGATCTAATAGATTTTTTACGTCTTGAAAAAGAGGTGCTTGCACAAATGGAGTATTAAACATGTTAAATATACTTATGTTAGATTTTAGTTCAATATTATGGGCAATAGGACTGGGCATATTGTGGAGTCAATTGATATCACATTGGGGTGCCAGCATACTGCTACACAGATACTACTGTCACAAACAGTTTCGTGTGCCTGTTTGGTTTGAAACCATTGGACTTGCTATGTTGATGATTGCATGTATAAGAACTCCTATAGGTTGGATTGCATCACACAGAATGCATCATGAACACAGCGATCACGAAGGTGATCCTCATGCTGTCAGTCAGGTTGGATATTGGCGTGTACTGCTTACAACTTGGGATATTGAACGAATACCAATGAAGTATGCACGTGATCTATTTCGCAATCCACGTTTGGTGTTCTGTCATCATCATTGGGGCAAGATCTTGATTGCTGTCAATGTGATAAGTTTTATCATATCGCCTTACTTTTGGTTAGGCTTTTGTGCAGTGCCTTTTATATTTGCAAAAATTGGATTTGGTTTGTTAAACACTGTGGGCCACAGGTTAGAAGGTGGAGCTGATGTGCCATGGTTAAATTTTTTTATTGCAGGAGAAGGTTTCCATAGACAGCATCACAAAAATTGGAAACGCATTAGACTTCACAAATGGGATACCGGTGGCTGGATAGCTGAAAAATTATTTCATCCTAAGACGGGTATTTTAAGCTAACAATTCTACGATTACCCGCAAACACTTCTGCTTCAACTGTGACGTCAGTGTCAAATGGTGCATAGTTTTCTAAGTCTACTCTTTGCAGTTTCAATTCTGGATGCCAATGAATCTGAGATTGTATAGGCTCTTGTATAATCACAGTGTTAGCTTTATAAAAATTTAACAAGCGTTCATATATGGATTCATCATATATTAAAACAGCACCAAGTATTACACAGTCTACATCAAAGTCTGCTTTAGGAGGATCTTGCCAACTGGCCTGTATCAAATTGATAAAAGATTTATCATCAAATATTTCTTGGCCGTACTTAATAGGTTCAGCAGATGTATCAAATCCCAGATAGTTGTACTGGTATCCAGAGTCGATCAATATCTCATTGACTCTACCCCAGCGACATCCTACATCTACTATGCCTGTGCATGAGTGATGCTGGATTGCATTTGCATATGCTTCATAGATTGGCAATGCGTTTGGATGATCCAAATAGTCCATGGCTTGCATAGGATAGTCATCACGCAGTGCAACATCTTTGGATGGCATATTATCAAGTCTAGGCCATGGAACTCCGTCAATTAAATTGTACTGCATTTTGTTCTACCTCAAATCCTATACATCTTCTATTTTCATCTTTGGGATGAGTACTGTGTACCCATCTGCTGTTATTAATCAATATCATATCACCTGGATGATATGTGATTGAATCTATCTGTTCTCCAGGATAATCAAAAAACATTGTTCGATCATATCCAGATGCTGGCACTTGCCAATCATAAAAGCGAGTTTCACTGATACCTTCAACAGCAATTATCAATCTGCCACCCATAGCACTGGGATCGCAGTGAGCTTTTATTCCTTTTAGTTTAGTATGATATCGCCATATTGTCAATGGAAAATTGTGTCCTTGTTGTCCACTGTTTAGATTTCCTGCCAATTCATTGTTATTGTAATTTTTAAACAACACATTGCCAACACTTTCATTGACAGTATGCCATAAATTTTCGTCCCAACCATAATCTACATGCAGTGGCACAGTGTCACCTGTAAAAGTTCGTGTGCGATTGCCTTTCCATTTATCAGCAATTCTGACCAGCTCAGATGTTGGCACAGGACAGCGATAAAGTTTGTATCTTGGAGTTTGTTCTATGAGCATATGTGTTTGTAATCATTTGCTATACGCCACAACAACCTATTGTTATCCAAAACTGGTGTGCGACGATGCAGACTGGTAAATTGATCCATCATTACCAAATCACCTTTTTTAAATATGTGATGATATTGATATTGAGATTTGAATATGTGTGGCATAAGTTTATCTATTAAAGGCTGATGATCTATTTTCTTTTTGCCTTCCCATGCACCACAGATAAAATGATAAGGAAAATAAAAATAATCCTGTCCAGTGTGTGGATGTTGTCCAATTAGTGGTCTGATACTGCCTCTGTTTTTACTCATAAATTCTAATTCAGGATCATCTTCTTCTAAATGATACATAGTGTTATTTTTAAATTTTAATTTAATTTTTATTGTACGTAGATACTCTTGATCCTCTGCACTCATGTCAGCAAATGGTTGTGCAGTATTACAAATGCTTAATGTTGTGTTGATATCTTCTACAATACAATAAAGACTTATCATAATTTTATCTATTAGATGCCTGCTGTTGCCATTACTGTGCCAACCCAACTCTGTGTCTCCAAACATGCCAATCTTTTTTCCATCAGCATCACGTTTGCCAGTCACTAAAAATATTTCTGGATATTGTTTTGGGTTCATAAAAAGATCAGGTGCTTCACATTCTCCAAAGCGTTTGCATAGAGTTATGTATTCTGTTTCATTTAGTTCTTGTTCATGAAACACTGCCAAGCCATCGTGCTGTATGTGTGATGCTGTGCGAAACAGCATATCATCATTGTATAATTTAATTTGTTCTGTTGATCTTATCATAACATTGCATCCATATCTTTTTGGTATATTACATAGTCACTGTAACGTTCCACACTTTTATCTAACAGTGCATGCCATTTGTCCACATCTAAGACTCCATATGGCATAATTTGACAGCGTACATTGGGTGTATACCCTTTATCTCCACCATGTTCATTGGTGGTGGCGTCATAGGCAATGGTATTTGTACTTGGAGGTTTGAGCGGATACAGCCTACGTCGGCCATGTGTGTTTGTCAAGTAAAAATGTTCACGTGACCAATCTACATTATCTCTATTATCCCATTCCATTGTCTTGCCTAAGCGTATACGAATGGCCGCAGGATCTTGTGATTTCATGTTTGGCAGAAAAGCATGTAGATCATCATAGTGTGGACCTACACCGTGTATGTCTCGACCTACAACACTGCAATATCTAACTGATTCAAATGGCAAATATTCATCAACATGTTGAGCAATTTCAGGAAACTCTTCAAGTAGCACTTTACTCCAGGTACCTTGAAAGCTGTATCCATGGAAATTGCCAGGTTCCATCAGATGCCATTGCCGGTAATCCATGGTAAGTCTGCCAACATCTCCAATTCTGTGTTTCCAGTTAAAAGGTATGTGTGCTGTTTTGCCTTCTACGTCTGGATCATCAAACCATGGCTCTGCACCATTACGCATAATTTCTTCTGTTTGTTTTATTTCATTGTCAGGATATTTGTTTTTTACTCTAACTTTGGTATCTGCAACATTTTGTTGCCATAAACGCCAAAGTTTATCTTGATCAATATCTAAATAAGGCACATCTATGGGTGTATAGACAATGCCTCTGTATCCTGTATATCGGTGTTTGTAGTAGACAGATTCAACAACATCAGATTCACGTGCTTCATACTGAGCAAGATCAAATTCATTCAATGGTATGTCTTTGTTGTCAAGTATTTTGTAATTCTGCAATGTCATCGGTTCCGTCTAAACTGAACATCAGTGCTATTCTAGGTGCATCACTCATGTTAACCACAGCATGTGGATAGCCTATGTTCAAAAAATATGCATTTCCATCTTCTAAATTGTATGCTTCCAATTTATTGTTGCGTCTAAAAAGATTAATCACATTTCGTCCGCCATATATAGGACAAATACATCTAACAGCATAGTTTACATCATAGTCAACATGAAATGGAATAGTTTTTCCAGGTGCAAGTTTGGTTATACGCACACGACTTGCAGGTGCTTTGCATTGTGTAACAATACGTTCAAACACACTGCCGGTGTAGTCTTCTGTGGGTACGTTGTACAAATGCTCTTCTCTGCGTTTTAATCTTTCTTTGATGCTTGCTGTGTAAGGAAGTATTTCAGATGGTTCTGTCAGATTGATTTGTTCAAAATTATCATACACATCTTTGACCAACTCCATGTGATTATCACACAACATTGGATTAGCAGTGCGAACATCTACGAACTTTTCATAAAGTTGGTGAGCATCTTGTTGTAATTGTTTTAAATCTATATCTAAATTTAAATTTGCTATAGATGGCAAGTCTTGTTTTTTCATTGCGTTTTTTCCTATATGTAATCTGCTAAATGCATAAATCCATTTTTGTATAACGACGTAGTGAGTAAATTTCCCTTTTTGCTTACTATTTTTTCATATTCTGTTCTGCCAAATTGATGCATATTAATATTATTTAACACATCAGCTGAGAGTGTTGCGTACTGTGTATCATTAAATTCATTGTTTTCTCTGTCAACTTCAAAACAGTGTATACCTTTTCTAGGTTCAGTCAATAGACTGTTTTTGATCATGTCATATTCGTAAGGCATGAAAGCGGCCTGGTACATAGGTGTTTCTCCCATGCAATGCATAAATCTGTCAAACAAACAAATGCTGTAAGCATCAATGTCAATACCCAGCTGTAGAGCTCCATGCACACCAGCACACCATGATATCACAGCAAACTCTGTGTCAGGAAATGTTTGTTGCACACGCTTGGCTGTTTGCTCAGGCGAAGTGCTGTAACCATCATAACCTGCAAAGCCATATTTGTAAACATTTTGTAAAGGGTCACGTTTTCGAATACTCAGCACATTGTAATTAGGAAAACGCTTTGCAATTAAATCAGCAATAGGATGAAAGTATATATTCCACATGTTTGTATCAAACATATACTGTGCGTTGTCCTGTATCATAACAATGGTTTTATCAGCACCTTTGTCTAATATAAATTCTGAGTCAGTGTAGCTTGCAGAAGGAAACCAGGATGGATCTCTTTTTAGTTCCAAATTATCAATGCGTGTAAAAAGAGATTGTGTAGGTTGCCATTTATATGTGCCTCTCCATGCTTTTTTAAAAACTAAAAATGTTGGGTTGATTAATTTTGGTGGATCAAAAGATATTGCAATATCCTGTTGAAATCTTGTAGCTTCCCATACAAGTGGATGAGGTAAAAATGTTTGGTTATCTTTGTGCAAACGTAGATGTGGTGCCATGGTCACAGTGTACATAAGCAAATCTTGTTTTTGCCAATCAATGTCTATGTGTTCACTTATGTTACCAAGATTTTGTTTGTTTGTTAAAACAATACAATCAGTTTCACTGTCAGCGATATCTAGACTAAACCATTTATCTCTATCAAATGTATGCCAATTGTCAAGCAAAGGCAATCTTTCTTGTGTCCAATTGAGGTCAGTGTGTCCGGTTTCCATTTCTTGTGTTTCCGTAGTGTATTACTTTGACATTGTCATTTTTATATTTACGCCATGGATCAATCACAATGCTTCCGTTAGGTATGTCACAATACAGTTTGTCATTGTGTTTTTTACCAGTGTATTCATATGTAATCTCTGCACTGTGAGCCAATAAAAACACACATGGACCTTCAGGTTTGTAGTAGTCATCAGTTTCAGGATCAACATAGTTTATATTGTTAATGCCACATTGTTGAACAAAATGTCCAACGAGTTTACTGTAACTACCTTCTTCATATGGCACATTTGGTTTGTATGCTTTGCCGTGTATAACAACTGGCATACTATGTTCACGTGAATATTGTGCAACTTTTTTAGCAAGGTTTTCTGCCTGTATTTCTCTAGAGCTCATCACAGCATCAAATAAGTCATAGCCTAAATCCAATTTTTCTGCCATGTAACGTAGAGCAATATTATCACGTGGATGGCATGCTCCGCCATCACCCATGCCAGCAGTCATAAATTGTTTGCCCATGATACGCATGTCACTTTCAGCAAGTGCTTTGGTAACTACATCCACATTTATATTGCCTTGTTTTTCAGCAACGTCCTGTATCATGTTTACCAATCCAATCTTTGTGCTTATAAAGGTGTTATAAAAAACTTTGATACACTCACATTCATCCCATGTGCCAACCACGTAACGCGGATTATTTTCCATCACAGTTTTATAAAAGTCTATCAATTCTTTTGCATCACCAGTTTCTGATCCGTCTTCGGTGCCTATCATGACCATCTCAGGATTGACCATGTCCCATGCTACTGAGCCCATTGCAATCAAATAAGGATTGTACACAAATCTTGTGTTAGGAACTAGATGTACAAATTCTCGTCTAGTAGTGCCAGGCAACACTGTGCTGATCAGCACAAGTAATTGTTCTTTGCTCATGTGTTTGTTGGCTTCTTTCAAACATTGTTTAACAATGTCATAGCTAAAATCTTTGGGTTGTAAATGAGATGTGGGAGCATCTCCATCGTACTTTGGATCATGCGGTGTAGGCACTGCAACAAACACAATTTGTTTATCTTTAACAAGTTGTTCAATTGTGGGCACCGTTTTAATCATATCACTGTGTCTGTCTGCAATATCATAGCCTACTACATGATGTCCTTTTTTGGCAATTTCTTCTGCACAAGGCATACCTAGTTTGCCTACACCTATAAAACCTATATTCATTTTGTTATCCTTAATTTTTCCACTTCATTTTTTAACCAAGTGTCTACAAATAATTCATGCACTTCTGGTCCATAATGTCCATCTTCTTTTGCTTCAATATTATTATCTTTCTTCCAATTTATAAAACTGCTAGGCACTGATTTGATATTATTTAGAATCCATTTGTAATCGTTGTAGCTGTGCAATTCTGTGATATCCATAAACCAATGAAAAAACACACAGTCAACTCCATATGATTCACAGATGTATTGTATAGTAATTATGTCGTGAAAATACTTATATTCATTGAATATACTTGTAGCAATGTACATTGACCATACGTCATCTATTTTAGTTTCCTGTTTGATCATGTTGTAAATGTTTCTTTCATTTCCATTTTCACGACAGGTCCATGTGTATGTTAAAACATCATTCATGCGTTGTGAATTTGTTAATTCTCCATGACTGTAAGGTCGTAGATAATCTTTTTCAAAACCTGTCACTACTCTGCTGTGTTCTGTTGTTTGTATCACAACTAATTCTATGTCATTGTATGTTTTCAAAGCATGATGTATTTTTTCTATATACACAGAGTTTCCAGCACCTGCACTTTTGGCAATCAATGGTTCCATACCAAACCTATCTGGCAAAATATCAGCCCAGGTATTTCCCCAAATCCAATTACAAGAATGACTATCCCCTACAGTCAACATTTTCATTTGCACAAGACCTTTTCTAATTCAGGGAACACAGTTTGCCAAGATTCATTTCTGACTTTATCATAACGTGACAACATAGACAAGAGATCTATATCTTCTTGTTTTTCACTGTTGATAAATTTAATTAGTCCGTCGATCCATCCACAAATATTTTCAATCTGACTAGGATAATAATTTTGTTCGAGCCATTCTCTATGTGAAGTCCATCTGTCAATTACTTGTGTTTTATAATTGTTAGGTAAATTTCTAATG
>MDTD01071702.1_pt1 | contig 33187 bp, 28 predicted proteins | sample 811221 | NCBI WGS metagenome assembly MDTD01 (sample SAMN05326646, study PRJNA326480) | marine metagenome | isolation source: seawater | place: Pacific Ocean: South West | collected 2011
GGAAGAGCCGAAGGCTCAGGGTGGAGAGTTTGTTGAGGTGGATGATTGCAAGTGAAGACGCAAAAAACCCACTGCAATCCCGAAAGTAAAAAGGAATCCAAGGATATGGCTTGCTATATCCGCCAGGAAGGAGGGGATGAACTCGTGGAATCAGGGGAGTTTGCGGAGACACAAGTGCAACGTCCGCCGGAACAGCATTCAAGTATCTCTCGTACATATCGGGTAAATGCTCCCTCCTCTCGAAAGGCTTGAGAGGAGGGATGTCACGAAGTGACAGGGTGGAGAGTTTGTCGAGGCATATGTTGCAAAGCGTACGGAGCAAACGTCCTCATAGGACGCTTTGCTTTGGACGCAAGTGCAACGTCTGTCGGATCAGAAATCTAGAATCCCCTGTATATATCGGGTAAATAGTCCCTCCTCTCGAAAGATGGTCATTCGTATCCCAATGCCCATGCGCGCATGGTTACATTCGTATCCTTTGGGCGTATTTTTTTTACAAACGTTTCTGGAGACGGGAGCATGGGTTGAATGATTGGATAGAGGGATTCATTTGGTTGGTACCACCGGGTTCAAACCCGGTGCTATAGAGAGGGTACGCTCGCCTCAAAGGCTTCGCGTTGATCTGAATTGCGGCGGGACTCAAAGTCCCACCTCAACGCACAAACACACCTTTTTTTACGATGAACACGAAGCAAATCAGCCACGAAGAGAAGCCCCTCCTGGAAGAGTTCTGCAAGTGGTAAAGCCCCAACCCCGCAGGGGTTCAACCGGGGTCCAGTGGCCGCCCGCTGGTGCAACGTTCGCCGGATCAGGGGAAGGCGCAGGTCACGACGGGGTTGCCATCTACTGTTTGGCATGAACAGGCACCACTTGCACCAAGACAAGAGCAACCTTGGCAGTTAGTGGGGAGCGCTTTACACTGGAAGGAGCGACACATACAGGCGTAGTTGCCGTTACTGCAATTCATGACGGTGCAGTTTGCGCCACATTGTGGGGGTGTGGGAGAGCCACCACCACAAGGGTTTGCACCACCAATACCCGTTTCGCAGTATTGTGTTCCTTTTGTACAATCTGCCACCTCACCACAAGCAAATGTGCCAGAGCTGGGACAGGTGCGGACCTTTCCTGTTGTGCTTAGCTCGCACTTGGTCCCAGCCGGACAATTTGCGCGATTACAAGTACACTGGTTTTTTCGGCCTGCAGGGACACATTGACCTGAAATACAAGCCGTACCTGTCCCAATACAATCACAATCATCTGTGCAGGTCTTGGAACCACAGATTCCTGGTTGCTTGTTTGTCGCGTCGTAACAGCGTTGTCCTGTTGTACATGTTGAAGAACTACAGAATTGACAAAAAGACGGACGTTGTAGCGCCCTACATGTTCCACTGTCACAAAGTAGACCTTTACTCATACAATCACAGTCATCTTTGCAAGAGGACGAAGATTTACATGTCCCGACAGTATTGGTCATCGCTTCGTAGCAACGGTCACCTGATGGGCATGTTGAGCTATTGCAGCTGGGACAGAGGGTCATCCTTTTGAGAGGTTGACAGGTATTATTTGCGCAGACACCAAATCCAGCGACGAGACAATCACAATCATCTTTACAAGTGATGACACCACTACACACTCCAGGCTTCTTGGTGGAGCTGTCGTAACATCGGTCTCCTTTGGTGCAGGAGGTCGAGTTGCAATCTGGACACATGGACATGCGACGTAATGGGAGGCATGTACCACTCGCACACAAGAGCCCTCTGCCCATACAGTCGCAATCATCTTTGCAGGCGAGGCAGGTGCTGACTTGTTGTGTGGTGCTGTCATAACACGCATCACCAGCAGGGCAACTCTTACCATTACAGTCAGGGCACATGGAGGCTCGGGCGACGAGTTTATTGCAAAGACCACCCTCACAAACACCGCCATTTTTCATGCAATCACAATCATTTTTACACGACTCTGGACCACATGTTCCTACTTTTTTGGTCGAAGCATCAAAACAGCGCGTGCCATCTTTACACGTTGGGTCTGTACAGCTTGGGCAGTTTGAAACTCTGTTGACAAGCGTTGTACAGCTACCGCCTTCACAGACACCTGCACCTGCTGCATCGCAATCACAATCGTCTTTACACGTTGTCGCCGCTGGACATGTCCCGATGGTTTTGGCTTTGGTGTCGAAACAGACATCACCTGCTGGACACACACTTCCGTTACAGTCTGGGCACATGTTGGCACGTTTGATGGTCGCGTCACAGACACCGTTTTGGCAGACGCCGGCGTTTTTAGCGAGACATTCACAGTCGTTTTTGCACGCGATAGAGCTGCTACATGTCCCGACAGTCTTGGTCGTTGCATCGTAGCAAGCCTCACCTGCTGGACATGTCTGTCCATTGCAGTCTGGACACAAGTTGGCGCGTTTGATGGTCGCGTCACAGACACCATTTTGGCAGACGCCGGCGTTTTTAGCGAGACATTCACAGTCGTTTTTACACGCGATGGAACCACTACATGTCCCGACTGTTTGGGTTGTTGCGTCGTAGCACCGGTCGCCTTTGGGGCAGGAGGTTGAGTTGCAATCGGGGCAAAGAGTGGCTCGGCGGAGCGCTTGACAAGTTCCGCTTTCACAGACCTTACCACTCGCGGCGCAATCGCAATCATCTTTGCACGTGTTGGCTGCTTGGCACGTCCCAAGTTTTTTGCTTGTTGCGTCATAGCAGACCTCACCAGCAGGACATACACTTCCGTTGCAGTCGGGGCATTGGGAAGCGCGTTTAATTTCGTCGTTGCAAAGGTTATTTTGGCAAACACCTGCGTCTTTTGCCTGACATTCGCAGTCATTTTTGCACGCGATGCCAGTTTGATCGGGGTTACCTCCGTCGTTGTGGTTGATCACATTGTCACCACATCCGACTTGCATCATCATTAAAGAGAAAGCGAACATCGATAAAAAAAACATCTTCTGATATCGAAACACAGTCATGACAGACTCCTTCCATATTGACATGGTGGACAGAGCTTTTTGTTTTCCTGGTTGGGGTGTCCCCAACGGCTATACTTACACCACCAATGAGCGCCTTGAAAGTTTCCTCTTTTTTTCTATTTTGTGATGTTGGTTGGTGATTGTATCATTAAAGAGTGACAGCGATGGAGAGACCTGCACCGACTTGGAAGGCTGAACGTTTCCAAAGTTCTTTGTTTTGGTTGAGGTGTGTGCGTGCGCGCGAGGCGAATCCAACAGAGAGCCACGGTCGCAAACAAAAGAGAGGGTGCCATTGCCAGAGCAACCACGTCGTGAATTTTCCCATAAAATCCCACTCAGCGCCGCTGCTATTGGCAGACGTGAGTGTATAGGCGTGGTTGGTGAAGCCGAGCAATAACCCAAGCTCCAGGGCGAGGTGTTTGTTGAGTGGTGTACGCCATGTCGGTCCGAGCTGGACGCCCCATTCAAAGATCGAGAGGTCACCCCAAACGGAGGGCAGCAGATGACTCTCGATGTGCATGCCAAAACCTCTATGTTGTCCCCATCTCATCGAAAATAGGAAGAGAGGATCGAAGCCTGAGATCCTGTACATGCCACCACCTGAGAGTCCAAGTTCCCACCGCAGACGTCGGGGCGAGGCCTGTTTGGTTTTGGTTGGTTGTTTGGGGAGCAACCTGACAAATTGGCGACAGAGATCGACGATATGGTGTGTGGCTTCGAGGTGACTTTGTTGCCATCTTTTTGCTTGGAAGGTTGTGTTCCCTCGCCGTATGCGTTTGCGATACCTGACGGAGAAAGAGAGGCGCGTTTTTGTCCCGTGGAGTGTGATCTTGAAGGTCGGTTTGTGTTGGGGAGCGACGACAGCGAAGCCTTCTTGTGTGAGTCGCCACAGGAGGTCTCTTTGGAGGGAGAGCAAGTGCAGATGTTTGTACAGTTTGGTACTTCCCTGTGAAAGCTCAACAGAGACGAGGGTCGGTTTGTTGGCCCAGCATTCTGTGTTGGTTGGACTCATCATCCACCCCGTGAGGAGGATGAACACAATCCTTATGGTCTGTACATTCAATTCGTTTCGCTGCCTTTGTGTTTGTGTGTGTGGGCAAGCATACGGAAAAGACTTGGGAAGCGCAACGACAACTTTTTCCAAAAAAAGAGGAAACTTTCCTTTGTGTCGTAAGTGTTCTGTATGCAGTGTGATGTTGATATAGGACGAATTTGACTGGTTTGATGTGTGAGGAAGCGATGGATGACAGCTGAAGAGCTCTACGAACGCCACAAAGATCGAGTGTTTCGACTTTGCTTACGGTTTTGTAGCGGCGATATAGGTATGGCCGAAGATATCACACAAGATGTGTTTATGAAGATGCTTGAGCAACTCGATACGTTACAAGCGCTCGATAAGTTGGAGCCTTGGTTTTATCGAGTGACGACGAACATGTGTTTCACGCGATTGCAAAGGGAGCGTACCATGTGGAAGAAACTACAACAGATCTTGGTGCCTGAGGTGGGGCATGTTAGAGATACACCTGAACATCACATTCAGGTCAAAGAGGAGCTTCAAGAGATCGACGCAAAGCTCCGAGCGCTGCCTCCCAAAGAACGTGTGGTCTTTTGTATGGTCTATCTCGATGAGTGCTCCCAAGCCCAGGTTTGTGAGATGTTGTCTTTGTCCAAAGGGTACGTGTCCAAGCTCCTTCAACGTGCGCAATCACGCTTGACACAGAAGGGATGGGATCTTTCACATGTCTGACGAATTTTTGAGAGGGCTCAAACAGCTCGACGAGACATACCAACAGCACGAGCTCTCACCAGAGGCGAATGCGCGTATCCTCCGAAAGCTCCGCGGAGAAGATATACAGCCTGTGCAACCCACCAGAGCGATACAGTCCTGGCATTATGCGCTCGTCGCGGTTGGGGCGTTGATGGTGATAGTATGGGGAGGCTGGCGTCCTGCTGCACAACATTGGCAACAATTTTCCTGGCGTGGTCAGGCTATCAAACGTGTGGGAACACAAGGGTTACAGTGTCAACTCTACACATGTGATGTTCAAGATCGTGCGCTTCGTGTCTCCTTGACTCTTCATGAACAGGCGATGCTTCGGCGTCAAAAGCACGGACTTCAATTGCAACGGGGGACGGCTTTTTTTGATGTCGTGCCACGTCGACGCCGACAACAACCACTTCGGATCTTTGTCTCTCACGGCTACATCGAAGTGTTGGGGACGGCCTTTACTATCGTACAAGATCGGCGGTCTGGTTCTGTAAGACTCCACCGAGGCAAGATCCTGTTTGTTGGTGTCGATGGCAGAAGAGTCTTGTTGAAGCCTGGTCAGGCTCTCTTTTGGCCACTTCGTAAGAGACACACACATGATCGAGCCATCCAGCGGATCATGCGAAACGTCAAACGTCTACGTGTGCCCGTAAGAAGGCGCGCCATCACAAAGCACCACGTGATAAGGAGAAAAGCACCTCATCACCCGGCAAAAATGGCAAAGGTGCGTCGTCCAGATGAGTATGTTCATGAGCCTGAAAAGGTCGTCATGCGAAAACCCCCTCGACGTGTGAGTCCTCCGACACGCGTTGCACCACCGATTGTGAGAAGGCCCAAACCACCAAAGATTACAAAGACAATGTACGGCCCCAAGTTTGAACAATTGCTTTTTGAGCTGAGGCGATTGCGTGGACAGGGACGATATGATAGAGCTGTACATATGTTACGTGACAAACTTTCAACGTTCCGGGAACAGGGTGCGAAAGAGGTGCTCAGTTTTGAGCTGGGTTCCATCCTTACACACCAACTTAAGCGTCGCCGCGCATCGTGTGCACATTGGCGTTCTCACCTTCAGGTATTTCAGCGTTCCACACGGTACAAGGCGAGTATCCGTAGGTATATGCGTGAGTTGAGTTGTCCGTAGACATGCAACGAAGGAACATGTCTGAGGCGCTGCAAAAGGAGCCGCGTACAGACTCTATTGCCGCGGATGAAACGCGGAAAACTCTATCCTGGAGAAGAAAATGCCTATCAACTGGATCGCTGTATTTGTGTCTGCGTTGTTTCCTCTGATCATTGGCTCTGTTTGGTATCACCCCAAGGTGCTCGGTGGTGCCTGGATGAATGCGAGCGGCATGACCCCCGAAAAGGTGAAGGAAGCCAATATCATCAAAATTATGCTGGTATCTTTGGTGCTTGGTGTCTTTATCGCGATGATCGTCGCGACGTCTGTCATCCACCAAGCGCACATCTTTTCGCTGATGGTGAATGAGCCAGGGTTTGGAAAACCTGACTCCAGAATTGGCGTATATCTCGCGAATTTCATGAAACTATACGGGAATCATTTTCGTACATTTGGTCACGGTGCATTCCACGGGACTTTGATGGGCTTGTTGTTGGTGACGCCGATCATCTCCGTGATGGCGATGTACGAACGCAGAGGGTTCAAATACATTGCGATCCAGGGAGGTTACTGGATCGTGACGTTGGCGGCGATGGGGGCGGTGATCTGCGGCTGGAAGTGAAGTGACCGCAAAGTGTTTCTTGCGATCGTCTTGATATTGTTAAAGGGGAACGTGGTTGGTGAGGGTGGTGCATTTGATGCGATTACGACCACTCTCTTTCGCGTGGTAAAGGCACTCATCGGCAATTTGGATCGCTCCATCAAGCTCAAAGAAGGGGAGCGCTTCGCTCAGGCATTCGAGCAAACCACCTGACACAGTGACATCAATGGGACCGGCTTTTGTCGAGAAGGGAGCGCTTTGGATCGCGTCACGGATGCGTTCACAGACGATTTGTGCGCCTGCGAGCTTGGTTGAGCGCAGCAGGAGTACAAACTCTTCTCCGCCATACCGGGCAAAAAGATCTTCATCTCTCGTCATCTCTTTCACCCTGTGTGAAAACTCCATAAGCACCTCATCGCCGACAGGGTGTCCATACGTGTCGTTGATATTTTTGAAGCGATCGATGTCGAACAAGGCGACACAAAGAGGTTGTCCGTGTCTTTTGGCAAAGGACCATTCTCTCTTTGTCGCGTCGAGAAAGTAACGTCTGTTGACGACGCCTGTAAGTGAATCATAGGCGATGCGGTTGTAGATCTTTTGATGGTAGGAGACTTCGTGTTGATCTTTAAAGGAGAACTGGAATGTGAGGTGTGGTCCGAGTCGCACCCTGTCACCAATCTTCAAACGATGGCTGCCGACGGGATCGCCATTGACGAAGAGTCCGTTGGTGCTGCCGAGATCTTCGAGGAGAATGTGTCCACTTGGGGTCATGCGTATCTCTGCGTGATAGCGAGATATATCGAAGTCATCAATGCGCATATGATTTTCTGGGTTGCGACCGAGTCTGAAGGGGCCTTCAATAAGATCCATCGGGTAGAGTTTCCCGAGATCAACACCTGACATCACGAGTAAACAAGGGACTTGCTCTGGCGGGTAATCTGCGACGACGATCTTACGCGTCTCTTGTGTCGCGATCTGAGAATATTCGGAGGTCCTCTCAGCCCTGCTGCGTCGCGGCTTTGCTTGTTTGATACCCGATGGCTTTGTGGAGCGCTCTTTTTTGGTAGGCAAGCTTTGTTTTCCTGTTAATTGTCCTTTGTGGACAGCTATCCTTGGAAATTTTTTGTCTTTCATCATGAATCCGTCCATGGTTCTCTCTCTTCCTTTTGTTAAGGTTAACACATCCTTGCTCGAAATACGATGCCATTTGTTCATCGCTCTTGTGTGAGCAATGCCAACAACTTCCTTTGTTGCTGGGAGAGATTTGCGAAGGAGATTCCCATCCCTACGCCTTCTTTGGACCACGCGACACAACCTTGGAACCACAACCCTCTGCTTTGTCCCGGAGGAACGAGTTGGATGTGGATCTCTGCGCCTTTTGGGAGTGGATCGGTTGTGCGCAACATAATCCCACTGTTTGAGATGTTCTCTGTCATAACGGAGATCATTCGGTCCTTGTGTTGACTCTGAAAAGACGCGACGAGCGGTGCGCGTTTTGTTGTCTCGGTGCGCGTCGCTCTTTCGAGGGTGGGGTTGGTCATGTGCGTACGATCGATGATCGTGTGTGTGGACAAAGGACGGGTTGGTCGATTCGCTTGCTGAGAGGAACTCTGTGGGTGCCTGTTGGCAGGAGGACGCACTGTTGGGACAGGTTGCGTCTCTCTGATTCTACGGAATGTATCTGAATATCGAGGCTTTGAGCGCTCCTTTGTCTCCTTCTTTACGTAACAGTAAGAGGAGGTCTGTTGCATGCGCTCTCGTCTTGTGGCTGTCTCCTGTGCAACCCTTGGGAGAACAGGGAGAGTGGGCTCTGTTCGGGCTCTATAATGTGCAGGTGACTCTGTTCCACGTAAGTTGGGTAGGTCTTTTTTTACCTTGGGGTAGACAGCGGTCTCGTCAAATGCTTCTTGTGTGTAGTTTTTGTTTGGTGAAAACCTTGGGATCTCGTGTTGAGTTGGCAGCTTTCTCCATGTCGTTTGTGGTTGCATGAGGGGAGAGTCTTTTTTCTGGAGGTAAGCATCGAGGCTCTTGAGCACGTTGTGATCGAGAGACAAGAAGCGTACCTTCATCCGGCTTTTGCCACCTTGATGTTTAGGGGGGAGCACATCCATCACGATCCCTTGTAGGTACACAGAGCGTTCCGTCCAAGGCAGGGTAAATTTACACTCGATCTTTTTGCCTGGAGGGACAGGGTGCTCGACTTCCATCATCAGCGATTGCTTGTCGATGGTTTTGCAGTCGCCGAAGTACAAAGGACCACCGCCTTTGTAAGTAACCAACATCACAGTGTTGGACTTAAACGGAAGTCTAGGTTCCCTACGTCTCTCCGAAGGAGCTGGCTCTGTGTGTTTGTGTTTTTGTGCGTACATCATGGTGTCCTCACGGCTAAGGCATGTCCAAGGCTCTGGTTTGTTTGGTTTTCCTATTCTCCTTTTAAGCAATGGATGTACCAGAGGTGTCGGAAAAATGTTCTTTTAACAAAAACAGTTTGTTATGGGGGGAAGCGTGTGTCGGATGATGAATGATGAAGGCGGGGAGGGGTGTCGTGTGGGACTCGATCGGAGTCAATCTCTACTCAGGACAACGATATTATGGAGTGGGAGGTGAGGGGAGTGGGATGCGCATGAGGTATGTTGCTTCGACGCTTGGCAAAGAGGACGCAAACGAGAATTGGTTTTTAGTGGAGGGGTTTGGATAGGGGAGGACAAAGGAGCCTTTGACCGATCCCACGAGGATGACACTTTGGGCTGTTCGTAGCATCCTGATGGGGGTGACTGTTCCGTTTGTCGCGCCATTGATGCTTTGGGAAACAGTTTCAAAGATGGGTTTTTGGGTCGCGGTGTTGAGCGTAAAGCCAAGGAAGCCAAAGCCAATATTTGCGTAGTTTGAGGGTTTTGGTGTTGTCCCGTATGGCGCGGTTCCATGGATGTACATGAAGTAGCGCCCGTCAGGATCACTGTTTAGGCCGACACCTATCGTCGGGGATGTGGTGGTGCTTTTATCCGAGACAATTTGCGCCCAATCGACGTTTCCTGTCGGTGTGATACGTGCAAGGAAAGTCCCGTATGTGGGGGAGATTTTGGCGAGGCTTTTGTTGCCCAAGCGGATTCCGCTACTACCGCTGACACCTCCTGTGACCAAAAGCGCGCCAGTTGGACCAGTCTTGGATTGTTCGAGGGTTATTGTGCCTGCGCGTTCCTGACCCGATGTGCTGATGGGGATCAGGTATTCGATGAAATGGGTGTTTGTGTTGCATTTGGCGACAAACAGATCATCACTTCCTGTAGCGTAAATCGTTTTGGTGACGCTGGAGGTTTGTTTTGCTGTGAGGCCTGTAGCGAATGAGCCTGTGAGCCAGATGTTTGCGAGGGGTTGTTGAGGGTTGTTTGAGGGGACGATCGCTAGACGTAATTTGGGAATGCTGGAAAATCCTTTCATACTGATGCGATCTGCGAAGATATTCCTGAGGCTGCTGTTGTACACGAGAATAAACATGAGTCCAGCATCGCCTCGCTCCGCATACAATCCTGTTTGACCAAATGGGTCTGGATTAAATGGTCCTGTGTCGTAATTATACCCTGCCACATAGACGTTGGATTGTGCGTCCACTGCAAGATTCGATACGTACAGAGGAGAGAGCGCACCCACCACAAGAGTTTGTGTGACGAATCCCGTGCTTGGATCGACCTTGGCGAGATACATGTAGGTTTGTCCTACAACTGCGCGGGGTACATCGCCACCTGACGAGGTCGGGAACATAAACGGATTGGTTTGGCCCGATTGAGCGACGAATGTTCCCGTGATGTAAACGGTTTTGCCATCTGGTGAGACTGCAATTCCAGAAGCAATATCTCCGTTTGAGCCTCCGATGCTTTGGGCCCACAACGTAGTCCCTTGCGGGTTGAGTTTGGCGATGAAGATATCCTGCTTCCCGCGACCTTTGAGCGTGAATGTGTCGAACTTGGCGTTGTTGGTGTACTCACCGATGAGATAAATGGCACCAGTCGTGTCAGCTGCGATGTCTTTGACTGTCAGTGGGTTCAAGCTGCTCGCTGGGTGGAACATCTTTTGCCAACCGTTACATGTTTTACTCGTGCCACATGTGAGTCCGTCGGGACAGGGAGCGTTGGTATCACAGGTGAATGCGCAATTGTGAGAGGGGCAGAGTTGGTCTGTTGGGCATACGTTCTGTTGACATTGGCCTTTTGCACAGCCTTGGTTGCATTGACCGCAGTGGTTGTTGTTTGTGTTTGGATTGACGCATGTGTTTGAACATTTGAGTTGGTTTGTTGGGCATGTACAAACACCTTTGGCGCAACTTTGTCCACTCGCACAAGCCAACCCACACCCACCACAGTGGCTATTGGAGGTCTGAAGATCGACACAGGCGTTGCCACAGTAAGCATTTCCCGAGGGGCAGAGACATACACCACCTGAACATATCTGTCCGGCTGCGCATGCGATACCACATTGCCCACAGTTCGAGTCATTCTGGAATGTATCCACACATGTCCCTGAGCAGAGTGTTTTACCGGCGATACATTGGCATCGACCTCCCTGGCAAGCCTGTCCTCCTGAACATGCGGTGTTACATTGTCCGCAATGTGCATCGTTTGTTTGGATATTCACACATGATCCGTTACAAAAGACCTGTCCTGAAGGGCAGAGGCAGACGCCATTTTGACAGCTTCGGCCTTGGTCACATTTGGCGTTACATGCACCACAATGGGTGGTGTTGTTGAGGATGTCTACACAGGCGCTGCCACAGAGCGCTTGACCTGCCGGGCAGCTTGAAGTCTTGCATATACCAGCAGTACATGTATCACCCTGACTGCACGGATTGTTGCACTGTCCACAATGTAGTTGTGAGAGTTGTGTGTTGACACATTGGCCATTGCAAAACGTCGAACCTGCTGGACATTGACATTGGCCGTTTTGACAGGTGACGTTGGCTGGACAGGACAGACCACATCGACCGCAGTGTGCGCTGTCGCTGCTCACGTCGACACAACTTGCTGCGCAATAGGATTGCCCTTTCACGCAGGTATTCTTGCAAGTCTTGATTCCTGCCTCTACAATTTCCAAGCAGGCGTCAAATTGGTCCTTTGTGAGCACGACTTCTTGCATTTGTTGTCCGTTACAATTCTGGACACATCCTTTCCCACAGGCGTATTTGTTGTTTTCAGATTGCAGACCTACGACATATTGCTCTGCACCTTTGGAGTAGAGAACACCTGAATACTCGCCGTCAAAATTCGCGGATTGTAGTACACAAGCGGCCGTGGATTGTGTGTGGGCTTGTTGTACGTCACTGAGCACAAAGCAGGGGCAGGAAGTTTTTGGATGTGCGTCGACGCAGTTTGCGAGACCGTCGTTGTCATCGTCGGCGGTTTGAGCAGGAGTGTCTTCTTTTCCACAGCCACAAATACCCGGCTCCGTTTTGTTTGGATCGTTGGGGCATTTGTCTTCGATACATTTTCCACTTTGACAAACTTCATTGGTGGTACAGGCGGTCTGACAACTTCCACAATGAGCTTTGTTGGATTGGGTGTCGACACATAGACTGCCGCAAAGAGTGGTGCCTTGCTTGCAAGTACACTTTCCGCTTTGGCATGTTTGATCGCTGAGGCATCCATTGCCGCAGCTTCCGCAATGAGAGGTGCTTGTTTGTGTGTCGACACAAACACCACCACAGGATGTTTGACCGTTTGTACATCCCCCATTTTCGGGGACACATTGGTTGTATCGGCAAACAAACGTGCCTTTGCTTTTGGGGATCAGCTGGCAATCGACGTCTGTGTCACAGGCTCTGTATGGACAGACTTCGTCGACGATACCGTCACAATCATTATCGAGCCCGTCACACTTGTATTCTTCACATTGGCTGTCAAAGTTATCGGCAGTACACAAGGCTCCTGTTGAGCGTTGTTTGGCGTCAGGGAGCGTTTGGTTACTGCATCGACTCCAAAGTCCATCTGCACCACAGACCTGAAGGCCGTCACGACAAACCCCTTGGTTGCGTTGGTGGAGCTTACCACCAAAGCAAGACTGTGTGGTGCCAGGAAGACCGCAAGGGTTGCAGGTCTTGTTGTCGTCGACTTTTCCGTTACAGTCGTTGTCAATCCCATCACAGTTCTCGACTTGTGGGGTGATGTCACCAACACACGCGCTCCAGATCAAGCCATCGGCTGTCTTGGTACAAGTTTGCAGGCCAGATGAACAAATTCCTTGGTTGAGGGTTCCATCAGGTCCACCATAGCAAGGACTCGTCGCGCCTTCTTTGTCACATGTACAGCCTGCTGGGTTTTCATCGACAACGCCGTTGCAGTTGTCGTCTTTTCCGTTACATTCTTCTTTTTGTGGGAGCACCTCATCCTGACAGGCGCTGTAGCCTTTACCGTCTTTATTGCAGGTCTGTGTTCCGAGTTTACAGATCCCTCTATTGCGGGTCTTTGGATCTCCTGTGTAGCATGGCCGGGTGCTGTCAGGTTGGCAAAAGGAGGCGCAGTCTTTATCGAATTTATCGTATTTTCCGTCACAGTCGTTGTCGAGGCCGTCAAAGCAAAGTGCGGGGGTGTCCTCTGCTTTGGTGCGCGCAACGGGTTTGCAATCACCCCATTTTTGGGTTGTGAGTTCGGCGGGCTGGCAGATCTGTTGGCCTGCGTTACAGTTTTCTTGGGCATCGATAGGGAGCAAAGTGCAGGCTTGTTTTTCCTCTTTTTCTGAGCAGTCTTTACGGGCTGTGGACTCGCAGATGTTGTTGTCGTTGCAGAATCCAACGTATTGTTGGTTGTTGCAATCACAACGTTTGTCACACGGACTCCCATTGGGGTTGATGGTTGTCGTACCGACATCACCGATACATGTGGGGGCGGGGGAGCAGGCTTGTGGCCCGAGCAACAAAAACCCCCACAGCAAGAAAAAGATAGGTGACAGGCGTACAAAATACATCTTCACAGTTCTCCATATCGATTGACACTTTCCGTTTGGTGTGTTGCATCATATCACACGATGCAAGTACGTGCGAGCGTTGGTTTGTTATCGACTCGCGGGAGGAAAGTCGTCATCATCCATGATATTTGGGGTGTATCCGACGTAGGGTTCGACATATTCCCACTCGGCTTCGTGTTCGTCGTCTCGAAATGAGAAGTAGACCATCCCTGGAATACTCACAAGCAGGGTGACAAACCCTGTCAGGTAGATCATGCCCGAGATGAGCTTTGTGTAACGTATCATATTGAGTCTCGTCAGCATCCAGTTCCAGTCGTGGATGCCTCCTTCGAGAATGGGGAGGTTGGTCACTGCGGCATCACCTGCGTACACAGAGATGTTGAACATATTTTGGGCCACCCAAAACAAGACGACAAAGGCTGAGAAATAGTGCTTTTTCAAATAGAAGTAGATCACACATACGACGGGAAAGAAGAGTTGTCCGATGGTACCGCCCAAAAAGTGCATGAACCGACCAAAAGGCGTGAAGAAAAAGTGGCCTGCTTCGTGAAAAAGCAGGTTGACGCCATCTAGCCAGCGCCACGTCCCTGGAGAGAAGGCACACATCAGCCCGTAAATGGCGATGATAACAGCGACGAGTAACTTCTCCCATCTTGCCTGTGTCGCCAGTTCTTCGAGTTTTTCTTGTATATCCATCATCATACCTGATTAGAAGTGCATGTGGTTGTCAGTTTGCGTGTATCATACGCCCGTTCCCATCATTTGGGAAGATGTCCATCTGTTTGTGTACATGTCTTTGGAGAAGATCTTGTCTTTGTCTCGGACTTTAAGTATCTTCCTCCACCTGTTTCGGCCACCTGTTGGCCTTTGTTAAAAAATCCCTCTCTTTGAGGAAACGGAAAGGAATCTACCTATGAAATTGAAAGCTGCATGGCTTATGTTGGCGTTGATGTTCACATTGACTGGTTGTAAAAAGGACACACAAAACAAGGCAAAAGAGACGATCAAGTCCGCGAAAGAAGATCTGAAAGAGTTGCGAGAGAACATCAAACAAGATTTCTCCAAGCGCATGAAAGTACTCGACAAGCAGATGGATGTGCTCAAAGGAAAGATCGGCAAGGCTGGAGACAAAGCGAAAGCTGAGTGGAAAGAAGCGCTCAAGTTGATGAAGGTCGAAAAAGGCGCGATGAAAGTCCGCATGGATGAGCTGAAGAAAGCCAGCAAGAAACAGCTCTCCAAACTCAAGGAGAAAGCCAAAGGTGTTTGGGGCAAAATCAAGGCCGCTTACAAAAAAGCTGTCGGAGACGAAAAAGCACCCGAGAAAAAAGAAGCTGCTCCCAAAAAGAGAGCCGCTGCGCCAGCTGCTCGCTAATACTCCCCCCGTGTGACCCCCACACAAACACCCCTACAAATGTCGACGTGGTGGTAACAGCAACGTCGCAAATAACACCCCAAAGACCAACGAGACTGTCACGATCATCATCGTAAAGGCTGTCTCCATCCCACCAACTGTGTTCTTCTCGAACATCGCTGAAATACTATGAAGTCCGATACTTCCAGGGACCAAAAAGATGATCCCTGGGATCATGCAGATCGATGTTGGCCGTTTAAAGGTGCGGGCGAACATGTTGGCGGTGAGCGCGACGGAGAATGCGCCCAAGAAAGGACCAATTTGGTCTCCTAACAGCTCCGTACCCAACTTGGACCCTCCGATGGCCAGGAATCCCGCGAGGATGATCCATCCCACATCACCAGGGCGCGCACGAAAGAGCACCAGAAAGGAGAGGCTTGCGAGTGGCAACATGGACCAAAAAAACCACGGCCCCAACGTGCCTGTGCTCTGGTTGGCGACCACGCCAAACCACTTCTGGCCGAGGATATTCCCGACCGCGAGACCAAACCCAAGCTGTAACATGACCTGCATGGCACCTGACAGACGAGCGGTTCCCGACGCAAGGTGTTGGGTGGAGATCTCTGTCATCGCGACTGTCAGGGACAAACCCGGCACCAAAATAATGATCGAAGACAGGTGAATGGCCGACTGCGCGATAGGACCAAAAAAGGAAGCCATCGCCGTGACAAACAGCGCCGTCAAAAACGAAGAGATCACCGGCAGCAGACGAGATGTCTGTTCAAACCGACCCAGCCCTACAGTGAGCGCACCAACACCACTACCCCCAACGAAGGAGAGCGCGACCTCAAGCCAACCAACACCGAGCAACACTGCAATACTCAAGCCACTGACGCCGAAAGCCAGCAACATCATCCACGCCGAATAACGTTCCTCACCTGCAGCCAACTCTTCGAGGCGACGGCGTGCCTGACAGACACTCAGCTCTCCCTCGATCAGTCCACCGACGAGCTCGTCAATGTCGCTCTGTCTCTCAAGGTGCAGCTCGCCACCTGTCACCCTGTGCAAAGAGGTCTCTTGACCATGAGCGCTGACAAAAGACATGAACAATCCTGTCGGCGTCGAGAAGATGTGAACCTCCATGCCAAGGACTTTTGAGACGTCTGTGATCGCCTGCTCCAGACGATGTGCAGGTGTACCATAGCGCTGCAAAGCGGTCGCGAGCTGTTGGAGAAAATCTTGGTATTCCAGACGTTTGTCTCTGTTCTCTTCGCGATGCAAAGACAACACTGGCTGTGTAATTGTGGGGGGGAGAAGGGGTTGGATACGCCACTCATTCAATGCGTGTGCTTTCTGCACAAAACGCTGCAAGTTCACTTCATTCTCCTCAAGCTCACAGGGACTGTGAGCGTGAATAGAAATTCATAGGTGACTCCCTTCTTGTCGAACTGAAAGAAAGGGAGTGGGGTTGTTGGAATACTCGCCACCTGTCACCGAAAGGAGGCGAGTACATGCTTTGACGCAGCTGTATAAAAGTGGTTCTGTTCTTTTTCAACTTGATTTTGAGAAAGTCTCTACGTACCTTGTCGCAGAAGGACTTTTTCAGGGTGACATTTACGAAACAGAGCACTCTGAAGGGGTTAGAAGGAAGATCTGTTTGTGTCCAATCAAGGAGTATGTTGTCTTGACAAATCCATGGGATATCGCACCGATGCCTCAACCTGAGCGGTGGGGCCGTTTGATCGCACAAGGGAAGTGTGTAGGTTTTCGTAAGAGCCTTGGAGATACGTATTTTTATTCACCTGACGGGTATGCGTGGAGTGGTCAGGAGATCACCTTCGAAGAAGAGCACGCTGACACTGGGCTTCGAGATCATAAAGATCAGCGTGTCTTTGATGGTGACATTGTCGTGTTCTCCTCCAAGGTTGGAGGGAGACAGACACGGCAGGCTGTGATCCTAAAGCACAGAGATTGGGGGGCTTTGTTTTGGGACCCTGAGCGTGAGCTGATGCAAAAAGTGCCTGCTGGCAAGACTGGGATCTTTCGCGTGAAAGAGATCATTGGGACGATTCATAGTGACCCAGCTCTTCGCGAAAAAGGACAGTCGGTGATGGCGAACTATTCACCTTACGATGTCGCGACGTGGTCCGAGGTCTTTGGGCTGGTCGCTTCGATGTTTGCAGTTGTCGGTCTTGTGATTGGGGTGCAATACATGCTGTGGGGGGCGATTCGTCCAATTCTTTCGAGCGGCGGCGTGTTTGCAGGAGCGTGGCTTTACTTTTACCGCAAACGACAGGGTGATGAGGCGTGGTTGACGAGGGTGCGTTTATTCTCAATCGCGCAAAGAGCTAGCGGTGTCTTTACACTCGTTGGTTGTGCAGCCTACGCCGCGCTTTTGCTTGGTGGAACCGCTGGATTAGACGAAGCTCGCGCACATCCATTTGGTGCCTTGTTGGGGGTCGCGCTGGTCCTCGTCCTGCTCTCTTTTGCCTCCATCGTGCTCTCTGGTGATATTGTCGCGTGGACCCACGGCGGATATCACGACGAACGAAGCAAGACCTGAGTCCATTTCCTTCCTCTTTTTCATATCATACATACCTTTTCTCTTTCTCTCCGTCACACTTTGCGCTACATTTTTTTCTCTCCTGACAGAATGCTGTCAGGAGGGGTCGTGTATGTTGTGTATGTCGCAAGTGAGCGAGTGCTGGTTTTGCCAGATACATCGATGGTTTTGCGCAGAGAGGAGAAGGTAATGAGGCGTGCGTCTCGTTTGTTTCAGATCGTACAATTCATGCAAGGTCGTCGTTTGACCAAAGCAGATCAACTCGCCGAAGAGTTTGGTGTCTCTGTGCGGACGATTTACAGGGATATCCAGGCGTTGATGGACTCAGGTATTCCGATCAAAGGTGAAGCAGGTGTCGGGTATCAACTCCCCCAACACTTTACCTTGCCTCCGTTGACGTTTGATCACGAAGAACTTGAGGCGTTGTTGTTAGGGATCGAGATGGCGAGAAGCTGGGGCGGTCCTGATGTCGCAGAGGCTGCCTCAGCGGTCCTGCGGAAGATCTCGACAGTGTTGCCCGAGACCCTTCAGCCTCGTCTCACACACTCCGTGATGTACGTGCCTTCATTTATGGTGCCTGCGTCGTACAAGGAGTACCTACCTGTGATGAGAAGTGCGATCCGGGAGAGAAACATCCTGGCCATCAGTTATCAACGGAGAGACGGCGAGGAGAGCGTTCGGAAGGTGAGGCCATTGGCGCTGTACTACTGGGGCGCCTCCTGGTGTCTGGCGGCTTGGTGTGATCTACGTGGCGATTTCCGTCATTTTCGCCTTGATCGGATTCAATCGCTCACTGTGACACAAGAGATCTTTCTCGAAGAAGACGAAAAATCACTGGATACATTTCACCGCAAACTACAAGAGGAGATCAAACGGTCTCCCTGGAAGCGCGGTGACAAAGAGGAGAACCAACATGCATCCTAAAACATACACATTGTGCGAAGTCGGTGGCCCCAAAGATCAATCATTGCTTACATATTCCCCATACTGCGACAAAGTCCACCGAGTCTTACGGTTTGCAGGGATTCCCTATGAGCGGAATGTCGGCGCACATCCTGGTGTGTTTAAAAAGTACAACCCGCTCGGAAAAGTACCTGTATTGCTCGCTGACCAGGAAGCGATTACGGATTCGACGAAGATTATCAAGTTCCTCGTACAGCAACATCCTGACACTTTGGGGTATTTTGATACAGACACACATGCAGCCGAGTCATGGTTATGGGAAGAGTTTGCGGACACAGTGTTAAATGGTTACCTCGTCGGTTCGCGTTGGGCTGATGAGGAGAATTGGCCTCGCCTCAAGCAGGCGTTATTTGGTCCCATCCCCGCCCCGATACGGATGGTGATCTCTCGGATGACCAGAAAGCGCATTGTGCAGTCTTTGCGAGCAAGAGAGGTCTGGTATGGCGACACAGAGGATTTGAGACGTCGATTTTCTGACTGCATTGGGTTGCTCGAAGAGCGGACACCACAAGACGGCTTTTGGTTGGGCGAGAGACCACTCGCATGTGATTTTGCGATCTTCGCGCAATTAAATAGTCTACGCTGTGCCATCTCGCCTTGGCAGTGGGATGAGATCAAAAAGCACACGAAGCTCAACGTCTACCTCGATCGTATCCTCGCGACGACTGAAGTTGATTAGGTGACATTGGACATCCTGGTGTTTTGGAATAGATATGTCATGATATACGTTCAACCATTCGTTGAAGGTTGATTCTTAGCCGTTTTTTACCAGACGGCCTTATATGACATATGGAGTGAGCGATGAAGATCAGGGTGTTATCACTGTGTATTGTGTTGGTGTGTCTCTTGCCGTCCTTTGCGCTGGCCAAGAAGGTGGATGATGATGTATGGAACGAACTGTCCGACATCCGTCGAGAGTTAAAGTTGATCAAGCAGGAGCTGAGCGCGCAGCAAAAACAGCACCAAAAGGAGCTGCGTAAGCTCAAAAAAGAGATCAAGAAGTGGAAGGCGCTTGTTAGAACATTGCGGGGCCAGAAAAAGCAGGCGCCAGTGGCTGTTCGGCCGACACCAAGACCCCCTGTGCCGCCTGTTGTGAGGCGCTCTGCTCCGACGGCTCCGAGAAAACCCTGGTGGGTAAAGATGCGCAAAAATGTGCAGGTTCGTGCACAGGAGTACGCGAAGGGGGCGTTTATGTTGACGCTGACCATTCCTGTGCCTGTCAAAGGAATCTGGGTGCGTTTGGGGGCGAAGAAGCCATTTCGCTCAACTGGTCTCCATGGATTTAACCATCCTTCGACGGGGAAACCTATGCCCAAAATGTCGATCATGACGAGAAAACTGCATGTGGGCAAGAACGACGTCTGGATTCAGTATCGCGATGGGAGCGGGAAAATCGTGGGGCCGTTGCACCGGGTCGTCCATATCAAGGCGAAGTTGGACGCTGAGGTGGAGAGCTTCTTGCGTTACCAATGGCCCAATCCTGTCTTACAACAGCTTCGCTATCGGACGTATCGAGGGACCACGACGTTGTTGCCGTTTTGGACACACTCCCCCAAATTGTTTCATAGTGTTCGTTATTCTCTGTCGGAAGATACACTCCACCGTTACTTTATCCGCCATGGAAAGACACAAACGAAATACAGTTGGATGCAATTTCGCAATCTGACACCGGGCAAACATGTCTTGTATGTCCAGGGCAAGCTGCGCAATGGCTGGAAAACCCCATTGCTACGCTATGTATTTGTTGTGAACAATAATGGCAAATGGACCAATGTGTATCCTGAAGATGAAAAAGAATAACCCGATTCTGTTTCGTCTTCATATCTGCTTGTGAAGCGCGCAATCTGGCTGTCCAATGTGGCAGCCTTTTTTGTACTGCAAGGAGATAGACAATGCGACTACGATTTCTTTTTCCCTTTTGTCTGTGTTTTTTGTTGGCCTGTGGTGGGGGATCAGGAGGCGAGAACACCGAAGTAAACAAGACCAAGAAGCTCGGCGAGGTGTGCGAGACAGGAGAGTGTGTGGATGGGTTCGCATGTGTCAAAGGCACTTGCGTTCCTGCATGTGACACTGTCTCGGATTGTGAGCATCCGCAATGTTGTGTCGTGGCCGATACAAAGGAGGGAGGGGGATGTTTTGAGAGGAGTGAGGCGGTGACGAGCAACGCTTTATATACATGCCCGTAAGGGAGCTGTTCAGGTTGCTTTTTTTGAACGGTTTGAGCGGCTCTGTGTGGAGAGCGCGAGGGGAAGGGGTTGGTGTTCTTTGGCGCTGGAGAGCACGACACTTGTGCGCGTGTCTTTGACGCCTGGCCACGAGCGGATCTTGTGCAGGAGATTTTGCAGATCCACAGTTTTGGGGGTGCGGACCTTCAGGACATGTGATCCTGAACCTGTGATCGCGTGGCATTCGAGGACTTGGGGTTCTTCTTGTGCGTGCTTGATGAGATCTTCATCAAAGGACGAAGATTCGAGATCGATGAAAATAAACGCCATCATGTCCAGCCCTACCTTTTGAGGAGAGAGGACCGCTGTGTAATGGAGGATGTATCCATCCTTTTCCAACTTGCGGAGTCGTTCGCTCACAGAGGGAATGGACATGTTGACAGCTTTGGCGATGTCACCACGTTTGATGCGACCTTCGCGTTGGAGGAGATTGAGGATTGTGATGTCGACGTCGTCGATTTTTTTGGTCATGCCATCTTTCCTTTAGGTAGGGGGCGAATGACTTCGCCTCAGGGGGCATGGAAGGGGTGAAGGGCCATGTCTATCGAAGAAATCATGGCGAATGGGGGAGGATCAGTCAAGCTCTTTGGGGAGTTTTCCGGAAAGTTCGCTTGGTTTGCTTTTGAGGACATCAGCGAGATCGACGCCCGTGGTGTTTTTGAGGTTTTCGAGGATGGTGACAGCTGAGTTGGTCAGGTTTTTGACGTGGTTGGGGAGGCCATTACCATCACCAGAGTCAAGGACGGTCACTTTATCGATGTGGAGGTTATCCGCGATGACTTTGGTGACTTTGTCGAGCAGCTCTGGGAGCATCTGGATCAAGAACAGGTCACGGGTTTTCCCGTCTTCCCACTGCGCCTTCATCAGCTCGATTGCTTCGGCCATGGCGCGTCCATTTTCCAGAATCTTGGCGGACTTACCTTGTGCTTTTAGCTCATTGGCTTCTTTCTCGGCGCGAGCGGGGATCACGACCTCTGCCTCGAATTTCTTTTGGTTGAGGGCGAGCTTACCTTCTTCGAGGCGAGTTTGTTCTTCGACGTGTGCGATTTTTTGGGCCATGGTCGCGCGTTCTTTGGCGCGATTGGTTTCAAGCTCCAGTTCAGCAGTGTGGACTGCGAGTTTGTTTTCAGCGTCGCGGATCAAGGTATCAGCTTCAGCTTCTGCGATCCGTCCGATGCGTTTTTGTTCGGCGGCGACTTTGCGGGACTCCGCCTCTGCAGTGGCTTCAGCGATGTTTGCGTTCTTTTTGACCTCGGCGTTCTTTTTACGAGCTATGGCTTCGAGATATCCTTGGTCATCCGAGATATTTTGAATCTTAAAGAAGTCGAGCACGATGCCGAGGTGACGGAGGTCTTCGCGTGCTTCTTCGGAGACTCGTTTGGCGAGGTCCGCCCGTTTACTGTTCGCATCTTCTGGGGTCTCTGTAGCGATGACGCCGCGCAGTGAACCTTCGATTGCGTCTTTGGCTGCCTCTGCGACTTCGTTGATGTGTCTCCCGAGAAAGCGTTCAATCGCGTTGGAGAGGCCATCAGCTTCACTACCTGCGATCTTGACGTTTGCGCGGCCATCGACGTTCATGGGGATGATCCCTTTTGCGAGAGCTTTGTGCAAACGAATCTCAATGGCCATGTTGGTCAACGAGATTCTACGTACCGATTCGTATATGGGCCACTTGAAGCTGCGACCACCTTTGAGGATGCGATAGCCGACGACGGTGCCATCTTCGAGCTTACGTTTTCGTCCTGAGATGACGACGACTTCGTTGGGTTGGCAGATCACGAGGTTGGCTTTGATGAAGATGATCAGCAAAAGGATAAACAAGCCACCGAGTCCAAGGATGAGGCCGACATTTTGGGGTGTAAGCCACGTCACAGCCGCAGGGGTTGTCTTTGCAGGTGCCTTGGGGGCTGGGGCTACAGGTGTTTTGACTTGCTCCGCTTTTGCGGGGGTTTTCTTGGCGGGGTTTTTCTCTTTGGCTTTTGGTGTCTGTGCTTTTGGAGCTTTGACCTTTTCTGTTTTTGCCGGTCTTGAGGTCTCTGCAATCACAGTAGAGGACGAGAAGAGGAACAATCCCATGAAGCCCATCAGACAAAGATATCGGGCAATGTAGCGCATCGTTTCTGCCTTTCGTGATATGGAGGACATACCGTCCGTTGCGTTCGACAATATGTGTGATGTTGAGAATCTATACATCGTAGTAGAGTGTGAATTCTGCGGGGTGAGGGCGGAGCCTCACGAAATCGATCTCTTCTTTTTCTTTGTACTCAATCCACTTTTCGATCAAATCCTTTGAGAAGACATCACCCTTCATCAAGAAGTCATGATCTGCTTTGAGGGCTTCGATCGCCTCCGGGAGGCTGCCGGGGGTGCTGCGAATGCCGTGGTTTGGGTTATGTTTGACGAGCTCATAGATATCTTCGTCAACAGGGTTCGGGGGCGCGATTTTGTTCCTTATGCCATCGATTCCGGCCATCAAAATGGCGGAGTATGCGAGGTAGGGGTTGGCTGAAGGATCGGGCGGTCTGTATTCCAAGCGCTTGCTGTTATGGCTCGACGCGCTCATGGGGATCCGCACACATGCGCTCCTGTTACTTTGCGAAAAGACGAGGTTGATCGGCGCTTCATAGCCGGGAACGAGACGTCTGTATGAGTTCGTCGTGGGGTTGCAGAAAGCACACAACGCAGGGGCGTGATGAAGGAGGCCTCCGATAAAGTAGAGCGCTTCATCGCTCAGATCGGCGTAGGTTCCTTCTTTATAAAAGAGGTTTGTGCCACCTTCCCACAACGAGACGTGGACGTGCATCCCTGTTCCGTTCTCTTCGAAGAGCGGTTTGGGCATAAAGGTCGCGGTTTTACCGTAGCGTTGGGATACATTTTTGACGACGTACTTGTAGAGGAGGGCGTGGTCGGCGATCCGCAGGAGGGTGTTAAAGCGCATCCCTAGTTCCATCTGGCCGCCAGATGCGACCTCGTGGTGATGGACTTCAGCTTCGACGCCGATGGATTTGAGTACGTTGATCATCTTGGCGCGGAGGTTGTGGTGTGAATCGACTGGAGGTGTGGCGAAGTACGCGCCTTTTCGTCTCGGTTTGTAGCCGAGATTTGGCTTCTCATCTCGACCGGAGTTCCAGAAGGCGGAGTCGGTGTCGAGGTAGTAAAAGCCATGTTGTGTTGTTTGATCGTAGCGGACATCATCGAAGATAAAGAACTCCAACTCTGGGCCAAAGTAGGCGCGGTCGGCCATGGTGCTCTTTTCGAGATATAGCATCGCTCTTTTGGCGACAGAGCGTGTGTCACGTGAGTAGATCTGTTGTTCTTTGGGGGAGATGATATCGCACATAAAGGAGATGGTCGGATCATCCATAAATGGATCGATAAACATCGTCTGGATATCGGGCTTCATCACCATGTCACTGTCATGGATTTCTGCGAAGCCACGAACGGAAGAACCATCGAACCCAAAGCCCTCAATGATCAACGATTCGTCGAGCATTTCGACGGGGAGAGTGATGTGAAGAAGCGCCCCTAAGAGGTCGACAAATTTGAGATCAATAAAGCGAATATCTCCGTCTTTCACGAGACGAAAGACGTCGCGAATGGTGACCTCTCTGTTGGATTTGCCCATGAGTGTTCTGTTCCTTTCTACAACAGGGGAGATGTCTTAAATGGCGCGAGTCCCGCGTTCTCCAGTTCGGATGCGGATACATTCAGGGAGATCCATGACGAAGATCTTCCCATCTCCTTGCTCGTTTGTCCGTGCACCTCGAATGATCGCCTCGATCGCTGGCTCGACATAGGGCTGAGAGACAGCCGTTTCGAGGCGGACACGTTTGAGCAGGCTGACCTCGTGTTTGACACCCCTGAAGGTCTCTTCATAGCCTGGCTTGAGGCTTGTACCGAGCGCGTTGGTCACAGTAAATTTGTAGATCTGCGCGTCGTACAAAGCTTGCTTGACTGCGGGGAGCTGGTGGGGTTGAAATATTGCAACGATCAGTTTCATGTTGTCCTCTTCTTATTCTGTTGTGAAGATCTGGAAGCCGCTGTAAGACTCCATACCATGTTCGCTGAGATCGAGCCCTTGCAATTCTTCTTGCTCGGAGACCCGCAAACCAACAGAGGCGTCGATAGCTTTAAACACAATCCACATGGAGATGATCACAAACGCAATCACCGCAATCGCGCCGAGGAATTGAATCCCCAGCTGTTTGAAACCACCACCAAAGAAGAGCCCGTCTGTGGGACTTCCCAGGGCTTTTTGTCCAAACAGTCCAACCGCGAGGGTTCCCCACAAGCCGTTGAAACCGTGTACCGGTGCCGCACCGACAGGATCGTCGATCTGCAACTTGTCCAACCAACTGACACCGTAGACACATAAGAGCCCTCCTATGGCCCCTATGTAAATCGCGCTGCCCGGCGTGACCACTGAGCAGGGAGCGGTAATCGCTACAAGACCTGCTAGGGCGCCGTTCAACGTGAAGCCGAGGTCGGGTTTACCAAACTTAGCCCAAGCAGTGAGCATCGCTGTCACCGAACCCATCGCTGCTGCGAGGTTGGTGTTGATCGCGATGCGCGCGACCTGCTCTGGATCGCTAAAGCCTAGTGTGGAGCCTGGATTAAATCCAAACCACCCAAACCACAGCAAAAACACTCCCAATGCGACCAGCGGGATATTATGTCCCGCGATAAAGCTAGCGCTACCGTCTAATCGAAACTTTCCAATCCTGGGGCCCAAGACAATTGTGCCGATCAAGGCGGCGAAGCCACCTGTCGCGTGTACAACTGTTGAACCTGCGAAGTCATGGAAGTTGAGACTCGCTAACCAACCGCCACCCCATACCCAATGTCCCACAATTGGATAAATGATGGCTGAAATCACAAAGGAATACATTAAATAGGCCGCAAACTTCATGCGTCCTGCCATACCACCTGCGACAATCGTCGCTGCTGCACCGCAGAAGACGGCCTGGAATAACCAAAAAGCATACATCGGTACATCAACTCCCGCGGGAGACTTGGCGCCGATCAAAAACCAACCGGTCGTACCAAACAATGCACCATCACCGCCGAACATAATGGCGTATCCAAACGCAAAAAAGCCCAAAGACGCCATGCAAAAGTCCATCATGTTTTTCATCAAGATGTTCGCCGCGTTCTTGGCTCTGATCAGACCCGCTTCGACCATGCCGAAACCCGCCTGCATCAAAAACACCATAAACGCTGCAAGCAACACCCAAAAGGTATTGAGCGCATTCACTTTCACATTGCCACTCGCTGCCAACGCAACTTCCGGATAACACATGCAACAGAACAGGAGACACACAAAGGTGCTCCTTAACCACTTCAATTGCTTCACTTTTTCTTCCATTTTTTGGCTTTTTTCCTGCTTTGTTTTTTGCTCGAAATGTTGTTGACCTTAATTTGTTCGGTTGAACGAGTTTGGAGTTTAAATAATTTAAGAAGATTGTCAACCTTTGTTTCAAAAAGTTCACAAAAGCGTCACGCAGCCACTCCATAGGTCGCTTCTTCGAAGAGACTGTGAAGTGCATTCGAATATGGTGTGGAGAGTGCGATTGATTCGATTTGTCGAACGTTCATCTTTTTTTCTCTTGTCTTTCACAAGCTCCTCGTTTCCCCTTCAAATCGGACCTGCATTTCTTAACCATGCAAACGGGAATGATTCCCGACGGACTTGAAAGAGTCCTTTGTCAACAAGTCGTTCGTTGTACGGATGCAGCGAGCGACAAAGGTCATCAGGGAGGTGACGAGATGTACAAGAGGTACAAGACAAAGCGTTGGTTGGCGGTCGGTCTGACTGGGATGTGTGCCATGTCTACGATCGGATGTTCTGGACCCACCGAACAGGTGAGAGATGCAGGGGAGGTGAACCAAAAGATCACACAAAAGATCAACAAGGTGACGAAGCCTCAAAAAAGGCCACTTGCCCCAAAGAAGGAGTCGCTTGCGGTCACCAAGAAGAAGTCCATTCCTTCAGAAACATCGATCGCTGCGAAGCTGACTGTTCGTGACATCAAAGAAAAGGCAAAGAGCCATGTCGCTGGGAAAAAAGCGCCATCCACCCAAGCGCCCCCCGCCCGAGGCGATGTGAAGATGAAGGTCGCCATTCACAAACCTCGAAGCCGTGGTCATGTGAATACATTCCGCTACATCCGTGGAAAGCGTCATGGCCAGGGTGTCCTCACTTACGCCAATGGACACAAGAAGCTCGCATACCATTACAATCACGGTGCGCGAGTGGGTGTCTGGAAGCGTTTTTACAGAAATGGCAAGCTGATGTGGGTGCAGCCCTACAAAGAAGGCAAACGCCACGGAAAACGGCAGGCTTTTTACAGTTCCGGTAAAAAGATGTCTGAGATACATTACAAAGATGGTGTTCGCGATGGTGTCTTTGTGATGTTCTACAAGAACGGTAACACGATGGTGGATGGTCTCTACGCAGAAGGAAAACGGACAGAGACGTGGTCTAATTTCCGCAGCAACGGTCAAATGACTCGTCAGCGTACGTACAGCACTGGAAAGCTCACGAAGATCCGTACGCTTCGCTACCGCGGAAAACACCTCGCGACAGTCGCGGTGTACATGCCCAAGACCAAAGCGCGCACCGTCTCGTACTTCCGAAGAGGACTAAAGTTTGCGATCAATTCATTCAAAGCAGGGCGTAGACACGGACCTCGTATTCGCTTCTACAAGAATGGACAGAAGCGCCGAGAGTACAACTACAAAAATGGAAAACCCCACGGTATGTGGGCCAACTGGACGCCCGAAGGCAAGATCCGCCGCGTCAGAGGATACAAACGTGGGAAACGTCACGGGACATGGTTCACTGTCCACCCCAATAAACGCGTCCAAGTGGCTTACAGAGATGGTGAAGAGCAGAAACGCACGATTACACACCTTCGAAAAGGTATCAAACATGCGGTGTTTGTGTCCCTTCGCAAGGAGAAAAAAGCGAAACATATTGGCTTCTTTCCAAACGGACAAAAACGCTATGAGTTCGAGCTCGTTGCGGGGAAAAAGCAAGGGCTTGAGCGCCGATGGCACCAAAACGGCCGCAAGAAATCCGAGGTCATGTACGTCGCTGGCAAACGAAACGGAAAGTGGAGTCAATGCAATGCCCAAGGTTCCATGTGTGTTAAAGGTGCTTACCAAGACGATAAACGCCACGGTCAGTGGGTGGTCTGGAGAGCACGTGTCCCCAATAAACCGTTACTCGGACAGGTTGCGCTCAAGCAGCTCAACAAGGTGGCGCTTCGCAAAGAAACAAAGGACGCGAAGGAAGCACCGACACCCATCATCAAGCCTGCTCCTCGAGGTGAGTGATTCCAAGGACTTCCGGACAACGCAGCCTGACAGGATGTCGGCGCTGTGATGAAGTCAACAGAACAAACCTCCAATACCACACAGCCTCATAGCCCTCGCTATGGGGCTTTTTTTTGCGCCCACTGTTGTGTGTGTTTCCTCAAGCCAGTTTTTGGTGTGATTGTGCTTTCTCCGCCGATTGTTTATCATGCTCGTGTTTTTTCCGAGGCCATTGGATGGTCTGATCCACAACCATTGCAAAACAGGTGAGATAGAATGCGTTGGATTGTCACAGTGATATTGTTGCTCTTGTTAGGTGGGCTGGGTTTTGTCGGATACAAACTGTATCCATACTATCGGCTCTATGAGCTGAAAGATACCCGTGTCCTCAAACTGAAGTCCAACGAAAAGAAGGCGATCTTTATCCCCATCGGTGCGAAGCTTAAGCAGGTCACTGAGCTACTCAACCACAATGTCGGGTTGAAAAACCCCGAGGATTTTTCCTTCTTTGCGAACGCCAAGCACTACGAAGGTCGTCGTATTGTGCCAGGAAAGTATCGTGTGAGTGGTGCGATGACCTACAACAAACTCGTCAACCACCTGCGCGCAGGTAATGGCCGACTCTCTGTAAAAGTCTCTTTCCACTATTTGAAAGATCTCAAAGAACTCGCGGGAAAGGTCAGCGCACAAATCTACGCAGATGGAAAGCGACTCTACAAGATGCTCTCCGATCCCAAGGTCCAGGAGAAGTATGGGTTCGACAAAAAGACCTTCAAGTTGATGTTTCTTCCCGACACGTATCGCTTCAATTGGGCGTGTGATGCCCGCTGTTTTATCGAGCGCATGGCCAAAGAGTACAGAAAATTTTGGCGTGGTAAGAACGGTCGCAAGGCGAAGAAGCTCGGCTTAAGTCACCTGCAAGTCGCGACACTTGCCTCTCTTGTACAGGCCGAACAATCCGTCAAGCCCGATGAGTGGCCAAAGATTGCCGGCTTGTACATCAATCGATTGAAGCGTGACATGAAGCTAGAGGCTGATCCGACTGTGAAGTTTGCGCTTGGTCAGCCAGGTCTTCGACGCATCCTCTTTAAACATTTGAAGGTCGATTCCCCCTACAACACGTACAAGTACAAAGGGTTACCCCCTGGTCCACTTAACTGGCCGGAGAAGCGGGCGATCCTCGCGACACTCAACTACGCAAAGCACGATTACATTTACATGTGTGCGAAGCCTGAGTATTCGGGGTATCACAACTTTTCGAAGACCGCAAAGCAGCACCAGCGATACGCCAAAATGTATCACCGTTGGCTTAAAAAAGAGGGGATTCGCTAGAGAAAGTGTGGGGTTGCAAGGGAGGGATTTTGGAGGGATAAGCTTACTGAACTTTCAACAACTCAATGTCAAAGACGAGTGTTGTGTTGGGGGGAATGACGCGGCCAGCACCACGTGATCCGTATGCCAATCTGGGGGGCAGGATGATGGTGCGCTTTTCACCAACGCTCATATCCATGACGGCGAGATCCCAGCCGGGGATCACGCGACGTACACCGATCGGGAAGGTGAAGGGGCGATTGCGTCGTCTTGAACTATCAAAGACACGGCCGTCGACAAATTTTCCTGTGTAGTGGACAGTCACACGTTGTCCGGCTGCTGTTGCTTTGGTTCCGTTGCCTTTTTTGTGGACGATGTAGAGGTATCCATCGGGGGATTTTTGTGCGTTGGGGTATTTCTTTTTGAGCAACTCTGCGGCTTTTTTGGCTTGGTTTTTGGCTTTGGCTGCGAGGCGCGCAAAGTGCGTCTTTCGCAGCTTGTCAAATTGCGCTTGATCAGCCGTGAATGCTTTTGCTTCTTTACCGACACGAATGATGCGGAGGGTCTTGATTTTGTCGCCTTTTTGAATGGCGTTGACAACATCTTGGCCGTGGATGACTTTACCAAATACGCTGTGGCGGCCATTGAGCCAGCTTGTGGCGCGGTGGGTGATGAAGAATTGGCTACCGTTTGTACCGGGGCCAGCATTCGCCATCGAGAGGATACCAGGACCTGTGTGCTTGAGCTCTGGGTGAAACTCATCGGGGAATTTGTAGCCTGGGCCACTCATCCCTGTCCCTGTGGGGTCACCACCCTGGATCATGAAGTTTTTAATGACCCTGTGGAATACGATCCCATCGTAGTATTTTTTACCTTGGGGTTTTCCTTTTGTGGTCTTCAGTTTTCCTTCTGCCAGGCCGACAAAGTTGGTAACAGTCATGGGGGTACGTTTGAAGTGCAGACGCAAGTAAATGGTGCCTTTGGTGGTTTCCATGGCAGCATAGACTCCGTCTTTTGCGAAGAGTTTCTTTTCGAGATCTGCGTTGGCTGACGCGAGGCCAGAGGCCAAGACCAACGAAACAAAGAGTAAGCAGGAGATGGAAGTCTTCAACATGTTCACGAATACGCTCCTATGTTTGTAAATGTAAGTGATCGGGGCTCCCACCCAACACAACACAGTGTGCCTGGATTTGATTCCCGCGAACATAAAATCCACAACAAACACAGATTGTTGTGGGGTCTTTGTAGACGCAATGCGCGGCATCATAGCACACCTTCCAGGCTTTGAGGAGTCCTCAACGCTTTTTCAAGGGCGAGTCAATCGGGACTTTTACAGCCCTTTGGGTTTGTGATACACTCGGCGGCCTGATAAACAACGTTGTCTGACGATGGACAACGTACGCGCATGATGAGGAGATGCAAATGACCCGAGTCGCAAAGGTTCTGGACGAACTCAAAGAAGAATATCTTTCCCTCTACGAGAACAAGGAAGATCTGTTTTGGCGGACCAAAATGGGTATCTCTGAAGATCTCGACAAAGAGCACGAACAATTTGTCAAGGCGGAGGTCGCGTTCAACCGATTCATGCAATCGCCTGAGCGGCTGAAGAATCTGCGAGAGGCCCGCGAGGATGCCCAAACAGAAGAGCAACAACAGACCCTTGATGGTTGGATTCGCTACTTTGCTGCGAATGTGATCGAGACACCTGAAGCACAAGCACTCTCCGAAGAAATTGTCACTCTTGAGAAAGCACTTGAGCGCAAACGTGGTGGGATGAATCTCGGTTACATCGATCCTGCGAACAACGAGTTTGTGAAAACATCGAGCATTGGTCTTGGTTTGATGATGCGCACTGATACAGATGAAGCGCGTCGTAAAGCTGCTTACGAGGGCTTGCAATCCATTGAAAACTTTGTCCTCGAAGCGGGCTTTTTGGACATCATTAAAAAACGCAACGAACTTGGTCGTTCATTGGGGTACGAGGATTACTACGATTGGCGCGTCTCTGTTGTCGAACAGATGAGAAAGAAAGACATCTTTGACTGGCTCGATGACCTGGAGCGAAAGACCGCAGACAAGGCCAAAGAGAGTTTGATGGCCTTCCAAAAAGAGCACGGTGAGTCGGTTCTTGAGCCGTGGAACTTTATGTACGCTCGTGCTGGCAATTTGACCAAAGAGTTGGACCCTTATTTCTCTTTTGGATCGGCTGTTGAGCGTTGGGGACGTTCCTTCGCTGCGTTGGGGATTACCTTCCGGGATGCGACGTTGACGCTCGATTTGTTGGATCGAGAGGGCAAGTACGAGAATGGATTTATGCACTGTCCTGGGCTGGCGTTCTATGACAAAGGAGCCTGGAAGCCTGCGCGGATCAACTTCACCGCGAACGCGGCACCTTCGCAAGTCGGTGGTGGATTACGTGCATTGAAGACCCTACTTCACGAGGGTGGACACGCTGCACACTTTAGTAACATTACAATGAACGCGCCTTGCTTCAGTCATGAATTTGCACCGACAAGTGTTGCATATGCAGAGACACAGTCGATGTTTTTGGATTCGTTGATGACAGACGCTGATTGGCGTCGTCGCTATGCTTTGAATGCCGACGGTGAGCCTATCCCCATGTCTTTGATCGAGCGAACAATTCGTGAAAACCAGCCATTCATGGGGTGGGGGATCCGCTCCATGGTGACCATCCCGTTCGGTGAGCGCGCATTGTACGAGTGTCCTGAGGATAAACTTGAGCCTGGATATGTACTTGAAGCATTCCGTGGGATCGAGCAAAAGCTGCAAGGGTTGTCTGCTGGTGTGCGTCCTATTCTTTCCGTTCCCCACCTGCTCTCAGGTGAAGCGAGCGCTTACTACCACGCCTACATTATCGCTGAGATGGCAGTCTACCAGACGCGCAAGTTTTTCTTGGAGCGAGATGGACATCTTACGGACAATCCAAACATCGGAACGGATCTGGCGACGCATTACTGGGCGAGTGGAAACTCCAAGCCTTTCCAGCAGGTTGTTCAGGATTTAACAGGAACACCTTTGTCTGCTGATGCGCTTGTGGATGCTTGCAACATGGACGCAGACACAAAGTGGGAGAAAGCCCAGCAAGCCGTGAACAAATTGTCCGAGATCCCAGCCTTTGAAGGAGATGTCGATTTAGAGGCGCAAGTCAGAATTATCCACGGGCGAGAACTGGTCGCGAGTAACGAAGAAGGTTCATTCGAAGGGATGGCAAAGACCTTCGATCAATGGGTCGAGAAACAAAGAGCTTCCTGAGAGCCGGGTAAAGAAGGAGCGCAAGAGCAGTGAAAGAAAAGCACGTAAAGATTCGGATTGAGCAATGCCTTGCTCTGGCGAAGGCGTCGAATTGTCCGCGCCGAAAATTTGGTGCGTTGTTGTTGGATCCGGACCGCAACGTCGTCTTGATGGATGGCTACAATGGTGGCCCTCGCGGAGGTGGAGAGCTGTGCGGTGGTGATGTCTGCTATCGCGATACGATGGGGGTTCAGTCCGGCACTCGAATGGAGATTGGTTGCCATCACGCCGAGATGAACGTCGTCTGTAACTGTGCAGCTTCCGGTGTGCCAACAAAAGGTGCCTGGCTGTTTGTCACAGGGGAACCATGTATGATGTGTTCCAAGTTAATCCACCACGCAGGAATCCGGCGCGTTGTGGTTGTCGGTGGTGGGTACATCGGCGAAAATGGACTGGGATATCTCAAGAGGCACGGGGTAGAGGTGATGGCTGTCAGTGGTCCACAAGATCCACGGATACAAGAGGTGCAAGAGCCTGTAAAAGACTCTCCTGATTGATCTCTCTATTATATTTGATCCAGGGGCAGTTGCACTTGTGTCTTCGCAAAATGTACCCGAACATACGACACAATCCCTCATGGCAACACGGATATTGCAAGCAATATCCTCCTAACGCTCGATTGCTCACGAACTTGCAGCGGTTGTCATTTGCGACGCCACTTTGCAACCACCCCTTCTACAAACCTCTCCATCCCCCTCCATCCCCCTGGCCTTCGGCCTTCC
>MDTD01114137.1_pt1 | contig 33185 bp, 27 predicted proteins | sample 811221 | NCBI WGS metagenome assembly MDTD01 (sample SAMN05326646, study PRJNA326480) | marine metagenome | isolation source: seawater | place: Pacific Ocean: South West | collected 2011
ACCTGCACCCAGCGCAAGGCCTACGACCCAACCGAGAGGATGAACCGCCAACCCTAAAACAGGGGCTAAACCCAGCCCTATAAATGGCAAGGGGGTACGAAACGCTCCTGCCATTCCAGCCTTCGGTGCCGGACCGCGGGCCGCACGAGCCAACGTCTCCTGGCGCCCAAGGCGCTTCGCCAGCGAATCAGCTGTCTTCTCATTAAGTCCTTCCACGACTCGAACACGTTCGGCAGCTAACAACTTCTCCGATGCATCCCGATTAAAACCATCGAGGGACGAGGTGAGGTACGTCACGGCCTCTTCCCGAAACTTCATGGACGCAATGGGGCCCACCTCGACAGCCCAGTCACCCCCATCCAAATCCATGGACAGAGAACGGCCGCCGCAAAACATGCACGTCGCTAGTGGATGAGGAATGGCTCGTCCGCATCCCAGGCATTCACTGCTCTTAGAAACGAGTTCTATAACGACGCTCCTTGAAGCTCCTCGACCAAGGCCGAGTATCCTCCATCTATACCGAAGGCCGACGCCATCCAATCGATGGTTTCTTGTTCTTCGTTGCTAACGCGGCCATCGCTTTGGATAACAAGCAGAGCGGCTCGTAAGAAAAGACGTCTCAACCAACTCGTTTCCAGAACTTCGTAGGCGTTGACGGGGTCGAATGCCATTCCTGCGAGGGCGTCCGTAAGTCCTGGCGCACCGGCATCGACAAGGAAATCATGAATGATCGCGGTTTCCTCTTCCGTGATCCCATCACAGGCAGACAAATGGTAAAGACCGGCCGCGAAGACCTCAATTTGTCGCTTCGATAGGTGAAAACCTGCACCAGCATTCGATTGGCTATCCATATTACTTCCCCGAAATTTATGTACCGACGACCCAGTACCTTCGACAATAGGAGGCATGGGTAAGTTTGGTCAACGGTCGAGCATGACGTTTTTTGTGTGGAATCTGCATCATCAAGGACACATTAATTCAACCTTGAAGAAAGGATAGGATCGCTTTCGTTTCGAACAAGCCCCGGATTCCAATTTTTCTAGGGCTTATCCGACGCGCTCTAAGATCACAGGGACCTGTTCGGGCGCCGACTCTCCAATGGTAAAGGCGGAGGATAGACGCTCGAGAACCGTCTTATCTGGTTCACCTCGCTCTCCATGAAAAAGAGTCGCCAGAGCATCGCCTCGAGTAACATGCGTTCCCCGAAGTGCCTCGATCCTCAACCCCACCAGGGGATCAATTTGGTCGCCTTGCTTCTTTCTGCCAGCGCCGAGTTCGACCCCAGCTAGGCCGATTTCCATACCGTCTATCGCCTGTACATAACCACTTTGCGGAGCCTTGAGTATCGTTTCACCCTTGGGCTTAGACATCCCGCCAAGATCACCACCGAGGTGCTCGATCATCTGCTCCCAACGCTTCATCGCTGTTCCATCGTCAAGGGAGTCCAAGATACGTTGTCTGCCTTGCTCAAACGAAATGCCAAGACCGATTTCAACCATGGCTCCCCCCAAACATCCGACCAGTTCACGGATATCCGAAGGCCCCCCACCTCTCAAGACGGCCATCGACTCTTCGACCTCACATGCATTGCCCACCATCTGTCCTAACGGTTCTTCCATGCGGGTAAGAAAGGCAATGACTCTCTTGCCCATGGCTTCGCCAATGGACACCATGGATTGGGCTAATTCGCGCGCATCCTCAATTGTTTTCATGAAAGCGCCCGTTCCCACTTTCACGTCTAGCACCAGCCCCTCGATACCCTCGGCCAACTTCTTGCTCATAATACTCGAGGTGATCAGAGGCAGAGAGTTCACCGTCGCAGTCACATCCCGCAGCGCATATAGCTTCTTGTCGGCAGGAGCAATCTGCGCTGTTTGACCGATAATCGCGCACCCCACCTCCTGTAGGATAGTCCTGAAGGTATCGACTTCAACGTCCGGGTTGTAGCCTGGAATAGACTCCAACTTATCGATCGTTCCCCCTGTGTGGCCTAGACCACGTCCTGAGACCATGGGCACGATGAGTCCACACGCTGCTGCTGCAGGCGCGAGAGGAAGGGACACTTTATCACCGACCCCGCCGGTCGAGTGTTTGTCGACACGTGCAGGCCCCAAGGATGCGAGATCGAGGACTTCACCACTCCTGAGCATAGCATCTGTCCAGACTCCAGTTTCAGTAGCGTTCAAACCTTTGAAGTAGATAGCCATCGCCATCGACGACATCTGATAGTCAGGCATGCGATCCGCAGCATACTCACCGATAAAGAAACGAATCTCATCATCGGTTAGCGTGAGGCCATCTCTCTTGGCAGCTATGATTTCTACGATGCTTCGCACGCTTGGACCCCGAAAACGGTTACTAGACGCCGATCGGATGCCATGCCGTCTTAAACTCCACGAACGGAAGGATCCAATACGGACTTTGGTGTGCATCGTCCGTCCAAGCAGATGCGTCAGGGTCAGCAAAGAACTTTACTCGCTTAACCGATTCACTTGCTCGCACCTGAATGTCACGTCGCTCCTCATCGCCTGCACCAAAGCTGGCGATGGCATCCACATCCATATGTCCCGCGACATGAGACACCAGTTCATCGCGCGTGCCGGTGAGGATATTCACGACGCCTCCCGGGAGATCGCTGGTTGCAAGAACTTCAGCCAACTCGATCGAGATCGTGGGTGCATCATTTTCGACGATGAGAATTGCAGTATTTCCGCTGACAATGATCGGCGCCATGGCACTAATGAGACCCAGTAAAGGACTGGTCTTTGAAACGAAACAGGTCACAACCCCGACAGGATCGGGCGTTGTAAAGTTGAAGTGGCTGGTGGCGACAGGATTTGTCGAACCGTAGACCTGCGCAAACTTGTCCGACCAGCCGGCATACCAGACTAAGCGGTCAATGCTAGCGTCCAGTTCCGCTTGAGCATCCTTTGCAGAATATCCTGCCAAGTTTACCAACGCCTCTTTCATTCCCGCACCGCGACTCTCAAGCATTTCCGCCATGCGGTATAGAATTTGGCCACGGTTGAACGCACTGCGTGCTGCCCACCCCTTGGTCGCTCCACGGGCAGCCACCATACTATTTCGAAAGTCTTTCCGTGACGCTCTGCAGTAGTTACCCACAAAGTCTCCTTTGGCATTCGAAGCCTGGTAGTAGCGCCCGGACTCAGTCCGAGGAAATTTACCACCTATGAATAGCTTGTACGTCTTGCTGACGGGGACGCGATTTCCTGCTTTCGCCATCACTTCACCTCCAAGTAAGGCAAGAGGCCATGTAGGCCACCCTCGCGTCCAAATCCGCTTTCCTTGTAGCCGCCAAAAGGACTCCCTGGATCGAATTTGTTGTAGGTGTTACCCCACACAACACCGGCGCGCATCAAATTGGCCATTTTGAAGAGCTTCGAGCCCTTATCACTCCAGATACCCGCTGAGAGCCCATAGGGCGTATTATTTGCCTTCGCAGCAGCCTCTTCAGGTGTTCGGAAGGTCATCACGGATAAGACGGGGCCGAATATTTCTTCCTGCGCAATACGATGTGACGGTGACACGTCAGTGAAGAACGTTGGCGGAAAGAAATATCCCTTGTCCGGCAACTTGCACTGACTTGCATACATCACGGCCCCCTCCTGCTCGCCCGATTGAACCAACTCCTGAATCTTTGAGAGCTGTTCACGCGAGTTGATGGCTCCGATATCCGTATTCTTGTCGAGAGGGTCTCCCACAATGAGTGTCTGGATTCGGTGATTGAGCTTGCGAACTACCTCATCATGGACACTCTCTTGAACCAAGAGCCTGGAACCTGCACAGCATACATGGCCTTGGTTGAAGTAGATGCCATTGATGATACCTTCGACAGCTTGGTCGATCGCTGCATCCTCGAAAATTATGTTCGCGCCCTTCCCACCGAGTTCTAAGGTGAGGCGCTTGTCCGTCCCTGCGATCGAACGCTGAATAATCTTCCCTACGTCCGTTGAACCGGTAAACGCTACTTTATTGACGTCTGGATGGTTCACGATCGCTGCACCGGTCTTACCGTAACCGTTTACGATGTTAACAACACCTGGAGGTAGCCCAGCTTCCTGAATAATCTCAGCCAATTTCATGGCCGTTAGTGGCGTCGTTTCTGCCGGTTTGATGACGATTGTATTTCCGGTTGCGAGCGCCGGAGCCAACTTCCAAGCCATCATGAGTAGAGGGAAATTCCACGGGATAATCTGTCCAACGACGCCAATCGAAGAGACTGAACTAGCCGGGAACGTATATTCGAGCTTATCCGCCCACCCTGCGTAGTAGAAGAAGTGGGCAGCAGCCAGCGGAATATCGACATCTCTTGATTCACGGATGGGCTTGCCGCCATCCATGGATTCGATGACCGCCAATTCGCGGCTCTTTTCCTGAATCATGCGCGCAATGCGGTAAATATACTTGGCGCGCTCACGGCCTGGCATTTTGCTCCAAACATTCGTGTAGGCTTTACGTGCCGCTTTTACGGCACGGTCGACCATGGCATCGTCGGCCTCGTAGACCGTACTCAGCACTTCTTCTGTCGACGGACTGACCGATGTAAATTCGGCGCCCTCCTTCACGAATTCACCATTAATGAAATGGCCGTAGCTATCCGCTAGGTTGATGTGACCGCGGCTCTCCGGGGCGGGTGCATACTCCCATAAATCCCCAAATAGAAGCTCGCGAGCCCCACTCTGTTGCAACTTACTCATGTCCACTCCCGATCCGTGGGCTCTGCTGCGAAAACAAAACTTAGCTAATCGTAAAATAACGATCGCTTTGATAATTACCGGTTTTTACTTTGCTCATCTGCATGAGCACATCATTCAGAAGCGATGATGCTCCAAATCTAAACCAATCGGCGCTCAACCACGCGTCGCCCAAGGTTTCCTTGACCATGGCGAGGTAGTGGAGTGCCTGTTTAGCTTTTCGGATGCCTCCAGCGGGCTTAATACCCACCATTTTACCGGTCTTCATATAGTGGTCCCTCACTGTCTCCAGCATGACGAGGGTCACCGGCATTGTAGCCGCTGGACTAACCTTACCCGTCGAGGTCTTGATGAAATGGGCTCCGGCATCAATGGCTATCTGGCTGGCAAGCCTGACCTTGTCATAGGTCTCTAGCTCACCGGTTTCGAAAATAACCTTAAGGTGCGCATCGCCAGCCGCTTCCACCGACGCTGCAATCTCATCAAAGACCTGTCCGTACTCTCCTGTCAGAAAGGCGCCTCGGCTGATGACCATATCGATCTCATCAGCACCTTCTGAGACGGCTTTGCGAGTTTCTTCAAGACGCGACTCCAGCGTGGCGTGTCCACTCGGAAAATACGTCGACACAGCTGCTACCTGCACGCCACTGCCTTCAAGGCACTTCTTCGCATACGAGACAAAGGGTGGATAGACGCATACGGCCGCAACAGGCGGACAATCGCCATCCATGAGAGGCGTTCGCGCCTTCTGGCAAAGCATGTGAACTTTGCCTTTCGTGTCCTTACCCTCGAGCGTCGTAAGGTCCATCATCGATACGGTCATCTTGAGGCCGAGCTCTTTGGCCGACGTCTTGATACTGCGGGACGCGAACCGGCGCGCACGCTCTTCGACTCCTACTTGGTCGACTTGTGGAACACGCGGTGCATTGTAGCTTTTTGCCATCTTCTTTCCTCGCTTCGTCTTTCCCCAGACTCAGTGTACCAGGCTTAGGCCCAGGCCATCACCTGTGCGATACATTTGTCGATTCCCTTGGCGACATGAGCCACCGACGGTCCCAGCATATAGGCTGGCGTCGACGCAATTTTGAGCTTCTCGTCCGCAACAAAATCATCGACAGGACAATCCACGTGTGTGGCACCCACCGACTCCATGGCCCCTGCCGTATCAGCATCGTTTCCAATCGTTAATCTTGGTCCATGCTCGCCGAGCACCTTTGCGCCAAGTGCAGGTGCAATGCAGATAAAGCCAAGCGGCTTGCCCTGTTCGTGCACTGCACGAATCAAACTCTCTACATCCGCATTCACATGGCAAGCAGGACCGTCTACGGCCCATGAACAAAGGTTCTTTGCGGCACCGAATCCGCCTGGAAAGACGAGTGCGTCAAGGTCATCGGCGTTAATCTCCGCGATGTCATGGACGTCACATCGAGCGATGCGTGCGCTTTCGGCCAGGACATTACGGCTCTCCCCTTCTGAGGGTTCACCCGCCTTATGATTCACGACATGCATCTGATCGATATCGGGCGCCATGCAGATAACGTCTGCATCCCGTTGATCGAGCGACAACAAGGTTAAGACCGCTTCATGAATTTCGGCTCCATCAAGGAAGCCGCATCCAGCCAACACAACTCCAACACGCTTTTTTGCCATGCCTTACTCCTCATTTGGCTCTTCTGGCCCTGTCTGTTGGTACCATTGAAGCCGATCATGTGCAAAGTGAGCCACTTGGATGCCCCTCAGGTTGCTACACGACATGGCTTGGCGGTGATCAATAGACCATGACGTCAAATTGACGTGGCTGGGTGGACCTCGTACGTTGGTTATGAGCTTAGAAGTCACTATGAAGGGACGACTTGCAACGGATCCTAAACGATAGTCGAAGGGCACTTCAGAGCATCGAAGATGTCCCCGCTGGCCTGGCCGCCCACCTTCTTCTCGAAATCGGTAAAAAGCCGGTCATGCGAGAACTCCATCACATCGAGCGAGTTGGCGAGGCAGAAGAGCGGTGGAGGACACTTGGCTACGAGACCTGTCGCGGAGAAGAAATCACGGAGGACCAGGTTACGTACGCACTGCTCAGCAAAGAAAATGCTGAGTACACCGTACGTCCATTGTCGAGGCATCCAGTTATCGAACGTATGGTCAACCTTGGAGGCCAAGTCGCCCACCGAGTTTTGTTGGACGAGCGAAGTCCCATCTATCAGCGGCTCACGAAGCATTTTGATGCGGATCAAATCCCTGTACATGCGCAGGTCAACTACGACGACAGCGACCGTGTTCGAAAGCGCTGTACTCTGTACGTGTCCAAGGATCTGTCGCTGGCGGAACACACCCGCTCGCTAGACAGGATGGCAACCGACACAAATGAAGACCACACAGAAGCCCTCGGTGAGGCCCTTGGCTACCCTAGCTGCTGCGTGCGGTCCTTCATCAGTCTCGAACGAAGATGGCCAAACAGGTTGCCGATCCAAGCAGCTGCTCAGCGAACATCTAGGTTCAGAGGTCGACTGAACAATTTATGCCTCAAGCGTTTTGCATGGATAAGCCACTTTCCTTGCAGCTACGATTGTCCACACTCTTTGGAACTTGCGAACGCTGCAGCAGCGCGGTTAGCCGAGGTGAATCCAACCATCGTGGCTCTCCTAGACCAGGTGCTGAGCATGCCCCGCGTGTACTTTCACGACGATAAACAAGCTGTTCTTATCGGAGCTAGGCGGAGTGGACGCACGGTAGATTTTGAGGCGGCCAAAGACCTCGGTGAGATATGGCCTTCCCGTCATTCCGGAGAGTCGACTGGACTAGCAGACGCGACCCGTCTGAACCTCGTACACGAACCGGAGTTCTCTGGAGTCAACGGACGTATCAAACTCTCCGAAAGCCCGCTTGTTCTCCCCTTTATGACGGCGAAATAAGTACTATTTTTTCAGCCAGCGCTGAGGGGGTTCTCTATCGAGCGTAAAGAGGCGGTCACGTGAGCCTGGAACGCTGCGCTTTAGCTTCAACATGGAGAAGACCTTACGTATTCGGGCACGGTCCATCCAGTCCTGGAAGAGTGTCCCCTTCTGGGTGAAGTAGTAATACTGTTTTTTGCCGTCGGGCAGTGTCCGCAAGACAACCGAACGATCGTTGAATGGGAACGCCTTAAAGTTGGCGCGATATTGCTCAGAGAAGGGAAAGTACTGCTCCGCGTTGGACAGATAAATCGCTCCTACGTGAAGGTTCGCCTCTCGCGTCGCTTTCGCAATGGCGAGCATCGTTTGGTCTTTCGTCAGGTCTCCGCGTACGGGGAAAACCTTGTCTGCCTTAAAGAGACCTACCAAAAAGTCGTACTGAGCTTGGTCGGTGAGAAACGTGGGTACCTTGAGCTTAGTATATTGCTTTTTCGTTCGCTTGAGTCGAGACGTGATGGTCTTGCGGCCAAACTCAAGGACTTCGAGCCAGGTCGCATACTCTTTGTCGTTTTTCGCCTGCTCACGTATCAGGCTCTTCATCCCATCCTTGTCGGCCCAGAGTTCCAAGAAGGCTGCTGGTGTCGACGCCTTGAGGAAGACGAGGCGGTAAATGCCGTGTAGGTCAACGATGAACTGGTCGAAGTCCATCGGAACCAAGACTTCAGGTTTCGCCCATGCTGCCATCAAGTAGACCTGATCGGAGCCCACTCCGATAAAGACTCCACCCACGTTTTCCACAGCATCCTTGAACAGGAAGTGCCGCTTTTCATTGGACACAACGTAGTGATTGGAACGGGTCGTCTTAGGTGGCTTAGGGTCGGAAGGTAACTCCGCGAAGCCACCAGCATGGACGACAGATGTCAGAGACACGCACGCCGTTAAGACGAAAATGATACACGCACGGAACATGGATTGTTTTGTCATCAAGGAACCTACCAGATGCATCGGGTGCCTACGGTAGACACCCGCTTCAGGGCTCTAAACGATGGAACAGGACCTGTCAAAGCCTACGACGTTTGACGGACCGCTAACCTCATTATTCAACCGTTTAAGGTGCCTTTTTCGCGACCACGGTGATGCTGTCCACCAACGGAACGGAATTGGGATCAATCGTACTAAGCGTAAGCTTAACCTCGAGGAAATCCTCCGTCTGGTTGAAGGGAACCGGGAACGTGTCAGGAGGAATCGTTTTAGACATGGGGCTAAAGGGCTTAAGAAACATTTCCTGCTTGCTGGAGCCCACACGAAACTCAACCTTCACGCTTGTCTTCGCGTTGCCTGGGTCCTGACTTCCCGGTAGTTGCACGTAGGCAGCCAAGAAGTCCCAGTAGGTGCTCGCGTCTTGCCACCCCTCGAAAACATGTCTGTAGTATCCCGAGTTCCCACCGGACAGAATTAACGCTCCCGAGGGCGTGAGACTCACATTCTGTGAATTGTTCGCGTCGGGCGCGAAGGTCATCGGCTTACCGCCTCCTACCTCCATGACACATGTGGAGTTGCACCCACCACAGGGGGAGGCAACGCCCTCATCGACGGTGCCATCGCAATCGTCATCAAGCCCGTTGCAGACCTCGACCCCAAGAGGATTCGCATTTCCTGTAATATCGTCACAATCGCCACCGTCTAGCGCCGTGTAGTAAATCAGCGGCTGAGGCGAACAGAAACAACGCTTGTCTACCTTATCCGCGCCGTATCCATCTTGATCCGCATCTTGGTAGTACCAGGTGCATCCTACCGCGTCCTCATCGTCATCGATACCGTTGCAGTTTTCATCGATACCGTTGCAGGTCTCTTGGGCATCCATGTGAATCTGTGGATTCAAAGGCTGGCAGTCGAGCACGTCTTTTGTGCCGTCGTTGTCATCATCTTCGTCGACACAATCGGCGATTAGATCTCCATCGGTATCGTCCATGCCATCGTCTGCGACACCGTTACAGTCATCGTCCACCCCGTTACATTCTTCGGGCAAAGGCGTTTGGCCGTCGCACACCAACACGCCCTTGAGACAGGTCATTTGTCCGATACAGATGCCGAATCCGTTCTCGATTGGGCAGGAGGGGAGATCGGCGACCTCATCGATCTCACCGTCACAATCGTCGTCCTGTGCATTACACTCCTCGGCTGCACCAGGATAAGCGATTGGGCTTAGATCGTTGCAATCATCGGCATTAAGGACGGTATAAAAGGTGTCTTGGTCCGGCTCGCAAAGACACCGCGGGATCACGTTTGCAGCGCCATAGGTGTCCTTGTCCACATCGGCATAGTAATTCGTGCACCCAATAGCGCCTTCGTCGTCGATGAGGTTGTTGCAGTCGTTATCTTTGCCGTCACAGATTTCTTGGGCACCGGGGTAGACGGTGGGGTCGCCCGGTCCGCAATCTTCAATGTCACTGAAGTTGTCGCCATCGGTATCCTTGTCGACACAGTCGGCAGTGCCGTCTAGGTCCATGTCCTCGAAGCCCTCGTCGACCTGGCCATCGCAATTGTCGTCGATACCGTTGCAAATCTCTTCTGCTGGCTGGGCACCAACGCAGGTTTTGACGCCGTTGGCGCAGCTTAAAATCCCTTCACAGATTCCTACGCCCTCGGTTTCCAACTGGCAGACTTCGCCGTCCAATTCCTCGTCTGTAAGCCCGTCACAATCATCATCGAGACCATTGCAATCTTCCACGCTTGGAACGCCTGCGTTGCAATCCGTTAATCCATCGGCCTGGCATACCCTGGCACCTACGCATTCTCCGATGTCATTGGATTGGGAGCAGCTGGTTGAGAGGCTCAACTTGACGGCCAGGCCGTTGCATGAACATTCACCACTACTTGGAACACACTGTGGAATGTCATGAGAAGGGTCGCACTGGTATCCTTCAGGGCATTCGTTATCGATCCCGATGCATTCAATGCCGCAAAAGCTACCCTCCGGCGCATATGAGATACACCGATTGTTACCTGCCGCGCCGGCCTCGGAGCAATCTGCGTCTTCTCCGCATGGATGACAAAGGCGCGCCAAAAGAGAAATGCAGATGTAGATAGGGTCACCTGACGCACTGATTACCTCTCGGCACTCCCATCCATCCGGACAACCAGCGTTGCATGTTGAGGTGCATACCTGCCCATCTGGGCTTTCCACGCACCAGCCGGAATCACAATCACCGGGGCCGCTGCATGGCTCTCCATGACCGGGAAACTCGGAAACGTCAACGACCGCGAGATCAGGCTCGACCGTTGTATCCTGCACGAGCTGAGTATCAATCGAGAATCCATCGCTCACACTGTCCGCACTAGAAACGGAACCCTCATCGTCGCTACACGCCACAACTAAGAGGAGCGAAGAGAACGCGATCCAAGTCCTTCGACACGCCAACGAATTAAACATACACTTCCTTTCCACTTACCACTGCGGACCGACCCAATTACGGACCGACCCAATCGGAGAGCCGGGCCACTATATCATGTTTGAACGGAGTAATGCACGCCAGGTGACACACCGTGGAGTCTCCAATTTACTAGGCCTCCTCAGTCCTTACAAATCCCAGTGGGCTCTCGCGACCCTGGCTTTAGTTGTCGCAAGTGGGGTCGGATTGATCATTCCGCAAGGTGTGCGACTTGCGGTTGATGAAGCGCTTAGCAAGGGCAGTACATCCGGCCTCGCTGAGTGGGCTTGGCTAGGCGGAGCCGCATTCTTGGCGCTCGGTGTTCTGACCTTTCTACGAACCTACCTAACGGGCTTTCTGGGCCATCGCATTGTCGCAGACCTGCGGATTCAGTCTTTTCAGCGACTTCTTCGACACCCTCCTGGTTTTTTTCAAGAGCGCAAAAGCGGAGAATTCATCAGTCGACTGACGTCCGATATCCAGATGCTTCACTTCGCGGTGGGCACGGAGTTATCGGTGGCGGTAAAAGGTGCCCTAGACCTTGCAGGGGGCCTCACCCTGCTCTTTTTAACATCGTCCTCCTTGAGCCTCGTGATGCTCCTAACCATCCCTCCTCTGGCGGTTGGCGCCGTATGGGTCGGTCGCCGGGTACGCGGAGAGAGCAGAAAGCTCCAAGACGAGGTTGCCCAGGCCAATAGTCGCCTAAAAGAAGCAGTCGTTGGCATCGAAACGGTGCAGGCTTTTCGTGCGGAATCCGATGAACTTGGACGCTATGAAAGTGGAATTCTGGGTGCGTTTCGTTCCGCCATGAGACTGACCCTTGTCCGCGCGGGTTTTTATGCCATCACCCAGTTCGGATTCTATGCGTCGATCACCGTGATCTGCTTTTACGGTGCAAGCGAAGTTCTCGATGGGGCACTTTCTACAGGCGAGTTAATCGGGTTCATGCTTTACACAGCCTTCATTGGCTCCGCCTTAATGACGCTTGCTCAACTTTGGGGAAATCTACAGTCGGCACTCGGAGCATCAGAGAGGATTTTCGAACTGCTGGACGAAACGCCTACGATTTCCAATGCAAAGGATGCCCAAGAACTTCACGATCCTCAGGGCGAACTTGCCTTTGAGGATATTCACTTTGCATACCCGACGCGGTCCGATGTCGCAGTCCTACAGGGAGTAAATCTTACGATAAAGCGCGGTCAAACGGTTGCACTTGTGGGCCCATCGGGTGCTGGTAAGACGACCATGACCGCTCTCCTGTTGCGTTTCTACGATCCCCAACAAGGACGCGTTCTATTTGACGGGTTCGACCTTCGATCTCTCACGCTGGATTCACTGCGTGGCGCAATGGCCACCGTAAGCCAGGAGGCAATGCTATTTTCGGGGTCTATCGAGGAAAATATTCGCTACGGATTTCCCGAGGCCTCAGACGACCGAGTCGAAGAAGTCATGAAACTCGCCAATGTTCATGAATTTAGTGATGACTTACCGGATGGGCGCACCACACTCGTCGGGGAGCGAGGCGTTAAACTAAGCGGAGGACAGCGGCAGCGTATCGCCATCGCCAGAGCGCTCTTGGCCGATCCTCAACTCCTCATTTTGGACGAGGCAACATCTCACCTAGACACCGAAAATGAGGCACTCGTGCAGGAGGCGCTGGAACATCTCATGGCCGACCGGACCACCCTTATCGTGGCTCATCGTCTCAGCACGGTGAAGAATGCAGACCTCATCGTGGTGTTAAGCGAAGGCCAGATCGTCCAGTCTGGAACCCACGATGAACTCATCGCCACCGATGGAATCTACAATCAGCTCACCCGGCGCCAATTTCAATGAGCCTCTCGATCGCGGTCCTAAGCTACTCTGACGAGTTTTATACTACCCGGCGTCTCCTTGAGACCGGTCGCACATTGGGCCATCAGATCGATACGCTCAATCCCTTTGGTTTAACCATTCAGGCCGACACGTCCGGGCTGAGGGTCTATGAGCGTGAGCAGATAATCCCTCCACCCGATGCCATTATCCCGAGGGTTGGAGCTGTCCTTACCGATTGGAATCTTTTGACTGTTGAAACATTGATTCGAGCCGGGTCACGATCTCCCACGAGCGCGTCAGCTCTGGGCATGGCCGCTGATAAGGCGCGGTGTGCGACTGCCCTTGCTCAAGCCGGTGTTCGTAGCGTTCCCACCTATATCGTGCGCGAAGAAGCCTCCATGGAAACGGTGCTGGCCCATATGGTAGACCAAGACCTCGTGATTAAGCTTCAGTACGGCACTCAAGGTCGCACCGTTAAGGCCATCGAGAGAGACACCGATCCGCGAGACGTTATCGTGCAATGGATAGAGCAAGGACATCCCGTTCTTATTCAGCCGTGGATTAGAATGGAGCAACCACGCGATCTCCGTGTCATGATCATCGATCATCAGGCCATCGGGGCGATCTGGCGTGTGGCCAAAGCAGGAGAGTTTCGCTCGAATATTCACCAAGGCGGATCGGCCCATCAAGCAGACCTGAGTCAGGATGCTCAGGCAGTTGCTGAGCACGCAGCACACGCCATTGGGCTAGCCTACGGCGCCGTCGATCTCATTGAGACAAACGAAGGCTTTGCGGTTCTTGAGATAAATGGATGTCCAGGTTTTCGAAGCTTCGAGGAGACCACAGGATTCGACCTTGCGACGCCCTGGCTCAAGGCGGTCATCGATGGATGAATCACGTGAAGATAAACTCATAACGCGCAATTTCGTCCTGCTCTTTGGCGCCCACTTCGTTCAAGCCTTTGGCTACTCGAGCCTCCTACTCTTCCCCGTCTATCTCGACCATCTGGGGGCAAGCCGGGCTGAGATCGGCTCGATCATGGCAGTCGCTGCCATTGGTAGCCTCGCACTACGTCCAGTGGTCGCTTGGGCCTTGGACTCAATCGGCCGAAAACCCGTGCTCATCGCTGGGACCGTTATCTTAGTTGCCGCAATGTTACTCATCGGCCTGGTGGACCATGCGGGCGGTATGGCCTACACCTCGCGGATTCTCTTCGGAGTCGCAGCAGGAGCACTCTTCCCGGGTTACTTCGCGCTGGCAGCCGATATCGTCCCGGAAGGAAGACGTACCGAAGGTTTGGCCGTTTTTGGACTTGGTGGACTACTTCCTTTGGCGTTCAACGGCGTCGTGCAACGCATCGGAATCGAGCCGGCCCACTTAGGTCTCTTCTTTCCCGCAATCGGGGTGTTTATTCTTTCCTCACTGCTGATGCTTGCCCCGATCAAGGAAACCACAAGCCTGGCAGTGAAGAAAAAACGAACGCTTCGTCAGGTGCTCGGGGCCATGTGGATACGTCCGCTTTGGCCCGTCTGGTTTTCGACGGTTCTGTTCTCTCTTCTCGTGAGCGTCTTTATGACCTTTGTCACGGTGTGTGCAGAGAAACGAATGGTCTCTGATCCGGCGAGTTTGTGGATTACGTACGCAGCGGGAGCTGCCATGGTGCGTATCCTAGGCGCACGCCTTCCGGACCGGATCGGCACCCATAACATGGTCGCACCGTCTATCGGCTTCTATATTCTCGGGATCGTGATTGCATCACGGTCCCTTACGATGGATGGGTTTCTTTTGGGCGGATTTCTCGCAGGAATCGGCCATGGCTATTGCTTCCCAGTTCTGACAAGTCAGATGATAAGTCGCGTCGATAAGGATCTACGCGGCTCAGGAATGGCCTCGTTTACGGCGGCATGGGAAATGGTCAGCTTGATGCTTACGCCTTTATTTGGACTACTCGCGGACCGGCAAGGCGACACCATCATGTTCCTAGTTGCAGCCAGTATCGCGGCAGGTGGGCTCTTGCTTTGGGTCATTGCTGAGCATCGATGGGCCGATAGTGTCAAAGCGCCTGCGCCAGAACGTGACACACCCTAGCGCCTAGCCTCCGCAACAAAGGAGCGTGCGCGCACGGGATCTACCGGATTTTGCACCACTCCATCCACCTTGAGTGCGGTTCCTACGATCGCGCCGTCTGCTACTTCCAGAACCGACGCGGCGTTGTCATGGTGGACACCGCTTCCAACCAGCACAATCGCATCCGGAACATTGGACTTGATAAGCGCCACATCGTCGAGCGACGCTCCTTGGCCCGTTCCCTGGCCCGTGACGATAAGTGCATCGGCTTGGCCTCTGTAGAGTGTATCCTTAGCAGTCTGAACCAAATCAATCGGGGCCAATGGCTGGGCATGTTTCACGGCCACATCCGCGAATACTTGGACATTCGAGGCCCATTCACCCCGACGGCGTATCGTCTCCGCCGCGCGTCCTTCAATCACTCCCTGGTCAGTTAGCATAGCCCCCGTGTGAACGTTGACCCGGATAAAGGAAGCATCGGTTGCCGCCGCCACCGCAAGAGCCCCCTGTGCATCGTTGCGAAGAACGTTTACGCCCATTGGGATACGGCCGTCATCGATCTCGGTAAGAATGCGAGTCATGGTCGTCAAGGTGATGGCTGGAACGTCCTCTTTGAAAAAGGGCGCATCTCCGAAGTTCTCGACAATAATCGCGTCAAAACCTGCCTCGACCAGGTGATTATAATCCGCCTTTGCACGGGTGAGGACCGTTTTCAGATCCCCTCGATTCCACCCCGGACTGCCAGGTAGTGGCGGCAAATGAAGAACACCGATGAGTTTTGACGAGGGCCACGACATATCTTCTGTTTGGGTCAATTAGGGCGATTTTTCAAGTGCCAGAGGGGTTGATTGGCCTTGAACGGTGCAACATCCATCGAGACCGCATCTCTCATTTAAAATTCCGGTGAAAGTCTTTGGCATGAGCCAGGAAAGCAGGTTACTCTCGTTGTACTCGGCTTGAACGACCATCGCCGAGAACTTTCGCATACAAGAAATTCAGGGGGTAAGTAGTATGAAGCTGCGAACGTTATTCGCTCTTCTCGCGATGTTTTCACTAGCCTTTTACGGCTGCGGTGACGACGGTGGATCCAACAATGGTACGGATGCAGGAGGCAGCACAGATACTGGTGCACCAACCGACACGGCCTCTCCTGAAGACACGGGTCCACCCGCGGATACAGCAACCCCAGAAGATACAGGTGGGGGCAACGAGTGGGCAGACAACCTTCTGCCAATGCTCCAAGGATACTGCGCTCCATGTCACAATGCTGGCGCGACTCCGTTCCTCACAGATGACAGCTCCCTGGATAAGGACGCTGCTGCGACAACGGATCCAAATTGCGCAGGTCAGACGGTTGCAGAATGCATCCATACGACCATGGCAGGCGGAACGATGCCTATGGGCAAATCGTGTCCCGATGGCGCAGGTTGTCCAACACAGGCGGACATTGACGCTGTCAAAGCATGGCTCGATGCCGGAGCAGCACACTAGCGCTCAGCCGATCGACTTGAATGGAACCCCCGCCCTGAGCGGGGTTTCTTTTATCCTGTGATTTCATTGGGGACGAACTCATGAGTACGACCGTCAGCATGTGGCTCGGTATTGCCTTCGTGGTAATCGGAATTGTGGCAACGATTCTCCAGGCGTGGCTCTGGAGCTTTCCGATGGAGCCAGATCCCGGCGGACCCGACCCAAATGGGAAATCAACCGCTCCCAGGTCCTGGACCAACCTCCACCGCTTCCTCGGACTTGCGTACGTTCTTATTTACGTCGCACTGATGATCGAGATGGTTCCCCGGCTCTGGGAATACCAGGTCGAGTTTCCGTCGCGGACCGTCATGCATATCTGCATGGGTATCATTATTGGTGTTCTGCTCGTCGCTAAAATCGCTGTCATCCGCTGGTTTCAACACTTTGGTAAGTCATTGCCAACGCTGGGTCTGATGCTCTTGATGTGCACCTTGATCCTGGGAACCTTATCTATCCCCTATGCGATTAAGGCTCACGATTTTGGCGACATCATGAGCGCTGAGAATATCCAGCGCGTTGAAAACTCGCTTGCGGCTATTCCAGAGGAAAATTGGCCCGATACGGTCGATAAGACGGTGTTACTCACGGAAGAGTCGATGGACCACGGTCGATCCGTGCTGGTGGATAAGTGCGTCGTTTGCCATGATTTGCGGTCAATCTTGAAGAAACCCAAGACCGGGAAGCAATGGCTTAGCACAGTGGTGCGAATGCAGAAGTTACCCTCGATGGGGAGCGTACGGATCTTGGATGAAGACATCGCTCCCGTCACGGCCTGGCTTATCGCAATCAATCCGTCCCTTCAGGAGAAGAAGAAAGCGGATAAGGCGAAGAAAAAGAAAGAACGTATCGCAATCGAGAAGGCGATGGAGGGAACGGCTCAGGTGGAGATTGCTACCCCTGCTGCAGGGCAGCCTGTCGCACCTCCGAGTGAGAAGGCTGCAAAAGATTGGTACGATGACGATGCAGCGTCAGAGCTAGTGCAAACCCAATGCACGGAATGTCACGAAATGGATGACATCACCGACTATAACGGCGGCGATGGAGCCACCCGTGCTGAGTGGGGTAAGGTCATCGTAGATATGGTCGAAGAAGGCGGCGAATGGACGGCCGATGAAATCAAGATCATGCTTGAATGGCTCGTCAGACACCACGGCGTAACAACCGCTGCTAAGTGAAGAACACGTGTCGCGTCTAGGACTCGATCGACGAGTTCTTGGCGTCTGGCACGAGGCTTAACACAGGAACCTTGGCTACGTCCTTGGGTTCATCGAAGAGATGAATCTCGATCATCGAATCAGGTGTAAGCCGATTCAGGAGTACGAGTCGTTCTAGGGCCGTAAAGTCATGCGTATCGAGCGTCCTGATCAGTGCGTCTAGAAAAGACTTCGAATCAGCCAACTCCAACATTCTTCGAAGCAGAGGCTCCAGAGCGTCTTTTTCGGCCCTCAGCAATTGCGGCACGTCTACGTCTAATGTGTGCCGCACGTGCTGAACCGCCACCTGCCTCTCTCGAAGTTGCGGCCGCTCCAATTGTTTGACGAATTGTGCCTGCACTTCTTCCTCAAGCTGGTCCACCAACGCACTACCGACGCGACGAACTAGCGAGGCTAGAAGCTCCGTCCAATGTTGTTCCCTACTCACAACTTCCTCACAGTAGGTGATACCCTTTGTGGGTACAAGCCAATTCCCTGTGTCAGAACGATGCCTTTATTACCAACACCGACTATATTCGCACCGTGGCCTTTAAACCCGCATACCTAGAAGCGTACGCATCAGGCGCCCTCAAAGAGAAGGTAACCGACGCACTAAACGCATTGCGAGACTGTCGTCTCTGCCCACGGGACTGTGCCGTTGATCGCCTCGAAAATCAGTACGCGACATGCCTGTCTGGACGCTATGCCACGGTCGCAAGTTCCTTTCCTCATTTCGGGGAAGAGGATTGCATCCGTGGATATCAGGGCTCGGGAACAATTTTCTTTGGACACTGCAATCTGAAGTGCGTCTTTTGTCAGAATTTCGAAATCAGTCAGCGTTCTTCTGTGAGAGATCCAGGACTTCCCCCTGAGGCCTTAGCGGGTCGCATGCTCGAGCTACAAGAGCGAGGATGTCATAACATCAACTTTGTAACGCCTGAGCATGTGGTTCCCCAAATCTTGGAAGCCTTGCTCATTGCGATTCCTCAAGGTCTCACCCTCCCCCTGGTCTACAACACCAGCGGCTATGATTCGATTAAGAGCTTGGAATTGATGAACGGCGTCATAGATATCTACATGCCGGATTTCAAGGTGTGGAATTCAGAACGCGCAGGACGATGGCTCAAGGCAGCCGATTATCGCGATGCAGCATGCCACTCCGTCAAAGAGATGGTTCGCCAGGTTGGTCATTTGAAGCTGGGATCAGACGGTTTGGCCCGTCGCGGTGTCCTCGTTCGACATATGGTCATGCCCGATGGCCTTGAGGACACGCGTCAAATCATGCGATTTCTGGCCGCTGAATTTGGCTCTGATATTTATGTTCACCTGATGAATCAATACGAACCAGCAGGAAAGGTCGAAGGCCATAAATATCCCGAGCTACAGACGCGTGTAACAAGGCACGAAATGGCCGAGGCTCGACGCATTGCTCAAGAGGAAGGAATTACGCGTCTTGATCGCCGGCGCCCTCATCCGCGACTAATGCTTTCATGAATGTGGATTCACCAACCTGGCGTACGCTTCGGCAAGTCTTGCTCGGTGCAACAATCGGACCCGAGGCGTGCTCGCCCCAGTTGGCCCAAGCGGCGGTGCAAGGAAACGTCTTAAGGCTCACTCTTGAAAAGGCTCCCGGCTTGGAACAGTGGGTATCCAATGAGCTTGAGCAGGTGATTTTTCAGGACATGCTTCTTGAGCGAGCTAGCCACGACTTGTCCGTCGCATTGGGCGACCTGGAGGACTCGGCTCTGCGACTCAAGGGTAGTGCGTCTGCACATATGCTCTTTGCTGAGCCTGGGTTTCGGGAGCGTCGCGATATCGACCTTCTTCTTACGCCTGAAACACGAACTCTGGCTGTCGAGAGACTTCAGCAGGCAGGCTGGAGTAGACTGCCCGATAATGAACGTCCATGGTGGGCAGAGCGTGAAAAAGGACGCTACGAAGAGACCATGGTGAAGGAGTTTGGAGGGCAACGCGTTGAAGCAGACCTCCATTTTCGGCTTAGCCTCTATCGTCATCTAGGAGGTAGTTCCGCGAGTCTACTCGGTCGGTCGCACCGCCGAGATGGCTTGTCCTTTAGGCTTCCGAGCCTTGAGGACTTGGCGCTTCATACGGCACTCCATGCAGCCTCTACCGGTTTTCGTGTACCGCTTAAGTCCTGGTTCGACCTTCACCTATTGAGCATGCACTCTGAATTCGACTGGAATCTTCTGCTTGAAGAGGCTGACGCCTGGAATATTCCAACCGCTTTATGGAGCGCACTAAGCGTCATCAGTCGCTTATTTGGAACTAAGATTCCCGGCGACGTGCTCGATAGGTTGAAGCCTTCTCGCCCTCTTCGGAGTTCACTGATGCGCTTGCTGTGTGGTGACGGAGAAACGCCTGTCCCCTCCGCTCCATTTGAAGAAGCGCGTCGCCAAGCAGCTAAATCTCTCGCCCTTGGAGGCACTAAACCCTGGGAACTGGTGCTTGAACAAACGCGTATACGCCTGGAACAGCCGGAATGAGTCGACCCATTGCTTGGTTACGCCAACCGGATTTAGAAGACCGTTCGCGGTTATCGAAGGACAACACATGAAACGACGTGCTGTAAAATCAAGAGCGCTGAGAACAATGCTACTTCTCTGCCTCCTCGTTGTGGCGCCCAACCCCACCGAAGCTAGCGCACCTCCACCGCTTCGTCTCAAGATGGAGGTCGACCGCTGGAATCTTGCGATCGACGAGGAACTCGATCTCCGGGTGGAGATTCACGGTGTTTACGACCGCTATGTTCATCCTTCATTTGAAAACTTCGATGTCATCGGTAGCTTCAAAAAGAAGCGGTCTGAGTTACGGAAAGGCAAGCACTACGAGTGGCGTGAAGTTCATTACAGGCTGCGTCCCAAAGCCCTCGATAGACTCTCAATCGGAGGCGCACAGATTAAGTTGGGTGGAAAGGTTATTGCGAAGGCCCAGGAACTCGTCGTTACCGTGACCAACCCTCCAGCAGCCATTTCTGCGCAGGAGGCACGCAAGACGGTGGAGGCACCAACTCAGCGTCCGATTCTGCGTGTGAGAACCGACAAAGATAGCTATTGGGTTGGGGAACCCATTGTTGTGTCGTGGGATCTATTGTCGGTAAAGGGACAGGACGTCCGTCCCGTCAGTATTGAAAGAGCTCCTCGAATGGATGGGATCGCCCGACGAGAAAACCTAGCATTTGATAGCAATGGACGAGATATCGAACTGGGGGGCAAAGAGGTTCGGATTCGTTCATATTCACGTGTGGTTGTCTACAAGGGCGAGCCAGGTCGCTTGGTAATAGATGCCATGCGACTGCTGGTAAAGACAGACGATGGATTTGGTACGGCACGGCTCGTCACACGGCCCTTCTACGTTGACGTAAAAAGCCTGCCCAAAGGACAACCTTCGTCATTCTCGCCCCACCAACTCGGCTCATTCACACTCAAAAGTCGAATCACAGACGCATCAGGTCAAAAGCCGACCACCTGTCGGTCAGGAGATGTCCTCTTCGTCGATGTTCAGGTGACTGGGCGCGGTAATCTGCAAGGAATTAAGGCCCCACGCCTCGAAAATTCAGAGCATTTCGCCCATCGCCAAGTTGCAGCGATTCATCAAGAAAGTTTTGTTAAGGATGGCAAAGGCATGTCAGGCACGCGTCAGTTCCGGTTTGAACTCAAGCCCAGAACGGTCGGCCAGATTCCTCTGCCGAAGATTTCCTTTGCATTCTTCGATCCCACGAAAGAAGCCTACGTCGTTCGAAAGCATACACATGGCCATGTGAATGTTGAGTCCGTGATGCAGCTACTCTACGGAGGACAGCTTCTTGAAGGCACGGACAAACGCGGCGTTCGACTAGAGGTGGGATGGCCGCATACGAGCCTGACTTACGTACTCCCCATCACAGACACATTAGAGCTCTCTCCAAAAATCACGCTTCGTTATGGACACCTTCTAGAGGCGAAAACCGTGGCCTTCGAGCCAGGCTTTGAGTTTCGATGGAAGCTCATGAACCTTGGAGGCTGGAAACTAGCGTTTGTCGGTGATCCGGGTCTTATGTTGGAGTTTCCCGACAAGACGGATGACGTGGAACTTGGATTACGTCTCGGGACGCCTGGCTTAATGGCATCCCTAGAAATCGCACCGATGTGGAACCTATCTCTGGGTCTGCGTGTACCCTTAGCGTTCATGTTTGGTGACGAGACACGCGTTCTAATCCCTCTCCTTGCGGAGGTCGGGGCAGATACCCAGGTCGTCGACGAACGTTGGAAACTAAACGTCGGCGCGCTCCTCTCCGGAGGACCGGAGTTCTGTGCTGGCCCGTGTGATGGTGTTGGAATGCATTTACGTTTCTCCCTGACAACGTCGGTTATTTGGTAATTTTCGTCTTTCGTTCCAACCGCGCTCCTCTTAGGATCCGCGCCTATGAGAACACTCCTCCCGGTGCTGATAAGCAGCATCCTTTTCGGACTCGCGTTTCCCAACATCGGCTGGGCCCCACTCGCGCTAATTACCTGGGTTCCATTGCTCGTCATGGCGCCTCAATGGAGCTGGAAACGACGCTTTTTTGCCGGGTGGTTGATGTCCTTCGTCTCCCACCTTTTCCTCTTTCGGTGGATCGATTTTACCCTCGAGCATATGACGAATCTTCCTGGGTGGACGCATCCACTCGGGCAATCCCTGTTTTCCGCATGGCATGCGCTTCTCGCGGGATGCTTCCTGGCATTATCTCAACCGATAAAGCATGCGTTCGAGAAACGAATAACAGGGTCTAGTGCCCTTGGAATCGCAAGCCTATACGCAGCCTTGGAGTGGGCCTTTCCATTCCTATTCCCATGGACCTTTGGACAAGCCTTTTGGGAAGTGAGTGCACTTACATCGATCATGGCCTTAACCGGCGTATCTGGGCTGACATTTTGGGTGGTCTGCGTCAATGCGACCATTGGGGAGTTCTGGCTGACGCGAGACAAGAGAATCATCACATGGTCGATGGCAGCACTTCTGCCACTTCTTCTTTTCGGGTTCAGCTGGTCACACTATATCAACCAAACTGAGGGCCAAGAGAGCCTTCGGGTCGCTGTGTTACAACCCAACTATTCTGTCGAGGAAAAGCGCCTTATCGCCTCCGGCAGTCCACGGGCCATGCAACTGCGACGCACACTGCTCGATAGGCTCACAACACAGTTGCGTGCCATCGATCATGGAAGCGTTGACCTTATCGTTGGCTCGGAGGGGGCGTATCCCTTCCTTTGGGAATTCAACGACGAAGCACTTAAGCGACAAAATACAATCGATGCTATCGCAACGAAACGTGTGATGCAGGCCATTTCTGAAGGACCGAAGGCCCATGCCATCTTGGGCGGACTTCGGAACCCCAAAGATGCTCAAAAGCGGTTCCGTAATTCTGCCGTTCACTTTACGCCCGAAGGGGACATAGAGGGGTTTTACGACAAACGTGTCTTGGTTCCCTTCGGCGAGTACATGCCGGGTCGAGATTTATTTCCCTCGCTCGCAGACGGCATTAAAGGGGTCAGTAATTTTGGGAGCGGTGAACGTGAATGCCGATTCGAATTCAAAGGCCACGTTGCGTCATGCGGTATCTGTTACGAAGCGCTCTTCGATGATCTGACCAGGGACGGATTAGGCGATGCACGCATGCTCCTGAACTTCACGATCGACACATGGTTCGGTACCACCGTCGCCCCACCTTTTCACCTCATGGCGCAATCCTCTCGTGCCGCAGAACTTGGAATACCGTTTATCCGAGCAGCACTGACGGGTATCTCGGCTGTAGTTGGCCCGGACGGTGTTGTTCAGGAAGCATCCGGAGTCAACGTCCAAGAAACCCTCCTAACGACCGTCTACCTACCGAACGTAACGACACCATATCGGGCGGTTGGACCCATATTCAGGTGGATGGTCGTTCTCCTTACCCTGTGGGGATTGATAGTGGTGTGGCAGTCGAGGAAGCAGAGGCTGGAAACAAGGGAAAAACACAGTCATTCCTCCGCTAAGGGTGACTCGAAAGAAGTGACGGAAGGCCAATCTGATGTCGTAGACGTGACGAAGTCAGATCCATAGCTTGCCACCTTCGCTCTTGGCATCTACCTTGCTCGCCATGAGCACCGCCAATGATGGTTCCAGAATCGCCGCCTTCTTCGACTTCGACCGCACGCTGATCGACGTCAATAGCGGCCTTTTGTACGTCAAATACGAGCGAAAGCACGGGCGGGTTAGTCTCATTGGTTCCCTTCGGGTCGCTCTTTGGATGATCCTTTATTACCTCTCCATCATTAATATGGAGAAGGCATACAAGGCCGCCATGAAGCACTATTGCGGACATCCTGGAGCCGACCTCAAGCGAACAACACGAACATGGTTTGACCAAGAAATAACCCATCGCCTTCAGCCAGGAGCTAAGGTCGCTCTGGACGCCCATAAGGACGCCGGGCATCCAACTATCGTGCTAACGACGTCATCACAATATGTATCGGAAGCTGCATGCGATGTCTTCGAGATGGATGGATCATTGGCAGCAGGCCTGGTCATGGACGAGCAGGGGTTGCTCACAGGTGAGCTCGATGGTCCTCTGTGCTACGGGGACGGCAAGGTTATCCGCGCGGAGCAATGGGCAAAAGAAGCCAATATCAACCTTGATGAGTCGTACTTTTACAGTGACTCGTATTCGGATATTCCCATGCTTGAACGAGTCGGACATCCCCGTGTGGTCAATCCCGACTTCCGTCTTCGCCGAATCGCTGCAAAGCGTGGGTGGCCTATCTTTGACTGGCGGGTCACTGAGAATGCGGTGATTCTCCCCAAGCACGACACTGCGGTTTAAGAGTAGCCTGTGTTCACCCTGATCATCTCAGGCGTGTCGTGTCTCTTGGTTCTTTGGAGCGCGTGGGGGCTGAAACGCTGGATCCCTGAATGGTGGGGGCAAAAATCTCTGCGCGTTGCCGCATGGTCATGGATTGCCATGACTCTTCTGGCAGATGCGCTCTACCTTGGTGGCATAGAGATCGGCTCCTTCGAGGTTTACCAGCTTGGAAAATTGTTGTGGGCTATCAGTATTATCGTCTCCGCTCCAATGGCTGCGGCCTTGACGCTGAGCTTCATGATGATGGCCAGAAAGCAACCTTCGCTGGACACGGACAAAACGGATCACGACCATGAGGCGACGCGACGCTCATTTTTGAGACTCGCTCTGGTTCCACCGCTTCTTGCAGGCACAGGAAGCCTTGCAGGTCTTATCCAAGCCCAAGCAAGTCCGGTAATCAATCGAATAGCCCTTCACTTTCCGGGACTTCCTGAAGACCTCGACGGTCTTTCAATCTTGCACATCACCGATGCACACTTAGGTCCTTTCATCGAAATTGATTCCATCGAGGACACCATCGAGGCATTGGAAGGTGCGAAGGTTGATCTCGTAGCAATCACCGGAGATTTTGCCGATCATCTACGCATGATGAAGCCAGCTATTGAGCGCTTAGAGACGCTCAAACCAACCCATGGGATCTTCTTCGCAATGGGCAACCACGAATACTATCATCCGGAGGGGAAGGTCGCTGAGCAGTTGGAGGCGTTAAGCATCCAACCGCTCATTAGCTCGGGTGTCCCGATTAAAGTGGGCGACACGATCCTTTTTGTCGCGGGTGCTGACGACCCTGCTCGTACAGAAGCCGAAAAGGAGCCCTTCCTCAGAACATCGATCGAACAAGCCCTTTCGGGGAGACCCAACGCAGCCTTTACGCTTCTTCTAAGCCATCGACCAGCTGGTTTCGATATCGCGCAGGAAATGGGCGTGGAACTGACCCTTGCTGGGGATACGCATGGGTATCAACTCGGAATTGGAGGCCAGAGTGCACTCCACCCGTTGTTCGGGGAGGAGTATCCCCGTGGACACTATACGCGGGGAACGAGCCACCTCTACACATCCACCGGTCTTGGCCATTGGTTTCCCTATCGCCTAGGCTGCGACCGCGAAGCTGCTCTCTTAACGCTGCGACGGGGAAAGGCCTAACGTTTAGCTTCCTGAACCGGCCCTTTGGGACACCGCGCCGCACACTCCGCACATGATGGATGCGTATTCCCCACGAACTGGGGAAGTTCATCATTCACGAAACGGTGGTAAGCCGCGAGCACCTCCGAGCTTTGTTTCCGCCACTTTCGGCGATCTCCAAAGACTTCCTGAACCGACGGTTTATGGGCTGCTTTGACCAACTGCTTGCGGTTGTCCTCCGCCTGACAACAGTAGGACCAATGCCAACGCTCTTCTTGATATCCCTTCGTGTACCTGCCCGGATTCCGAGCCTCGGGATCGTCTTTGTAGGGCTGGCAGAAGTGGTACTTTACTGCGTTTTCCTCCAACCATTTGTAGAGGGCCACTCCCGGTCCAGGAACGGTAGGGCACACACTGTGATCGCGGCGACAATGCCTCTCCATTTTCCGCACCCTTTTGGCACAAGTCGCCCAGGCACCTGCCAATGCGAACTGCTGCTTTTTACGCAGGCTCGTCTCAACCAAGTGACAGCGCTCTGGCTCCTTGCATCGGGCGAAGGCCTTCGCGATCTTAGCGCGAAAATCGGCCTTAATTATCCCAATTTCCTTCTGACAAAGTGACGCCAGCCGAGCCCTGCCAAACGAGAGACATTGATCGAGTTCTCGAGCACAACGCGCTTCGTTTTCTGCCCGAGTCATGAAAAAGCGATTGCCGAGCTTACATGTGATGGGAAGGGGGCTAATGTCTACATCGGTACCCCAGTGGTGACGACTTGATCCCGGAACTGCCAAGAAACGCGATACATACTCGACGCGAAGTGCAGGGTCCTGAATCCAACGCCATTCATTCATACGTTCAAGCCATCGATACTTCTGCTTCTTGTGACTTCGAAACTGGGAGCATACGTGGATTGGAAGCGGTGCCTCGAGCCCTGAGCACTCGGGATCGCGCGCGCACGCGACCATCGCTTCGAGGTGCTGCTGCGCACTCTTTTTAAAGTATCCCTGTCGTGTTTCGACAAAGGACTTATCCCGCTTGGGTTTGAGTTTACCCGTTAGAGCGAGTGTTGAACTGGCCTCCGTATCAGGCTTTCCTTCAGCCCAAACAGGGGGGGAACTCAACAAGAGCAAGACAAGTACCGGCAGAACACGCTTCATTCATCCTGGATCTTGATGCGACACCGGCTCTGGTCAAATTTATGATTGCTCCTTGGGCTCTCAACACTCATCTTTGCGTGGAAGACGTAGAATATTTCGGGGGGATCTTCGTATGCAGTACACCAATCTAGGACGCTCGGGACTCAAGGTAAGCCGAGTATCTATTGGCGCATGGTTAACCTACGGCGCAAGTGTCGCAGCGGACGATGCTCGCCCCATACTTCGGCATGCGATCGAATCCGGTATCAATCAAATCGACACCGCTGATATCTATGCCCGAGGCGAAGCCGAACGCGTGATCGCGCCTGTGCTGAAAGAATACCCTAGGCACCATCTTGTCGTTGCGACGAAATGCTTCTGGCCGATGAGTGACGATCCAAACGATCGTGGACTGAGTCGCAAACACATCATGGAGTCCATAGAGGGCTCTCTGAGGCGTCTCGGGCAGGATTACGTCGATATCATGTACTGCCACCGGTACGACGAGAACACGCCTTTAGAGGAAACTGTTCGTGCCATGGGAGACGTCATCCGCCAGGGTAAAGCCCTCTACTGGGGTACAAGCTGCTGGACTGCCAACCAGCTGCGCGAGGTTCATAGAGTCGCCAATGAATTAGGTGTTCCTCGACCTATCGTTGAACAACCCTGCTTTAACCTTCTCGATCGGAGTATTGAAAAAGAGATTCTCCCGGCTGCACGTGAATTAGGGATGGGAATTGCCCCCTGGAGCCCGTTGGCAGGAGGTGTTTTGACAGGGAAATACAACAACGGACGTCCACCCGGCAGTCGTGGCTCAGAGTCTCAGTGGCTAGATAGACTCTTGGTCCCTACCAACCTTGAACGCGTTCGTGAGTTCTGCACCCTGGCACAGGAACAGGGAGAAAAACCAGAGACGCTTGCACTGGCATGGCTGCTGCACAACGAAGGTGTCGACACCGTCATCATGGGCGCCACTCGCATCGAACACGTAGACAACAATATTCTTGCAGCCAATGTCGAGCTTTCCCCTTCTCTTTACGAGACAATCGCGCAACTCTTCACCGCTGGAGGCACACCATGACCATCAGCCAACGACTGATTCTTACTCTCATAACACTGCTAGTCTCTTCCTACGGATGCGGAGATAGTGGAACCAACATGCCACCCATCCAGGATTCGGGATCGGTGGATGGGCAAACGGACCTGGCCCCCTCTCCAGGAGATACCTCTCCAACCGTAGATACGGAGGAGCCCGAGGATACCGGTCCGGAGCCCTGGCCACCCGTGAAGGGAGAAACCGAATGGCTGATCTGGGACGACGACCAGGAGGTGGGCTCCCTGCAGTATGATCCGCCCGCGGATGCGTATTACGAGCAAGTGCGTTTCGACATGGAACAACCGATTCGCATCTGGTCCCTCAAGGCGATGTTCCATGTCCCCCAAGCAGGAACCCTCACCTTCTACGTGTGGGATGATTTCGGGGGCAATTTCTTCAACATGAACCCATGGGAGCCACTGGCAACATTCGAACGGACCGTAACCCCGGAGGACGACGCTCAATGGCTTGATTTTGTCCTCGACGAACCCATCGAGCTCGATCCAGGCAGAATGTTCTACGCGGGCGTGGTCGTTAACGGAGCCGACGGGATCCGTCTTCGTGTTGATGGAGCACCCGCCACCGAGGGTGGTGACGGGAAGAACACCTTTCCATCCCTAGTTTGGTTTTCGAATGTTCCCCCGGATGAAGGTGGGTTTCCGTCTATCAATTTCGTGAACGGGGACTTTATGGTTCGCGCTGAAATCGAGAAGATCCGTATCGTCGAGGAAGCCAAACGCGACTTTGAAAGTGTCCATGCCGACGATTTAGGAATTCCTGCCTTTTCTCGAGCCGCATTTGCAGACGTCGACGGTGACGGCGACCTCGATGTCATGATTAACGGACCGGCACTCTTTCTTAATGACGGTACGGGCAAATACAGTGACGCAACCAAGCAATGGCTCGGCGATATCTCGGGGCATAATGGCGGTGTGTTCGGGGACTTCGACAACGATGGGGACCCAGATTACTTCGCCACCGGTCATCAAGAGGGTGAACGGCTCCTGCGAAACGACGGGGATAAATTCACGGACGTTACCGCTGAAAGCCAAATTGACGACACTCAGATGTTTAACTGCAACGGCGATGAAGGATTACAGAAGGTGCCGTCAGAGGCCGCAGCGACGCTCGACTACAACAACGATGGTTGGTTGGACATCTACCAATCGAACTTCATTTGCTGGGATCCACCAGCCATCGCGGCTCCAGACATGTTATGGCGTAATAACGGCGATGGAACCTTTACCAACGTTCTTACCGAAGTTGGTATGAGTAAGGGTCAAACCCCGGGTAAGGCGGGGCGTGGGATAGCAACGGCTGACGCCAATGGAGACGGGTTCATGGACGTCATGGTCACCAACTACCGCCTTCACAAGAACCTCTACTACGAATCCCAAGGTCAGCCTTTGTACAAAGGACGCGGCTACGAAACAGGTCTCGAGGGTGACGGTGCCACATCTGGTTACTACGGCCATACAATCGGGGCAGCCTTTGGGGACGTAGATCACGATGGCGATCTGGATCTATTGCACGCAAATCTTGCCCATCCCCGCTTCTATGACTTCTCCGATAAGGTGATGCTCTTCATCAACGATGGCCAAACCGAGTCCTCGTGGTACGACGCGTCGAAAGATATTGGTATTCGGTTCCTTGAGACACCGTCGAACCCAAATTTCTTCGACTTCGACAACGACGGCGACCTGGATTTCTTCCACACCTCGATCTACCCCGACCGGACGAGCCAGATCTATCGAAACGATGGTCATCCGAAGTGGAAAGAAGTCAGTTATTCATCAGGTATCGCCATTTACAACGGATGGGGCTCTATCGTTGGTGATATCGATGGCGATGGTGATCTGGACTTATTGGCCGGGGCGTATGTAACCCCGGAAGCGGGTGGCCAATACTTCAAGAACCGAAACATCAAGGGGCACCAAAGCATCACGGTTCGCGTGGAAGGGCTAGGAGCTGGAAAGACGAACCGCGACGGTGTGGGAGTTCGTGTCGAAGCGATGGTTAAAGGCAAACTTGTACTGCGAGAGCGTGTGGGTGCTCATGGTACCGGTGTACAAGATTCACCGTGGTTACATATAGGTCTCGGGTCCACCGAGAGCGCAGATATCAAGGTTCGCTTTCCCGCCTCTGGTGAGGTAGTTACCATCTCGGACGTAAAAGCAGGCTCACGAATCCACGTTATCGAAGACGGAACCATCAAACCATTGGAGTAATGCCTCTTGGGATTTTTCTCTAGCATACGACAAAGCGCTGGCTCAGCCGTTCTGGACGGAGGGCTAAATCTTCTAAGTCGCCTCGGAAAGCTTCATCCGCACGCTAGGCGAATCGCGAAAGGAATTAAGGTCTCCCGAAATATTCCATACGGCGATGCAGGCAAAGCGCAGCTTTTGGATGTATACAGCCCCAACAGCGCAGCGGAGGGAATGCCCGTTATCGTTTATGTCCACGGAGGAGGTTTTCGAATCCTCAGCAAGGACACGCACTGGATGATGGGTCATGCGTTCGCATCACGTGGCTATCTTGTCTTCAACATCAACTACCATCTAGCACCTAAGCACCCCTATCCAACCGCACTTTTGGATGTCGCCAAAGCGGTTCGCTGGGTACGGGATAACGCGGCGTCATATGGCGGAGATCCGAACAACATCTCGTTCGCCGGAGAATCCGCCGGCGGCAACCTTGTGACAGCCTATACTCTGGCTTCGTGCTACGAGCGGCCTGAGCCCTGGGCTCAAGATATTTTTGAAGACAATATTCAGCCCAGAACCGTCATGCCCGGGTGTGGATTATTGCAGGTAAGCAATCCCATGCGAATCCGGGAACGTAAGCCTCAAATCTCAAACTTGATCGCCGATCGCATCAATCAGGTCGCAACCTCCTACCTGGGACAGGCGTTAGAAACCATCCGTGATGGAGACTTTGGGCTTGCAGATCCTCTGCTCATTCTTGAAGACGATGTAAAACCCTCTCGCACACTCCCTAGCTTCTTTGTGACTTGCGGCACCAAAGATCCGATCCTTCACGACTCGCGACGCCTACAACAAGCACTCGTAGACACGGGCGCAGATTCTGAGTTGAAGATTTACGTCGGTGGGGGACACGCATTTCACGCCTTTGTGTGGAAAGACCTGGCGAAAGAATGCTGGCGCGACCACTTCAACTTCCTATCGGAACGACTCCAGTAAATGTGTTGGTTCCCACGACTTCAACACATGCGGCGCACCCTCGGAGTGCTGCCATACTGTGTCATCTTTGCGTTTGGATGTTCTCCTGATAGTTCGAGCAGCCTAAACGAAGAAGAACAGGTCGTTCCAAGTGTAGAAATAGCCAGCCTGGAAAGCGCTTCGACAACGGCACACCGGAAAGAACCGATCCGGCCTGCGTGCACCCCAACCTGGGCAGAAGGTGAGCTTAAGCTCAACGGTCAGGTGCTAGACCTGAAGATTCCCAAGCAGGGCACATACAACATATTTCCCCTCGACCCATCACGCATTCTCATCGCCTCAAAGCACACCTGGAGCGATCATTCTTTACAACTTCCGAAAGGCACACTTTGGAGTGTGGCATGCGATCAACCCAAACAACCCGAGATCTTCTATCAGCGAGCAGACTCGGATTTTGGCCATGCAGCTCTGTCCAAGGATGGACACGCACTGTTCTTCACATCCAAGGATGGAATCAAGCGCTTGTTTTTGGCTACAAAAACAGTGCAATCCGTAACGGATAGTCCACCGGTAAGTGAACTCTGCTGGACCCATGGCGAAACAAGCTATTCGCAGAATATGACCGACCTAGTCGAGTCGCTGGATCCTTCCTCGAATGTTTTAAGGTTCCGGCGAGGTAGTCACTGCGGCGTGTCCGCCACATGGATCAGTCGAAAGTGGCAACTCTCCCTCGATAATCTCGATACGGACACGCCTGCTATGCGGTCACCACGTCCTTACTCGACACTCACCCGAGATGTTTCCGGCCAACTGTGGGTGGGCGATGGGGGACACTGCGACCAGCCAGGACTCCTTGACCGACAAACACCCGGATTCGTCTTCGTCAGTCGCAATGATGGGCTCAATTGGGACGCATTACCCGTCAAGGTTGGAGAGGCTATGGCACATACGGCCATACGCTCTATTCGGGCGGATAAGAAGCGTCCTGGCCACCTTGTAATTCATGCAGCACGCTGCACCAACCCCCTCGGTACGTACGGAGGGCTATTGTATATGACGCGAGATGCAGGACAATCCTGGAGGCGAGTCACAGTCAAGCGAGAAGCAGGATATCCCTCGGACGGTGGCATAGGTGTTGTCGACTTTGAACTTATCGATGGCTCAATCGACCGTATTCGAGTGTGGAATGATGCCAAGGAAACGTTTGAGACGCATACGACGGGTAATCGATGGTCGAAAGTAGACAGCCTCCCTTTTCCCGCAATCGAGAATAGCGCCCAAACGGAGAGTGGCATGTTGGACGTATCGGAAGACGGCCTTATTTTCGCTCAAGGCACCCAACAAGCATCTTCGCGTTTTCCAACTCAACCACCAGAAGCAGAGTAGATGCATCCATGGGCTCTCTTCATACGAATCTAGCTTGCGATTCGCTTTGTGATAAAGTTCAATACGGCGCCGGTTAACCCGGAGGGTTGATGTCCGAAATACAAGATAGCTTGGTCGGCCAAAACTTTGAGGGTCGATACGTCATCGAGGAACTACTCGGTCACAATGAAGTCTCGCGACTTTACCGTGCGAATCAAGTGTCGGTTCAACGACCTGTCGCGATCCGTATCTCAAATGCGGCCATCAGCGAAGACCCAGAAAAGGCATCGCGCTTTGAAACTGCGGCCGAGGCAATCGGTTCTATCCATCACCCGAACATTATTAACCTTATCGATTTTGGAACAAGCAGTGACGGACGGATTTTCTTGGTCCGTGAGTTTGTCGAAGGTGAACGCCTGCACCAGCTTTTGGTGAACCGCGAACCCATGGAGATGCGACGAGTTCTGCATATCGTGATGCAGATTCTTGATGCTTTGGCTGAAGCTCATGGCCACGGCATCGTGCACCGTGACCTGAACCCACGAAGTATCTTCGTGCACCAAGTAGGAACCTCAGGCGACTTCATTAAGCTATTCGACTTTCGAATCGGTATTCCGACGAGTGCCAAGCGAGAGTTACTGGTCAGCCAAGACCCACATTATATGGCACCTGAACAGATTCTTGGCGAAGGTGTCAGCCCGAAAACAGACCTCTACGCCGTCGGGGTATTGGGCTACCAGCTTCTCACGGGTCGCCCTCCATTCGAGG
>MDTD01148677.1_pt1 | contig 33163 bp, 19 predicted proteins | sample 811221 | NCBI WGS metagenome assembly MDTD01 (sample SAMN05326646, study PRJNA326480) | marine metagenome | isolation source: seawater | place: Pacific Ocean: South West | collected 2011
CGCCTGAGGGCACGGTCCTCACCGCTGATATCAACCTCGCCTCCAACTCAAACCTACCACCCGCAAAATCAATCCAGCTCGGTGATCTGATCCTCTTCACGGCAGAGGGCGACAATCTTGGTGAAGAGTTATTCGTCAGCAATGGCACCTCCGAAGGCACTTTCCGTCTGAAAGACATTAACACTGGTGGGGGCAGCTCTTTCCCTTGGTATATGGGTATCATCGATGACACGCTTATTTTCTCTGCCTATGATGAGGTGAGTGGTCGTGAACTCTGGAAAACCGACGGCACTGCAGATGGCACCACCCAAGTGGCCGAGATTTTCCCTGGCAATGAGGAGAGCTCCTGGCTGGCTTATGGGCACGTCCACGAAGGATACGTTTTCTTCTCTGGTAATGACGATGAAGGTAAAGAATTATGGAAAACCAATGGAACCTTCCAAGGTACCTCTCGAGTGAAAGACATCTATCCTGGTGCGTCCTCGGGTGATTCCGCGCAAAGTTCTTACCCCAGAAACCTGGCCAGCTTTCAAGGAAAACTCTACTTCAGTGCCCGAGGAGAAGACATCGGGTACGAGCTGTGGGAAAGCGATGGCACACAAGCGGGAACCCAACTGTTGCGCGATATCAATGAAGGTTATTCCAGCTCGTACCCATATGCGCTCACCCCCACCTCCAATTATATGTATTTTGGAGCACGGACGGCAGACCACGATCGAGAACTGTGGTGCTTTAACGGCACCGAGCTAAACCGCTTAACCGATGTGAATGACACCGGCGCAGAGCCCTATGTTATCGCCACCTACGGTGACACCCTATTCTTTTCTACTTCAACAGAAGAGACCGGCTTCGAGTTATGGGTGAGCGAAGGCACCGAAGCAACAACTTATATGCTATCGGACATCCACGCTGGCCCTGAGGACGCCATTCCATGGCCTGTGGCTATCGAAAATGAAAAATTGTATTTTGCTGCCACGTCCGCGGAGCTGGGGCGAGAGTTATATGTCCTGGACATGGACGCTTTGACCCACGAGCTGGTCAAAGACATTCAACCAGGCGCAGGCAGCGGGATGTTGATGGCAGATACCTGGGGCGAAAGATCCTTTGTGAAAGGCAGGGATGGCTTTTACTATTTTGCGGCGGCCTCCAGTGATGAAGGCATCGAGCTTTGGCGCACCGATGGAACCGAGCAGGGTACCTATTTGTTTGCAGACTTGTTTCCTGGACTCTCTAGCAGCTACCCCATCAGCATGGTGAACATGGGGGACTATTTGTTTTTTAAGGCGTTCCATAAGGACGCTGGGTTCGAAATTTGGCGTTATAATTTCACGGAGTAATCACCATGTCTCTCATCATTGCCACCTGTCAAAATGTCCCGCATTGGGAAAAAGATGACCGCCCCTTTCACGCTGCGCTCGAAGAACTGGGCATTCCCTTCGAAATTAAAGCCTGGGACGAGCCCTCTTTTCTCAATGAGGATACCAAGGCGGTATTGATCCGAACCACTTGGGATTACCAAGAAAAACCAGAAGCCTACATGAAGTGGGCCCAAGACACCGCCAAACGGGTGCCTTTGCTCAATGGCCCTTCAGTGGTGACCTGGAACGCCAAAAAAACCTACTTGCGAGATTTACACGAAGCAGGCGCCCCTCTGGCCCCTACCATTTGGTTGCAAAAAGGGGATGCCGTCAATGTGAAACAGGTTCTTCAAAAGAATGACTGGACCCAAGGTTTTATCAAGCCCGTCTTTGGGGCCACCGCCCGTGGTACCTGTCGTTTTGGAGATGGTCTCTCCACTGTGGACGAAGCACAAGTCCACCTGGACCAATGGCTTGCCAATGAAGACATGATGATTCAGCCCTACCTCAAATCCGTTGAAACCGAGGGTGAAATTTCGCTCTTGTACATGGGTGGTGAATTCTCACATGCGGTTCAGAAAATCCCCGTTCCAGGCGATTACCGGGTTCAAGATGACTTTGATGCGAAAGATTTTCCGGTGGAAGCACCGGAAGAACTTCACCAACTCAGTGAAACCATTTTGGAAACGGCCAAATCCTGCATTCAGAAACGTTTTGGAGAAGTCCCGTTTTTTCATTACGCGCGCGTGGATCTGATGAAGGCCTCTGACGGCCAATATGTGGTGGGCGAGCTGGAACTCATCGAACCATCTCTGTTCATGCGACACGACCCTCAAGCGGGCATGCGCTTGGCCCGGCACGTTCAATCTATTTTGAAAAAATAAACCAAAAGAACCATTAAGGTTTTTGGGCGGCCTGACGATCATGAGACTGCAGATCGCAGGTCGCGACAAAAGCGCCACGTATCTGACCCAATATGGGACATAAGGTGTCGAAAATCTGGCAGTGGCCGAAATTCGCATTTTCCCACCCCATAAAAAGCGTTTGTATTACAGCACCTTACAAATTCTGCTTTTCCTTGGAATAAGTTGGCACCGCTCTTGCTTCTTAAATAGCGAACCCTCGAAAAAGGAGTCGGCAATGAAAGAGAAGCAAAAAGTCAACACCACTTTAGGTGAGTTAGCAGCAGCCCTATATGAAGAAGCTTTGGCAGAGCTTGGAGACAAAAGATTGGCCCAGCGTGTGGCATCTCAGATGCTCATGGAAGCCCTTCAGCGTTCCGCCAATGTCAAACATGTGGATTTGAAAAAAGCATCCTAGTCCCAAGGGGCAATTGTTTGCGCTGACCCGCCCATTTTCGTTAGAAATGAGGCATGGCAGCTAAAAGTCTTAAAATTCAGGTGGTGGCACCTTGCTCACCGTACCTGCCTGAACGGTTACACAGAGGCGTAAGCGCCCTCCAAAGCCGCGGCCATGAAGTGGTTCTGCCGAACCTTCCCACTGATTGGAATCACGGGTACCTCAATGGAGATGACACGTTCCGCCTCAATCAGTTACGTGATGCCATTTTAAACCCTCATAACGATGTGGTTTGGATCGCTCGTGGCGGATACGGGCTCACCCGTCTGCTGCCTTTGTTTGATGACGCCTTTAAAGATTTAGAACGCTGTCCAAAAATTATCGGGTTTTCAGATGTCAGTGCCTTGAACACCTGGTTTCTCAGTCAAAAAAACACCGTTACTTTTCACGGCCCTTTGGCCACCACCCTCGCAGACGAAGATGACGTCGATATTGATGCCACTCTGGATTGGCTCACGGGCGATTGTACTGAAATGGCCTACCTCAATCTCAAACCACTGAATGATGGGTTTTCAGATGGTGAATTACGCGGAACCTTGTGGGGGGGTAATCTTACAGTCTTAGGACACCTCGTGGGAACCCAATGCTTATGGCAAAAGCCAAGCATCCTGTTCTTGGAAGAAGTGGGCGAACGGCCTTATCGCCTCGATCGCATTTTAACCCAAATGACCCAGGCAGGTGCATTCCAAAAAGTCCGGGCTGTATTACTGGGCCATTTCACGGGGTGCGAAGAATCAGAACAAGGTCAAAAAAAGCTGGGACACGTTCCAACCGCTCAAGAAACCATCGCCCAACACTTTTCAGATTTAGACATCCCCGTTTTTGGCGATATCCCTTGTGGCCACCAGAACCCCAATCACGTTTTTCCAGTGGGCGGTCAAGCGAGCATCGCCAAACAAGGCAATGATGCCAGCCTGCACATTTCTCTCGAACGCCACGAGGGCTGATTTGACTTCAAGTGCCGTACAAGACGTGCTCAAAGGCGCCATTTCTGATAAAATTTTCCCCGGCTGTGCCGCCGCAGTGGTGCCCTTTGCATCTTCCCAAGAAGACGTTTTGGTTTTAGAGGGGTTGCGCACCGAAGAGGCATTATCGCCGGTGGCCAAACAGACCGTCTATGATTTGGCCTCTCTCACCAAGATCATGTGCACCGGTGTTTTGGTGGCCCAAGCCAAAGTGGATGGCCTTTTGTCTTTTGATGATTGCCCGTTTCCTTCATGGCCTGGCATCCAGATACAGCACCTTTTGGCACACAACAGTGGTTTGCCCGACTGGAAACCTTTTTACGAAAGGGTGCCACCGGAGAAAACGGGGATTCGCGAGGGTAAAACCCTTTTAGTGGAAGAAGTTCTAACAACCCCGCCCGAGGCAAAAATAGAAGAACAAACGTGCTATTCGGATTTGGGTTTTATCGCCTTAGGGCATCATCTCGAGACGTGCTACCAAGCGCCTTTGGAGAAGGTGTATCATGATTGGTTGCGCGAAAATATTCCACAATGCCAAGCCCATTTCGTACCGTTGGCTGAGCAAGGCTTTCACCCGCAACTAAATGACGTCGCCCCCACCGCTAAATGCGAATGGCGTGGACGACGGATGCATGGGCAAGTGCACGATGACAATTGCTTTGTCATGGGCGGCGTGTCAGGTCACGCAGGCTTATTTGGCCGCCTCCAAGATGTGGTTGCTTTTGGTCGCTGGTTGTTTGAAACCTTACAAACGTCTTCTCCATTGGCGCTTGTTTTAAAAGATATGTGCCAAGCCCCCTATGAGCGAGCCTTGGCTTTCGATCGCCCCACCGAAGGCGGCAGCACTGGAGAATCGCTCAGCCCAAACGCCATCGGTCATTTGGGATTCACGGGTACCTCTTTGTGGTTGGACCTGGGCGACAACACACATCCCGCCGCCCTTTATGTTTTGCTCACCAACCGAATCTATTACGAAGATACGTTGGCGGCGTTCAAAAAAATACGCCGCCGGTTCCACCAGGAAGCGACGACGTACCTCACACACAGTTTTAGAGAGAAAATTCTATGAAGCGTTGGCCACCTTGCGGCTCCATCGTGGAGATGGGGTGTAATCGGTCAAGTAACCATTCTTACGCAAGTCTTGCATGAAGAGATCTCGCAAGCGGCGCTCCAACACTTTAATACGAGCACGGGTGGTGTTCATGGCGTCAGCGGTGCCCTGCTGGGTTAAGCCTTGGGCGAAGCGAAGGGCGAAGAACTGCTGCTCTTCATCATTGAGTCCGTTCACAAATTCACTGGTCAGGTGATGCAGTTCGTTGTGCACCAATTGCTTTTCGGCACTGACCGGGGTGGTTTTGAATGCGTCCGCTTGGGCGTGGTGCAACAGAACTTGGGTGCCTTCTTCGCTTTGGTCCACATGTAAAACGCGACCGCGGTGGTTCATTTCTTTGAGCACCAAGTTACGGGCAATGGAAAAAAGATAGTTCTGGAAAGGGCGCTCACCATCGTAACTTTTTCGGGTGGTTTCACCGTAAGCGCGTAAAAAGGTTTCTTGAACCACGGCCTCTACATCAATGGAGGCATCTGCGCCGTGAAAACGGCAGGCACGACCTTGGCTAGAGAAACTGAATCCACCGTAGAGAAACTTGCGAACCAGGTCGGAATAAAGGTGATAAACTTGCTCGAATGCGTCGGTTTCGCCTTTTCGAAAACTTTTGAGGAGCTTTTTGTCTGTATGTAGCATTTGGAACCTCTTCTAAAACGTGGTGTGTGTGTGATGTTATAGTTTTCGCCCTTTAGGTGCGGAAGTTGCGCACGATCTGATGAAAAGTAGTTAATTGAAGGTTTTTGTCCTACATGTAGGACGGGGGGCGATGAATTTCCTTTTAATTTAGGTGGTTAGAAATAACCGGATCTGACGCAGATCCGAACTAAAAATACCCCAGATCCAAAAAACCAACCCAACACCCTTTGTTTTTTGCTGCTTTTGTGGGTTAGTTTGCAGGGCATTTCGTTAATACGACCCAATTAAACGTTAGGGGATAATTATGAAGAAGCTTCAAACCGTGTTTACGCCTGGATTTCAGGTATTTACGCCTATTTTCGGCCTTCTGCTGGCAGCTAGCCCGCTCACCGCGGCAGAAAACGACGCAGCAAGCGAAGAAAAGGCGCCGGAGGCTTCTACTGAAAAAGCAACAGAATCAGAGGGCAAATTACCCCCACCCATGGCTGCGGATGATGAATTGGAGCCCAACGCTGATGAAAGCGGAGAAAAGACCGAGGGCACCACGCAGAGCGCACCTAACCCTGCCCCCAGCACCGCCCCTGCCGCGACCGCTGATATTGAGGCACTCAAAGCCCAGCTCAAAGCCGAAATTCTCGAAAGCCTGGCCGAGAAAGGTGCCAAACAAACCCAAGCCGATAAAAACAAAACCCAAACCCCAGAAACCTGGGTGAGCGAGCTGGCACCTCAGCTCAACTTCCTGCAAATCGATGGTTATTTCCGCACCCGTGCAGACTTATTTCACCGACTCGATTTGGGCACTTTTGACCCGTTGGCTGACAATGGTCTTGGGCGCGGCACGTCTAACTTTCCCACCCCAACCCTGTACCGACCTTTTGATGTAGAAACCTGCGAAGCCGAAGGCATTGAAGGCACCGTCTGCAATACTGAAGGCAAAGACACCAACAGTATTTCTTCCATCAACATGCGCTTGCGCTTAGACCCGACCTTAAATGTTTCCGAAGACATTCGCGTTCGTTCCATGGTGGATGTGTTTGATAACTTGGTTTACGGCTCCACCCCTGAAGCCAAACCTGGCTTCGCCCAAAACCCAACCCTTCCCTTGCCTTTGTTTTCGGCCAACCAAAACGCACCGCAAGAAGGACTGAATGCACGCTACGACGCCATTCGTGTGAAACGTCTTTGGGCGGAAGTTCTCACCCCCTTTGGCCAACTTCGCTTTGGCCGCCAACCCAACAACTTTGGTTTGGGGCTCTTGGCCAACAGCGGCGACGGTCTGGACCAAGATTACGGCGACAATGCGGATCAAATTTTATTCGCCACCAAAGCTTTCGGTCACTACATTATCCCCGCTTACTCTCTATCGGCCTCCGGTGACTATGGCCGTGGTGGCGGCTTAGGTGCATTGGGTGACTTCGGACAACGGTATTACCTCAACGAAAACGGACAGCGTTACAATCTCGACCCCCGCGATGACGTTCATTCTTTTATCTTGAGTGTGCAAAAACGTGATAACGCGGCCACCATCGATCAACTCCTCATCGACGGAGCTTCAGTCTTTAATTACGGCGTCTTTGCCGTTTACCGCCAACAAGCCTATGACATTCCTTCTTACTACACAGAGCAAAACCCCATGGTGGGCGCATCATCCTCCGACTACGTACGTCGCGACGCCAACGCGTTCGCCGTTTCTGGTTGGGCCATGTACCAATGGCAAAAACTCAAACTCGAACTCGAAGTGGCAGGTATTTACGCGACCATTAATGGCACCAGCACCTCTTCCAACGGCCTGGATGCATACGATGAAGGCTTGGGCGTGGACGCCGACGCAAACCCCATCCCCTTGAATGTCTTCCAAGGGGGGGCCGCCCTGGAAAGTTCTTATAAGTTGCTCAACGACTCTTTGCAGATTGGTTTAAATACCGGTTGGGCCTCCGGCGATGATGCGCCCGGTTTTGGCTTGCGACCAGTGATTAACCAAAACGCCAACCCTGGCGATGCCGATGCCAAACAATACGGCCGTTGCATCGAAACCAACGATGATGGCGATTGTATTCTCATCGATGACAACATTTCCAACTTCAGATTTGACCCAGATTACCAAGTGGACTTGATTCTCTTCCGCGAGATTTTGGGAACGGTCACCGATGCCATCTATGTGAAACCGCATGTTACTTACTTCATTAACCCAAACACTGGTTTCCGTGCGGACATCATTTCATCCTTCGCCCACTACGCCACCTCCACCCCTGGTAATGCTTCTCCCTTAGGCGTTGAAGTGGATGCCACCGCTTTTTACCAAAGCCTCGATGGTTTTCATTTCATGATGCAATACGGGTATTTGTTCCCACTGGCAGGTTTGAATCATGCGGTGGACGAAAATGGCGAAGCTCAAGTTCGTGAACAATTTGCAAAAGCGCAGCCTGCACAAACCTTTCAGCTGTTCTTTGGGGTGGCTTTCTAGTCAGATCTGCCCAAATCCTCACTGGTTTCCCGCCAAAACATGGTGACGCCATATATATGGGAGAGAATCCCAATAGGGAGAAGTTTGCCTTTCTTTCGTCACCATGGATTAAAACCAATGAAAATTAGATATTTAAGCCTCGTATTGCCCATCGCACTCACTTGCCTCACCGCCTGCCCCATGGGTCCCGATGGAGAGCCAGATCCCGTGGCCCCAGATACACCTGACGCTGGTCCGGGCAACAACAACAACAATTCCAACATGAACAACACCGGAACGTTCGAAGTAGAGACCTGCAATCTCGGCTCCATTCTGCCCCCCGATGAAGGCACCTGCTTCCACACTTCTGGCAGTGGTGACGGCCTTTTGTTGGTGGGCTCAGTGTTAGGGCCTAACAAAGTTTGGGAAAACGGCGGCGTCTATGTGGACAACGGCGGTATCATCCAATGCGTGGGTTGCGCGTGTTTGACCGAGTACGATGACGCCCCACGAATCACCTGTAATGGGGCTTCCATTTCCCCCGGCCTCATCAACACCCACGATCACATGGGTTGGATGGGCGGCGATCCCTACGTGGCCACAGAGGCGGGCGAAGATCCTTTGCTGCGATACGAGCACCGACACGACTGGCGCAAAGGCAAACGCGGTCACCCTAAAATCTCGCAAAGCAAAGGTGAGCACCAAGGTGCCAAAAGCCAACGTTGGGGTGAAATGCGTTTTGCCCTGGGCGGGACCACCAGCATCAACGGCTCAGGAAGCGTGGATGGCTTCTTGCGAAACCTGGATCGCAGCAACGCTTTAGAGGGGCTCAACGCAGACGCCGTGGAATACGAAACTTTTCCATTGGGAGATTCCAGCGGTACATTGCGATCGGACGGCTGCGACTACTCGCTTCCCAATGCCAGTGAATTATCCGCCGAATCAGCCTTTACCCCTCATGTCTCCGAGGGCATTGACATCGAAGCACGCAACGAATTTTTGTGTTTGTCAACCGAAGCCAACGGAGGCGTGGACGCCCTTAACGCGAACACCGCCATCATTCACGGCGTGGGCGTGGATGCATCAGACGTCCAACTCATGGCCGCCGATGGCATGAAACTGATCTGGTCTCCCCGCTCCAACATCTCGTTGTATGGCGATACAGCCCCCGTCACCCTTTACCACCGTTTGGGCGTGCCTATCGCCATCGGAACAGACTGGGTTCTTTCGGGTTCCATGAACACCAATCGCGAACTGGCGTGCGCAGAGTTCCTCAATGCCAACTATTTCGGCGGTTTCTTTAGCTACCAAGACCTCTGGGCCATGGCCACCATCAACGGGGCCAAAGCCATGAACATGGATGCTCACATTGGTATTTTGGGTACTGGAAAAGTAGCGGACATTGCCATTTTTATGCGCAATGGCTTGGGCCCTTACGAAGCGGTGGTCAAAGGCAACCCTGAAGACGTGGCACTGGTCCTTCGTGGCGGCGATGTTCTCAGTGGAGATGAAAATTTAGCGGGCGCACTCAACAATGAATGCGACGCTTTGAATGTGTGTGGCATCGACAAATTGATTTGTACCCAAACTGAAACCGGCATGGATTTGGCTGAAATCGAAGCTGAAGTGCCAGGCATTTATCCACTCTTCTTTTGTGGTGCACCCGACAACGAGCCTACTTGTATCCCCTACCGTGGCGATGCGGAAATCGTAGAAGGCTCCACCGCTTACACCCAAGGTCCTGGAAGTGGCGATGCGGACGGTGATGGCATTGCCGATGGCGATGATAACTGTCCCAACATTTTTAACCCAACCCGTCCTTTAGACAGCGGCAAACAATCCGACCTCGATGCAGACGGAACTGGCGATGCGTGTGACGTCTGCCCGCTTGACGCCAACACCAACGACTGCGAAACCTTCGACCCCAACGATCTCGACCGTGATGGCGTGTCCGATGATGTGGACAACTGCCCGGGCCTAAGCAACCCTGATCAAGCCGATGCGGACGATGATGGCACCGGTGATGCCTGTGACGCACTCCCCAACAACGGCGCCGAAACCCAAGACACCGATGGCGATGGCGTGGGCGATAACACCGACAATTGTTTGGAGACCCCCAATGTGGATCAAATCGACGCTGATAACGATGGCATTGGCGATGAGTGTGATGAATGCCCCGAGGTACCACCGAGCACTTACGCCGGCCCTTACTCCATTTACGACATTCAAGAGACTTGCAGCGTGAACCATCCACCGGAAGGCACTTCGGTGGCCATTAACTGTGCGGTCACCGCCATCAAGACCAGCTCCAACAGTGGCAACGACAGCTTTTGGTGTCAAACCCGGCAAGGGGGCGCTTATTCCGGTATTTACATTTACGATCAATTCGAGCCCGGCACCGTGGCCTTGGGCAACGATGTAGAAGTCCAAGGCACCTACGTTGAATACTATGGTTTGGCCGAAATCACCGATGCGACCCTCACTGTCACCAACGCCAGCGGGGCACTCATTGAACCATTGGTGGTCGACCCTGCTAACGTGGTGGATGGCGATGTGGATGGCGAAAAATACGAAGGCATGTTCGTCCGCGTTGAAAATGTCACCGTCACCGAAGAAAATGCGGACGGTGACAGTGACTATGATGAATTTGCAATCACCGGCGGCTTACGCATTGATGATTTCATCTGGGAAGAGATGGACAACACCTACCCCGTGGGTACCACCTTCTCATCTATTACCGGCATTTTGCATTACGCCTACGGAAATTACAAAATCGTACCACGTAACGCTGAAGACTTGGTGACGCCTTAAAAAGAAGGCATCAACGCAAAAATTCGGGTGAGAAAAAAGTCGACGAACACCACCATCATGGACACGATCACAACGGTCCGGGTGGTGGAGTCACCCACCCCCGCCGTGCCACCACGGGTTTGAAAGCCCTGGTAGCAACCGATGATGGCAATGAAAAACCCAAAGAAAAAGGGTTTGAAAAAGCCTGATAAAAAGTCCGACAAGTACACGGTGGAAATGGACGATGCGTAATAGGCCAAAGGTGAGAGTCCAAACTCCGACCAGCCAATGAGCATGCCGCCAAAAAATCCAGCGATGTCTGCAATGAGAGTGATGATGGGCAACATCAGGGTTGCGGCCAGTACACGTGGCACCAGCAATTTGTTGTCTGGGTCAGCCCCGAGGGAGCGAATCGCATCGATTTGCTCAGTCACTTTCATGGAGCCCAATTCCGCCGCCATGCCCGCACCCACGCGGCCCCCCACCACCAAAGCAGTGAACACTGGCCCTAACTCTCTTGCGATGGACAGCGAGGTGATTTTCCCTAAATAAGGAATGGCGCCCATGGTTTTCATGGACAGGCCGAACTGAAACGCAAAGACCAAACCCACAAAAAATAAAATCAAAGTTGCAATGGGAACTGAGCGCAAACCGATAATTTCACATTGGGAAATAAACTCAGGCCAAGACAATCGGGTTTTGAACAAAACCTTAAAAAAGCGCAAAGACATGCGCATGATCGCGCCGGTGTAGGCGAAAAATTCAATGAGCGCGTGACCTATGGCAGAGAAAAACCGCAAGTGTACTTTCCTTAAGGCCTAACGCCGGCGAGCGTGTCCGGTGAACGAACCTTTGGTTTGGACATAGGCTTTCATGTCCTCTTCATAAAACTGGGGACTGGCTGCGTAGACCAAGTCGTAGACACATCCATCTTTTTTTAAAACGAGCATTTTCATTTGATGGGGCACACCGTCGATTTTGGTCACGGCTTCTGTTTCGAGCGCTTCTCGGTTTGAAAATGGAATGGCTTCCTGATGAACGATTTTTTTGTCGGTCATTCCGATGAGCAAGTGTTGGGTCAATGAATGTAAAGGGACATCCTTCACACCCTTACAGTTCGAATTGATTAACAAGGTGCTGCCCGTGGTGGGTTGAAACCAAGACAAGTCTGCATTTTGTAGCCGGACTGGCTTCCAAGCAGCCCCAGGCCCCACCACGCGATAACGCACCTGCGCATCCTCATACACGCCCTGGTTCAGCCCACTGGGCGCCGCACAGGCCATCAATCCGAGCACACAACAAATAATAGGGCTCAACATTCGCATGAAAAGTTCCTCATTGGTTACAAGGCCCCGACTTTACCTTGAGTCTCCCTGGAATCAAACCCCATTCGCTCACAGCTCAAAAGGGAGCATTCCAGCAAAACCCACCCCGTTTTGCCCCACTTGCGCCACCACCGGGATAATACAAAGTCCTGATTTCTCTGCTTTTCTGAGCAACTCTCCGTATTTGGCATCAATGGCATCCGCCGGCGCAAAATGCTCACAGTCCATGCGCTGCACCAAAAAAACCAAAGCTGCCCGGTGACCTTGGGCCATCACCCCCAGGAGTTCTTCAATGTGTTTTTGCCCCCGAGTGGTGACCGCGTCCGGAAAAAGCGCGCCTGCCCCCTCTTTCAGGGTCACATTTTTCACCTCCACATAACAAGACGGTGCTCCCCCTTGATGGTCTTCAAGCAACAGATCGATGCGCGACCGGTTCTCCAGGCCATATTTAACCTCTTTGCGAATGGTGTCATAACCCGTTAATTCTGGAATCTTTTGGGCCGCAATGACTGCAGCCACGAATCGGTTTGGCAGATGGGTGTTGCAGCCCACCCAGGTGTCACCCACTTCAATGGCTTGAACAGAATAATCTAATTTTCGTTTTGGTGAGGGATTGTAGGTCATCATGACCCGGTTGCCCTCATCCAACAGGCCTTTCATGCTGCCCGTGTTGGGCGTATGGGCCACCACCACCTCATCCTTATCTTCCAGATGAACGTCCATGAAAAAACGTTTGTATCGCCGTACCAGCCGACCGATCACGACGGGTGCCTCGAAATTAATTTCAGCAGATGCCATCGCGCCTACTCCTTGGTTGTGGGGGCCACCTGTTATATGCTCCAACCATGCTCAGTTTGCTTTCAGCCTATTTGGCCCCAGCCATGGCCGCCGTTGGATTGCTTCTATTGCCTTCCCGATGGTGGATGAAAAAGCGCCACGGCGCAACCCTCAGCCCCGCCCAAGATGGGAAAGCCTTCTTTTACAAAAGTCTGGGCTTTTGGCTCGTGGCCATTGGAGCGGGCATGATGCTTATGAAGGGCTAACCCCCAAGGAGAATCCATGATCGAAATCGCATTCGAAGATGACAACAAGCTAATGGTGGTCACCCTGAACCGCCCCAAGGTCAACGCCCAAAATTCTGAATTCATGGCGCAACTGACTCAGGCTTTTACCCAAGCCAACCAAGACGACAACGTTCGTGGGGTTTTGCTACGCGCCGAAGGCAAATGTTTTTCGGCAGGTTTGGACTTGGTGGAAGTTCTCTCCTTGGATGAGGCGGGACAAAAAGCATTTTTAACGGCATTCGACGAAGCTTACTCCGCCTTTTATTTCTGTGAAAAACCCATTGCCGCAGCCGTTCATGGTCACGCCATTGCCGGGGGTGCTGTATTGGCCCTCATGGCGGACTTTTGCGCTCTTGTGGATGGCCCCGCGCAGTTTGGTACCACCGAGTTGGCCGTGGGCGTCCCTTTTCCACAGGTGGCATGGGATGCCATGTACACCGCCGTTCCACCACGAACGCTGCGTAAACTCATTTATGGGGCCGCCCTGATGGACTTTCCCTCCGCTTACGAGATGGGTGTGGGCGACGTACTCACCCAAAACCCTGAAGAAGCAGCCCGGGGTTGGCTCACAACCGTGAGCGCGTTTCCCAGCGAAACGTTCAAGCACACCAAACAACAAATGCGACAAAAAGCGTCCCGTCATTTCGATGCGCCCAACTTAGGTGAAATGGTTCGCGTGCGAGAAATCATGGAAACACCGCAAGTCAAAGAAGCGTTGGCTAACGCGCTTAAGCGTTAAACAGCGCACGATCGTGCCACAGCACCAAGCCAGCAAAGCCCGCCTCAACAGCGGCTTGCTGCGCGGCGGTCACATCACGAGCAGGGCCGCAGGCGTAAACCGGTATGCCTACCTGCCCCAGCAACCATGCCGGTGATGCCATCCAAGCCTGATTGTGGGCCACGGGGATATCTCCCTTGGCCCGAGTGGCTTTGCGTTCTTTCAAGGGTGGAAAAGCCCAAGACCCGCCACTGGCGATCAAGCAAGAGGCCCCGGCCTTTTCAAACGCCTTGGCCCAATGAATGCCGTCGATGGCATCGTTTCCACCCGGCGCGCAGTCTTCCACGCAGAGGGCCACCCCCACTTGTGGTGCCTGAGCTTTCACGGCAGCGAATAGAGATAAAACATGCTCTTGCAGCGCCTCTGCATGGGGCAAATGACGCTGTGTGGCGGCGGCGATCAACCCGTCTGCATCTGCCCCAAAAATCAAATGCTCAAACCCTTGCGCAACCAAGTCTTTCGCTTTGTTCCGGTACAGCAATTCCATGGCATGCCAGTCCTCGGCTTGAAGCTCTTTGGGCTCGCGGCCCGTCAATAAAGAGGGGCGAGATGAAGCACTCAATGCCCGTTCTTTGCACCACACCGAAGCTTCAGCACCGGCATGATCGAGGATGGGAATGACCTTTTGAGAATCCGATGGGGACAAGGTCAACGCTTGCTCTGGGATCCGCTGACCGGTTTCACAAACAGGAACGGACAACAAAACCGGTTGCTCGGAGGCCTTTAAAACCACTTGTCGTACAGCATGTTCAAAAGGGAGCACAACATTTCCTGCAAAAGGTGTCTCACCAACTTATTTGATGACAAAAGATTTAAGGGGTCAAGTTCGGTGTAAAATTAGCCGGAGAAACACAATATTTTAACATCCCAAACCAAAGGTTGTGCGAATGGAAGCATGATACAGCTGACATCCCATCTTTGAATTCGCACCTGAATATCCCGAAATTCAAGCAGCAACCACAGCATAACAGCACCATACAAGATATCGACAGACTCGCCGCATAAAGCCTATAACCCAGCTATTTATGGCTTTTTCACTTTGTTCATCTGCTGCTTGTATACCGGTGAACCTTAACCCTTTGTTCATCCACATGCCTTGTGGTAAAAAAGTAAGGTGAGCAGCTTACAGGAGTGAGGATGGCGAAAAGGGAGAATGCAAGGGCGAGCACACCCATAGACCTAACGCCTCTCAAACTGTCAAAACATAAAACGGTTGCTGCCGGCATCCCTGCGGCCAACAACTCACTCATCCATGGAATTACTCGGATGGGCGTTGGGAAAACCCTGAAAACGCTCGCAACTGTTAATCAAAAAAAAGGATTCGATTGTCCGGGTTGTGCCTGGCCTGATCCTGCCCACGCTTCCATGTTCGAGTTTTGTGAAAATGGTGCAAAAGCCGTAGCGGATGAAGCCACCAATCAAAGGGTCACCCCTCAGTTCCTGGCAGCAAATACGGTGCAGGCGTTGGCTGATAACAGCGATTATTGGATCAATGCACGCGGCAGAATCACCGAGCCTATGGTTTTAAAACCAGGAAAAAATAATTACGAACCATTAAGTTGGGACGATGCTTTTCAACTCATCGATCAAGTGATCAAGGAAGCCGATGATCCAGACCGGTCTGTCTTTTACACATCCGGCCGTACCTCCAACGAGGCAGCATTTCTCTACCAGCTCTTCGCACGAACCCTGGGAACCAACAACATGCCCGACTGCTCCAACATGTGTCATGAATCCAGCGGGCGAGGTCTCGGTGAAGCGATAGGCATAGGAAAAGGAACGGTGACTTTAGAAGATTTCGACGCTGCGGATCTTATATTGGTCATCGGTCAAAACCCGGGCACCAACCATCCACGGATGCTCACAGCACTACGAGATGCAAAACGAAACGGCGCTAAAATTATCCACATCAATCCGCTCCCTGAAACAGGTCTGATCGGCTTCAAACACCCCCAAGACTACATGAAACTTTCCTTTGGGAGCGACACCTTATCAGATCTCTTCCTACAGGTGAAAGTTGGCAGTGACGCTGCCCTAATGCATGGCCTCATGAAAATCGTCATCGAAAACGGTGCACTCGATATGGATTTTATCCAGCAGCAAACAACAGACTTTGAAAAAGTGAAAGCCAACATCGCACAAACGCCATGGGCACAAATCGAAGAAGACACTGGACTCTCTAGAGCACAAATCGATGCCGCAGGGCAAATGTGCGTCGCATCAAAGGGAACGATTGCATGTTGGGCCATGGGGTTAACCCAGCACAGAAACGGTGTGGCGGTCATACAAGAGGTGACCAACCTGTTACTGATGGGTGGGCATATTGGTAAAAAAGGAGCGGGCCTGTGTCCGGTTCGTGGGCATTCGAATGTACAAGGGGACCGTACCGTTGGAATTTGGGAGAGGCCTACCGAAAAATTTCTTAAAAAGTTAGACGAAGCAACGGGGATTACATCGCCAAGAGAACATGGCGTAGATGTGGTCGAAGCCATTAAAAAAATGCAGCGGGGTGAGGTGGACCTGTTCTTTTGTATGGGCGGAAACTTCATTTCTGCGACACCCGATACAGAGGCCACCGCGGAGGGTCTTCGAAAAGTCAAACTCACAGTGCAGGTGTCTACGAAACTAAACCGCAGTCACTTGGTCACTGGACAAACAGCATTGATTCTTCCCTGCTTGGGCCGCACCGAAACAGACCTGCAGGAATCAGGGCCGCAATTCGTGACAGTGGAGAACTCCATGGGCGTTGTCCATACGTCCCAAGGGAGCCTTAAACCCGCATCTGAACATTTAAAAAGTGAACCTTGGATTGTATCGCAACTCGCACATGTCGTACTTAATGACGGACGTGATTGGCCCCACCTGGCGTCTAACTATGATCACATCCGTGAACTCATGAGCCGCGCGCTTCATGGGTTCGACAATTATAACGAACGTGTCCGTGCCCCCAATGGATTTTGTCTGCCTAACCCACCCCGAGACTCCCGCTCTTTCGCCACTGCAGATGGCAAAGCGCATTTTATTACGCATCCGTTACCCGATCTGAAAATTCCAGAAGACAGGTACGTCATGATCACCATCCGGTCGCACGATCAGTACAACACAACGATTTATGATCTTCACGACCGCTATCGCGGCTTGCATGGCAATCGACGTATCGTACTCATGAACCCAGACGATATCAAAGCGCGCGGTTGGCAGGCCCAGGAATACGTCGATATTGTGAGCTACTATAAAAACGAAGAAAGACGCGCAGAAAAATGGCAATTGGTCGCTTACACGATTCCCAGAGGAAATATCGCCACTTATTTTCCAGAAGCGAACGTGCTGGTCCCGCTCAACTCTACGGCCGAAAAGTCAAACACACCGACGTCTAAGTGGATCGTATGCAGTTTAGAGCCTCACGCCATTTAAAATATGCCCAAAGACAATTTGATTTTCGCAGGGCGACGCTTACGCCACTCTTCACTCAAATTCCTTCATACGATACCTATACATGCTCTGGTTTTTGATGTAAAAACCCAATCATGGTGAAACTCGGATTAGACATACTCGTAGATAATCAGATGACCGCGCTCAAAGGCAAGCGCGTCGCCCTTCTCGCCCACCCTGCCTCGGTGGACAGCCAGCTCATTCACATGGTGGATCGCTGTATCCAGGCCGATATCAATCTGGTCCGTCTTTTCGGGCCGGAACACGGTATTTTAGGCGCTGCCCAAGATATGGAATCCGTAGATGAAGAAGTCGTCGACCCGAAACTCAAGATTCCCGTTATCAGCCTGTACGGCACCACCAAAGACTCCCTCTTTTTAAAGCCCCAAGACCTCGAAGGTGTGGATGTCCTCTTGTGTGATTTACAAGACATTGGCAGCCGCTATTACACCTTTTGTTATACCACCGCTTTTGCTTTAAGAGCCTGCGCCCAAGCGGGGGTGCATTGCATGATTCTCGATAGACCCAACCCCATTGTGGGTGGCGTACTCGAAGGCAATGTGGTTCAAAAAGGATGGGACTCTTTCGTGGGCGAATACCCTTTGTGCAATCGCCACGGTCTTACGTTGGGCGAGCTGTGCCACTTCTTTCAAAACGAAGACGCCGCTGCTGGCATGCCCAAAGCCTCCATGGAGATTGTGTGGTGTGAAGGCTACAGGCGACACATGACCTTCGCCGAGACCGGTTTGCCTTGGGTCTTGCCCTCGCCCAACATGCCCACCATCGACACCGCTTTGGTCTATCCCGGCGGCTGTTTGTACGAAGGTACCAATCTTTCAGAAGGCCGCGGTACAACCCGCCCCTTTGAACTCATCGGCGCACCTTATATTGATGATGTCGCTCAAATGGCTGCCAGCATTAATGGCGATAACCTGCCCGGCGTGACGGCCCGACCCACTTTCTTTAAGCCCATGTTTCAAAAACATGCCAACGCAATGTGTGGCGGTATTCAATTACACGTCACCGATGAAAAGACTTTCTTACCACTGAAAACTGGCATCTCGGTCATTCGTGCAGCCATGGCATTTAAGGGTTTTGATTGGCGGCGCGACGAATACGAATTTGTCTCCGATAGGTTGGCTATGGATTTGCTCTTTGGACACGACACGCCCCGCAAAATGCTCGAAGGGGGCGACAGTACCGATGCGGTCTGGGCTTTTTTGGAAAACCAGCGTGATGACCATAACGAAAAAAATCTAGCGGTACGTCACGCCGGTTATGATTCATAGCTTTTAATGCACACCGGAATCGTTCGGTGCACTGTCACAGGCATCGCCGTAACCATCGTCATCCGAGTCGGTTTGGTCGGCATTGGCGAGGCCCATGCAATTATCCACAGCGTATGAGCGTCTGGGGACCTCATCAGAAATATCCTCGCCTGACCAGTTGAAACATTGCATCAAACCCGAGGGCAATATCCCACAAAAGACAGATCGCGCATCCCATGCTTTATAGCGTTGCCCTGCCGGCAGTGCAATGGCTGCTTCCATCGTACTACTGGTGTTGTGACCCCATACGATCAAAGAACCATCGCTTAACTCTCCAAAACCTCTTTTATGCCCAGCTTGGATTTTGGTCCATGAGAGGTCCGATGCAATGGAAGGCACGGTAGAAACGTCACTTTGCGTGCTGCCCCAACAGAACGCCTCGCCCGTTTCACGCAAACCGCAACTGAAATGCGGGCTGTTGTAATCACTTTTGTTATAGGTATTTGCAACCGAAAGGCTTACCCAATCATCGTGGTCGGGCACCTCCAGTTGGTTGTAGGTATTATCGCCCCAGCAATAAATCTCTCCTGACGCCCGCAAGCCACAAGCGTTGCGGTAACCCACCCCCACTTGCACCCAATCGCTATAAGGCTCCCCTGCATCGGTGGGGATCTCATTTTGCTCAGGGAAGTAATCGCTGTCACCGCCCCAACAATAAAGATACCCATCACCTTGAATTCCGCACACATTAACATGCCCGTTTTGATAGCCCCCTACCGCCAAGGTTTGCCACTCTGTTAACGTCTCTCCGAGACCATCCACAGGTACGTTAACTCCATAAAAAGCACCATTTCCAAAGCTCTTGATGTCTCCAGAGGTATCGATTCCAGCAATCAAATAACGGCTCGAAGCGACTTCTTGCCAAGCCGGACCGTAAGATTCAGCACTGTTCACTGCCGTTGGCGTAATTGATGCCGAATTAAAACCCCAACAGTCCAATTGATTGTCAGCGTGAATGCCGCAAAAACCATAACTGGTATCTACGCTTCTCCAGTCGGTGTACGGCGCGGTGGTCTGAGGCACGGCATAGGCATCGGTGGTATATCGCCCCCAACATTCGATGATGCCATTGGCATGCAAACCACACGTGCGATAAGGACCGGTGTCAAAATCGATCCAATCCGTCACTACAACCCCGTTGTTTAAAGGCACGTCAATTTGGCCGTGGGTGTTGTCGCCCCAACACAGGATTGAATTGTCCTCGAGCATCCCACAGGTGTGATCTACATCAGCTGAAATCTTCGTGAAAGCATAAGGGTCGCCATCGAGTTGGGTGGGCACAACCCCTGCGGCAAACCCATCACTTCCTCCCCAACAAACCGCTTCGTTGGTATTGCGAATGCCGCACGTGTGAGTTTCGGCCGCACTCACCGCAACCCAATCGGTGTAAGCGCTCCCATCGGTATCGGTGGGAATATCGGACTGCCCAAAGTAATTCCATCCCCAACAATCTAAAACACCATCGCTGTGCAAACCGCAATAATGGCCATCGCCCGCCGTCACTTGGATCCAATCAGTATAGGGCGCGTCACCGTTGTCAGCATCGGTAGGAATTTGGTCGTAATAAGAATTACTCCCTTGCCAACACGTGAGTCGATTATCTTGGGTCACTCCGCAAATGCCACTGGTGATGCCGAAAACGTCCAATTGAAGCCAAGGGTTATCACAGCAAAACCCTGAAGGCATATTGCTACCCAGAGAAGAGGTGCCGCTGCAACGCAGATCGCCAGTATCTTTCTCCAAAGCGCACACATCGTGATATTCACCAAAGTTTGCCTCGCCGTACCCCGCAACAACAAACTCTGCTTGTGCCGCGGAGGTTGGAGCGTAGGCACCATTGTCGGCCCAACACTCGGGCGTATCGTCGATTCGAATGCCGCAAACCAGGTGGTGTCCGACGGTAACGCTTTTGAAGGTGTGGGCAAGCCCTTCCCCGGCCCCGTCACAATCGGTATCGTAATCTTGGTGGATGTTTTTGCTGGCATCTAAAGGCGCACAATCCAAGTCATCGTTCAAGCTGTCATTGTCGTCATCCGTGTCTTCGGTGGCATCTTGGCAACCATCGCCGTCATAATCGGTACTGCTGTCTGAAAGCCAACCGGTCTCGCCTTCGCGGCAAGCGTCAGAGATATCGGGCACGCCATCAGAATCGGAATCGGACGGAATGCAATTATCCGATTCATCGTATTCGTAGTAATCCATACAAGCGCATTGGCGATCGGTGGTGTCGGTAGGCGGCGCTGTTTCCACCTGATTGAGGCCACAGGGAGACACCGTTTCGCATTGGCGATCCAGCGCAACACTGGGGGCGACGGTTTCAAACTCATCTTCACCACAAACCATCACCGCCAAACAAGCGGTGGTTGCGTCGAGCACATCATTATAGGTTTCGCCGTCCACGCAAGGGGTGCAAACCGCATCACTCTGTGTTGAGGGGCCCTCGGCCACGCCTTCACCTAAAGGACAGGGTACAACGTCTTCACAATAGTTCACAGCATTGTTCACATCGCTATAATTGGTTCCCGCCACACACTCAATACAGATGGTATCCATAGAAGACGTGCTTCCGGCATAAACCCCAAAACCCAAATCGCAAGTGGTGATGGCAGCACAAGGTGATACTGCGTCATCCACATCGCTATAAGTCTCCCCTGATTGGCAATCTTCACAGGACGTATCGGCACTCAACGTGGCCTCCGCCACAACGCCTTGCCCGGTGGGACAGGTGTTGATGCTTTCGCAGGCACTCTGCAAATCATCCACATCACTAAAGGTTTGACCCCACACACAGGCCTCGCAGACAGTGTCGCTGGTCACCGTGGCATCGGCCACAAAGCCTTGGCCTAAATCGCAGGATGAAATGGGTGTACACTCACCTTGCGTATCGGCGACATCACTAAATGTGATGCCTTCTTCACAAGCTTCGCAATAGGTATCACCGCTTGCAGTGGCAAAGACCGAAACCCCTTCACCCACAGGACAAAGGGCGATGGCTTCACAAACAGAAGTTGCATCGTTCACATTGCTGAAGGTCTCTCCCATCACACAGGCTTCGCATTGGGTATCGGCGGCGGCCGTGGCCTCTGTGGCAACCCCGAAACCGGCTTCGCAAGAGGACACCGTCAAACAAGCGGTGAGATCATCACTGTCACTGTAATTTTGCCCGGCGATGCAAGCTTCACAAATCGTATCTTCGGTATCGGTGGACGCCACCGCCACGCCCTGACCTACCGGGCAAGTGCTGGCAGCTTGGCAAGTACTCGTGGCATCGTTGGTGTTGTTAAATGAAACGCCTTCTTCGCAATCGCTGCAAATCGTATTGGTGCTCGCGGTGGCCACTTGAGTCACCCCCTGACCCTCTTCGCAGGTGGCAATGACGGTGCAGGTGGTGGTCGAATCATCAACACTATTAAAAGTTTCGCCCGCCACGCAGGGCTCACAAACCGTATCTGTGGTAAAGGTGGGCGATTGACTCAAACCAAAACCCGCCGCGCAGGTGGCCACTTGGAGGCAGAGTGTTTGTACGTCAGAAACATTGTTGAAGGTGACGCCCATCTCACAGGCTTCACAAACCACGTCTTTTTCTGAAGTCGCCGCAGCCACAAAACCCTCTCCCGGCCCACAAAACGCAACGGCCTCACACGCGCTGGTGTCATCGATCACATCGCTATAGGTGGTGCCTTCTACACAAGGTTCACACGCGGTATCGCTTTGCACTGTGGCCACTTCAGTAACACCTTCACCCAGTCCACAAGTGGACACGGCTTGGCAAATGCTTGTGCCGTCCACAACATCACTGTAGTTCGTGCCCAACACGCAGGCCTCACAAAGGGTGTCGCTTTGCAACGATGCTGCAGTGGCCACACCTTGCCCAACATCGCAAAGGGTGATCAGCTCACATGCACCGGTGGCGTCGACCACATCACTAAAGGAGATGCCCGCTTCGCAAGGCTCGCAAACCGTATTGCTGGACACGGTGGGTGCAGAGGTGGCGCCTTCACCCAAACCGCAAACCGTCACCCCTTCACACCCACTCATACTGTCATTCACCGCGCTAAAGGTGCTCCCCTGAGCACAAGGCTCACAGAGGGTATCGCTTTCAGTGGTAGGCGCTTGAGCCACACCTTGGCCCAAATCACAAGTGCCCACCGGTCTGCATTCCCCACTGGTGTCTTCAACATCGCTAAAGGTGGTACCGGCCACGCAAGACGCGCACTGGGTATCGCTGATAGTGGTGGCGGCGGCCGTAACGCCTTCACCCAAAGGACAGGCGGACACGGCTTGGCAAATGCTTGTGCCATCGACAACGTCGCTGTAGTTCGTGCCCAACACACAAGCCTCACAAAGGGTGTCGCTTTGCGACGATGCTGCAGTGGCCACACCTTGCCCAGCTTCGCAAAGGGAGATCAGCTCACATGCACTGGTGGCATCGACCACATCACTAAAGGAGATGCCCGTTTCGCAAGGTTCGCAAACCGTGTCGCTTTGTCCGGTGGCCGGTGAAGTCACACCATGACCCAAATCACAAACGCTGATGGAAGCACAAACACGGTCTGTGGTTGCGGTGGGCGCCTCTTGTTCGTATTCATTGTCGCCGCAGACGGTCCAAGGGCTGCAAGCAGCACCATCGCCAAAAAAACCATCGTTGCAGGTGCATCCCGGAACTGCGCCCGACACCGCCCCATTGCTGCAAAGGGCGTTGGCATGGCAGCCGCCGTTAGCCGTGGCGCACTCATCTACATCCACACAAGTGCAGCCTTCGGTGCCCGCAACCGTTCCCTCTGGGCAAGTCGCGCAAACAAGCCCGGCATCTTGGGATGCAACAGGCCCCGAATCTGCGACCAAAATCATCCCTGCATCAAAATCAGCAACAGGAACATCTACCCCCGCGTCGGGCACCGATACAACATCATCGACTCCAGCATCTATTGCGGGCACCGGTATTTCTGTGCCTGCATCAGTGACAAGGATTGGTTCGGAAGGATCGGAACCAGCATCAGCGATAGGTGGCGGATCGGAAGGGTCCATGCCGGCATCTAGCGGTGGTGCCGGAGCGATGACTTCACCTGCATCGGTGGCGTTTTGAGAGGGTGGGCCATCGGGAGGCAAAGGGTCAGCTGCTGGCGGTGGATTAGGACAGCCGGCAGCGAAAAGAAAAAACAAAAACAAAAACAAAAACAACCATTTAAAGTGCAAACCACTCACCCCCACATATTGTTCGTAGCTTCCAAACATTAACCCAAGCCAACAAAAAACGCCAGACTCGCTGGCGTTATTCATTCTCAATTGAACGAAAATGATTAGTAGGCCGCGAGCTTCCTCGCTGCATTCACCACATCGTCGCCTTGCGGCAAGATCTCTTCTTCCAAATCCCAGTTAAAGGGAACGGGTGTATCTTTACCGGCCAAACGTGTGACGGGACCGTCGAGGTGCTCAAAACAACGCTCAGAAATTTCTGCCGCGAGTTCCGCGCCATAGCCCATAAAGCGCGTGTCTTCATGAAGCACTAAAACCTTACCGGTTTTCTTAGCGCTGGACATGATGAGGTCCCAATCCACCGGATTAATGGTTCGCAAATCGATGACTTCAATGTCGATGTCTTCATCTGCGAGCTTAGAAGCGGTCTGCATGGCGCGGTTCACCATAGCGCCATAAGTGATGATGGTTAAATCTTCACCCTCACGACATACCCGGCCTTTACCAAAAGGCAAAACCCAATCGGTATCGCTGGGCAGCACGCGTTTGGCAAAGTTTTGTCGGTACAAGTTTTTGTGCTCTAAGAACAAGACCGGATCGTTGCAACGAATGGCTGATTTGAGCAAACCATAAGCATCCAATGCATTAGAAGGCAGTGCGATCTTAATCCCGGGGATATGTGCAAAAAATGCCTCGATATTTTGGGAGTGACACAATGCACCGTGGATGTAACCCCCTACCGGCACCCGCAACACAATGGGACAACTGAACGCATTGTTGGAGCGGTAACGCAAGGTGGACATCTCGTTACGGATTTGCATCATGGCGGTCCAAATATAATCACCAAATTGAATTTCAGGAACTGGCTTATAGCCTCGAGTTGCCAAGCCAATGGAGACCCCAACAATGCTCGACTCTGCCAAAGGAGAGTTATAAACGCGGTCTTTACCGTGCTTTTCTGTGAGGTGTCGAGTCGCTGTAAACACACCGCCCTTACCGCCGGCAACATCTTCACCAAACACGAGCATTTTCGGGTTGTGTGAAAGCTCTTCATCTAAGGCGCGATTGATGGCGTCCACCAAAACCGTTCCCGTGCCAGCTTCATCGATGGTGGGTTCTACCAGTTCGGGTTCGGGCTCTTCGGACAGTACCCATTTTTCTGCCGTGTCACGTGCCGGCATGGCTTGTGCTTCTGCCCAAACGGCAGCGTCATCCACGTCTTGTTTGACTTGAACGTCCATGGCCTCGAGTTCTTCATCGGTAGCCAAGTTGCGCTCTACCAACCAACTTTTAAGTGCTGGAATGGGGTCGCGCGCCAAATCTTCTGCCAGCTCGTCCGCTGGACGGTATTTACGTTGATCATCTGAAGAACTGTGGGGCAGTAAGCGCACCACGTTGGCTTCGATCAAAGTTGGACCATCCCCGCCACGGGCGCGTGCAATGGCTTTTTGAAATGCTTTGTAGCTCTCTGCAAAGTTACAGCCGTCTACCTCAATGACATCCAAGCCTTCGTAGCCTTGCCCTAAATTGGACACTTTGCCACCGGCGGTTTGCTCCCGAATGGGCACACTGATGGCATACCCATTGTTTTCCACCAAAAAGATCACCGGTGCTTTTTCACGGGCAGCCCAGTTGAGTGCTTCGTGAAAATCACCTTGGCTGGTGGTCCCCTCGCCGGATCCCACAACTGTTACTTCGTAGTCGGGCTTGGCCGTTTGACCATTCTCCTCATGGAACCGTCGCTTAGAGGCAAATGCACAGCCCACCGACTGCAAGTATTGCATGCCCGTTGAAGAAGACTGTGATGGAATGTTGAGGTCTTTGTGACCGTAGTGCTGGGGCATTTGTCGCCCCCCAGAGTTGGGGTCATCGCCTTTGGCCAAAAATGCCAAGAAGATTTCTTTGGCCGTCATGCCCAAACCCACAGCCAGCGCTTGATCACGGTAGTAAGGGTAGGCCCAATCACGCTTGGCGCTCAATGCGAATGCGGCAGCCATCTGTACCGCCTCGTGACCTGCAGCACCGATGTGAAAGAAACTTTTTCCTTGCTTGAGAAGTACCAGCATCTTTTTGTCCAGATGTCTGGAGGTGAGCATCAAACGATAAGCTTCCAACATGCGCTCGGGGCTTAAACCTTTGGGCATATCCCAAATGGGTGTCACCACACCATTTCGTTTTCGTTTTACCGGCAAGGGCTTTTCTTGCACTTGTTCCTGGGTTTGCTCTGAGGTGGTCATACAAACATCTCCTTAAACATGGTACTCTTTCGTTGACATCTCTGTGAGAGCTGCCTTGATAATCGTTTCTTGCTGGGCCTTGTGTTTTTTCATGGAACCCGTGGCGGGACTGGCGGCCGCCGCGCGCCCAACGTAATGGGTTTTGATATTTAATTCTTCCAACATTTGTTTCACGAACAAATAAGCCCCACCGTTGGCAGGTTCTTCTTGTACCCAAGTTACATCTTTGGTCTTCGTGCCGAGCATTTTCGTAAGCTCAGCCGCTGGAAAAGGATAAAGTTGTTCTAAGCGCAAAATGCGAATAGGTGCATCTGGGTGAGATGCTTTCCGCTCTTTTTGTAAGTCCCAATAAATTTTTCCGGAACATAAAATTGTTTTCTGGGTTGTTTGGGGCGCATCATCATCTTCGATAATGGTTTGAAAACCACCCTGAGTAAAATCTTCGAGGGCAGAAGCCGCGAAGTCAGCGCGCAACAAACTTTTGTGAGAAAAGATGACCAATGGTTTTTTAGGCTGTTTGGCTTGCAAACGCAGCAAGTGAAAGAGCTGCACAGGCGTAGAGCAGTTCGCCACGCGCATGTTGTCCTCTGCGCACAGCTGCAAAAACCGTTCAATACGCGCCGAGGAGTGCTCGGGCCCTTGTCCATCATAACCGTGGGGCAACAGCAGAGCCACTCGAGACCGTTGGCCCCATTTCACTTCGCCCGACGCAATAAATTGGTCCACCTGGATCTGCGCACCATTATAGAAATCTCCGAATTGGGCTTCCCAAATAACCAGCGCATCTGGATGCGTTACGGAATAGCCGTACTCAAAACCCAGCACTCCTTCTTCGCTCAACAAAGAGTCATACACCCGAAAATGTGAGGCGGACATGCTTTCGGCCTCATCGTCTTTAGAGCGGTACAGGTATTGCAATGGGATGTAAGGGCGACCGTCTTTGTTGTCATATAAAATGGCGTGACGGTGGGCGAATGTGCCACGACCCACGTCCTGCCCACTCAAACGGACAGGGATGCCTTCAAGTAACAAAGACCCGTAAGCCAATGTTTCAGCCATGCCGAAATCAATACCTTTGCCCTCTTCAAGGACCATCTTTCGCCGACGTTCCAAAACGGTTTTGATCACACGTGGGTGGATATCCACCACTTTGGGATCGTAGGTCACCTTTTCGGTGATTTGCTTGAGCAGGGCCTCATCGACCGCAGTCACAGGCTCTTCTTCCGCATCGCGATCGATGGCACCGGGAAGCACACCTGCTTCTTCAGGGATGGCGTCGTCACCCTTTTCACGAATGGCGGCCAAAGACGCATCGAGGCTCGCGTAGTAGGTTTCTTGAATCTCATCCACTTCTTCGCGTGTAAAATCTTTACGGCGAACGAGCAAATCGGCGTACAAGGTTCGCACGGACGGGTGCTCGTTGATGGCCCGGTACAAAACGGGCTGCGTGAAGCCAGGCTCGTCGCCTTCATTATGACCGTATTTTCGATAACAAACCATATCGATGATCACATCTTTGTTGAATTCCATCCGGTAACGAAATGCCAATAAGGCAGCTCTCACGCAGTCTTCGGGGTCGTCGCCATTGACCCGTAAAACAGGGCAAAAGATGGCACGCGCCACGTCTGAAGCACTCACCGATGTTCGCGCTTTGTCCGGAGAGGTGGTGTAGCCGATTTGGTTGTTCACGATCACGTGCACCGTGCCGCCCACGCTGTATCCTTTGAGACCACTCATTTGCAAGGTTTCATACACCACGCCCTGGCCAGCAAATGCAGCGTCACCGTGGATTAAGACTGGCACCACACGGTTGCGAACTTTATCGCCCACCAAATCTTGTCGCGCACGGGTGGACCCCAACACCACCGGGCTTACGGCTTCGAGATGTGAAGGGTTACAAGCCAATTCAACACGGACGGAACGCTCATCGTAGGCATCCGTGTCATTGGTGATGCCACTCCAAAGGTATTCACCTTTGGCGCCCAAATGGTACTTCACATCCCCAGAGCCATGCTGGCTTTTTGTCTCAATGTCTTCAAACTCCGCAAAAATGGCCTCCACAGGCTTACCCACCACATTGGCCAAAACATTGAGTCGACCGCGATGCGCCATACCGATATGAAGGTCGTTCACGCCGTAGGTTGCCGCAGAAGTGAGCGAAGCGGACAAAATTGGAATGAGACATTCCCCGCCTTCGATACTAAACCGTTTGTGACCCATGAACCGTTTGTGTAAAAATCGTTCAAAGGTTTCTGCCTCGGTGACTTTGGACAAAATACGTCTTTTTTCATCCACACTAAAAGTGAGCGGTTCGCGCTCCAAGTTTTGCTGCCACCACCGACGTTCTTCTGGTTCGTGGATGTGCATGTATTCCACACCCATACGTCGGCAATAGGTATCACGCAGACGGCCCAAAATTTGCCGGAAAGGTGCAGTGCGTTCAGGCAAGACCCCCAAGGTTAAGAACTCTCGATCTAAATCCCAAAGGGTAAGTCCATAAGCATCAAGATTTAACTCGGGGTGCTCTCGAGGTTGTAAATCGAGCGGGTCGGTGTTCGCCAACAAGTAACCGCGGACGCGAAAAGCATGAATCAACTGAGACACACGCATCGCGCGCTCGGTTTCGGTTAACGTGCCACCCTGTGCGAAAGCCACCGAGCGATCTTGAACCAACCGATAGGGAAAGTGAGGGATTTTTAAGGCGCGAAAAACCTCGTCGTAAAAACCGTGTTCCCCATTGAGCAGTTCATGAATGTATTTGAGATATGCCCCCGATTCAGCCCCTTGAATCACCCGGTGATCATAGGTGGAGGTCATGGACATCACCTTGCCAATGCCTAGGGCGCGCAATGTTTCCGGCGCCGTGGCTTCATATTCAGCGGGGTAACCGATTCTCCCCGTGGCCACGATGGTCCCTTGCTCCAACATCAACCGAGGGTTCGATGACACAGTGCCCAAGCCACCTGGATTGGTCAGTGTGATAGTGGTACCAGCAAAGTCGGCTGGGCTGAGCTTACCGCTTCGCGCTTTTTTGATCAGGTCATTGTAGGCCGAAAAGAAAGCCCAAAAATCCATGTCTTGGCAGGATTTAATGTTGGGTACCACCAAAGTTCGGGATCCGCCACGGCCTGGTAAATCAATGGCCAATCCTAAATTCATGTTTTCTCGCACCAATTTGACGGGGCCTTTCGCCCCGTTTCGGTAACCAAGATTCATGGCCGGAACTTCAGTGGCCGCCTTCACCATGGCAAACGCGATGAGGTGGGTGAATGAGCAGCGGGCATTTGCTGTATCCGTCAGATAACTGTTGATGATGCGTCGGTTTTCCTCCAACACTTTCACCGGGATTTCCCGGGTGGACATGGCCGTGGGGAGCCCTAATGACGCCTCCATGTTTTCAGCAATCTTTTTACTGATGCCTAAGAGTGGCACTTCTTCTTCAGAGTCATTTTTGACTGGTGTTTGAGGCGCTGGCTTTTGGGCCTCTTTTTTCGCAACGAATTTTGTTTCGGGTACGGCCGTCACCGGTGTCTCGTCATCGGGTGACGCCGCGAAATATTGCGCCCACTCCACAGGGACGGATGCAGGATCCAAAACCCATTGGGCCCGCAAAATAGCCACATAGCTGGCGTTCACACCAAATCCGTTGGTTTCTTTATTCACCACTGTTCACTCGCTTTATTGTCTCAAAAAACAAACCCTGTCCCGCCCCGTTTTAGCGCGTTTTTACCAGTTTACAAGTGTGGCCGGCCAAAGATTTAACGCACCTCACCAAAAGAGGCGAGCCGCCAAGGCACTGTTTTTAATGGCCTTTTCTGGGACCTGTTTCAGAAGGGCATTCCATGTCCCAATGGCAATACGGGATGTTGTGGGCTTAATGACAATAAGCTATCCCCACTCCCATGATTTACCGTGCACAAAAGGGTCTAGAGATCTTCAAAAACCAAGGGTCGTTTTTGCTTTTGGCCTTGGTTTTAGGGGCCAATATCATCCCGATCTCTGTACTGGCGAACGAGGCCTTCATGGTGGTAGGGGTCCGTCAGCTCCAACCGGACGTGGGAAATCAGGCAACTCAAGACCTTCAAAAAGAAACCCAAGCGTGGCTCCAGAAAAATTCACTAAGGTCTCTGCCTAATTCACGATTGCAACAAATCCTTCTGCCTTCTGAAGACGGCACCTCAACCAAGGTTGAAAAACACATCAATGACCTCCGGCTGCGTGCGGATGCCTTTTATCAACGCGGCGAGCTGGACCAAGCCGTGTTGGTGTATCAAGAACTCATTCGAGCCTTAACCCAGCTTCAACGGCCCACCGAAACACAAATCGAGTCCTTGCAAAAACTGCGTTTGCAAACAGCCAGTCGTTTACTCGCGCTGGGCGAGAGCCTCACCGATGACCAACAAAAAGTGATCGCCACCCTATTGAATGATGCTTTGAGAGCAAACCCACGAATGGAATTACTCCCCAGCAAATACCCACCGGTGTTGCGCAAACGTTTTGCTCGAGCCCGAGCGCACCTGGCGGAAAACCAAAGGGTGCCGTTATTTATCAAGACCAACCCCACCAATGCGGTGGTATTTGTGGAAGGGCGAAAAGTAGGGCTCGCCCCTTTGCAGTTGTTAGATGCGCTGCATTCAGGAACTTATCGCATTTGGGCAGAAAAAGACGGTGTACGTTCGCCCACACGCACCATTCAAGTTCACCACCAAAAAGTAGAGCTCGAATTAGATTTCGACGCTCAATTTCGATTTATAAAGCAAACAAACACCTTTGTTCTGCCACCCAAAGACTCCAATCTTTTTTCGTTTTGTCATGGTTTGTCCGTCGCCGCAGGCGAGACACCGTTGCTTATGGTAGGTGAAATTGGCCAGCAGCAAAAATCGGTGATGGCCATATACATTGATGCCAGACAAAAAGAAGCGGTGCATTTTGCCCTCACCCACTTCGAGCATCCGCAGCAACGCGATGGGGCACTGCGACAGTCACTCAACACGCTTTTTAAAGGTACCCCGCAAGCCCTCACCCCGAACAATCCAATAGACACCCCCAACACAAAAGCGATCAGTATTGGGGAAACAAAACCCGCCATCAGCGGGGCTTCTTGGGCGTTAATTGGCACATCTTCGGTGATCGTTCTTGGTGCGGTGACCGCAGGGTTTTTGTTGTGGCCCACCCAAGAACCACAGGGCACTCTTCGGGTAGAGGTGGTACCATGAAATTTGGGGTTTGTTTTTTATTATCAGTGTTTGGCGCACTGGCCCTTGCATGTGATGCCCCCACGAACCTAAACACGTTGCGGTTGAACATTTGGCAACCCACGGGTGCGGCCTACTTTGATGCAAGCGCCTTGCTCACAGCCCGTCTTCAAACCAACACCGGATACCAACAACAATTCGATGGCCCCGCAGAAAACTTTGCCGTGGAATTATCTGACTTACAACTGGCAGATACCGCCATTCAAATTGATTTAGCACTCACCAATGTGGGGGTCGATTACGTGGGCGCTTCTGATTGGTTGCCTTTGAATTGGCCAGAAGATGATACCAGCGTGCAACAGGAGCCCGCATTGGTCTTTATGGGCCCAGCCAATGAAGTGGCCCCTATCTCTACCATTTATCCCCATGACGGCGATATCATGGCCTGCCTAGACGCAGAAAACCAACTGGTGATGGGCTCCTCGCTGGGCGACTGGCAAGAACTTTCCACTGATATTCACTTCCTGGATTACGCTAAAAAATCAATTGCCAACGGTCCCAGCTTTACAGACACACCCACCAACGGCGCCTGCACCATCGACATCAAGAATAATCTGTGGGTGTATGGGGGATGTGATGAAACAGGAAACCCTGCGGGTGCGCTGCAAAAAGCCCCACTGAACGACGAAGCTGTGATTCAAACACTCGAACAGCAACCCACTCGAACCAGTTGCAACAGTGATATATGGGCAGGAAACGCCCTTCTTTGGCTTAGCGAAGGAAACAAGGTCGAAGTCAGGGAGCGTGATGGAACGCCACGCGCCGAATGGAGTACCGACAGTCCCAACCCAATTCTTCATTTTATACACACCCAGCCAGACGATCAGGAAATGTGGCTCGTTGAAAAACAAAATTCGTCCTATGGAAAACTTTACCTCTTGTCCTACGAAAATGGGGAAATCACCGAAGAACGATCCTTCTTTGAAGATGAAGTGGTGAATTGTACCGCAAACCACCAAAGTTTGATGGTATGCCTGACCCCCAAAGGTCTGTACAGTCTGGACACACAGCTAGAACCTCAAGAGCTCATTGACGAAGAGACTGTTTTCCAAGGGGGCTTTGAACCCATCATTTTTAACGAGGCCCGACCAAACCACTGGGTTTTTGTCAACGCAGCCGGTGATCAAATTCGGCTGATAGAAAATGAGCGTATCAAAGACATCTCCCCCGAAAGAAGCAGAGCTCAATCGCGTCTTTTTAGGGGCCCCGGTGGGATCCTCTTTTGGGTGGGTGGCAATCAAAAAGGCATCGATTTGTTGGCCACACAAGAGTTGTAAATCCGCCTATATTTGTTGAACCAGCTTGAGAATCATATTGGCAAAAACCCGCTCCACTTTTTTGGCGGTTTCAGCCACCTCCTCGTGGGACAGTTCTTGCTCCGAGATACCTGCAGCAAGATTGGTAATGCAGGAAATTCCCAATACCTTGACCCCCTGATGGGATGCGGCAATGGCCTCGTAGACCGTGCTCATGCCCACCGCGTTAGCCCCCAAAGTTTGTAACATTTTTATCTCAGCGGGTGTTTCATAGCTGGGGCCTAACAAACCGGCATAAACCCCCTGCGCCAAATCACATCCAACCTCTTGGGCCACTGCTTTGGCTTTTGTTTGCAAATCGGGATGGTAGGTAAATGACATATCGGGAAACCTGGGCCCAAGACGATCATCATTTTTACCGATGAGCGGGTTATCACCGGTCAGATTCAAATGGTCAGTGATGAGCATCAACGTGCCCGGTTGCATGCCCGCGGTGATGCCACCCGCCGCGTTGGTCAAAATAACTGTTTGAATACCCAATGCCATTAACACGCGAATGGGAAAAACCACTGCAGCCGGTGTGTACCCTTCGTATGCGTGCACACGGCCCTGCATCAAAAGAACGGGTTGCCC
>MDTD01086934.1_pt1 | contig 33161 bp, 35 predicted proteins | sample 811221 | NCBI WGS metagenome assembly MDTD01 (sample SAMN05326646, study PRJNA326480) | marine metagenome | isolation source: seawater | place: Pacific Ocean: South West | collected 2011
GTATCTATATACCCGCTTATCATCCATTAGGTCGTTGGGACCATCAGTAGCGAATAGGCCCCGAGGAATGGACCTAAGCCGATGAGGCCCGTCAGCGGTCCACGTTCCGCCGCACTCGATAGCAGAAAATGTCCGCGGACAAAGGCTAGGGTTGCGAGGGCGAGGAATGGTCAGTCCGAGTCCATCTGATAGACTGTCTAAATCAATCCAAGTTCGCGAACACCCAAAGTATGACTAGTGCGATTGGCAAGGCTAATAGTATTCGTGGGCGCCACTTGGATTTTTTCGTTCTAGCACTTTGAGGAAAACAGATAACCTAAGCTAAATGCTAATGTGCCGAACACAGCGTACACGATACATGCGGTGGCACAGTAAAGAGACTGGTGCACTTTACGTATATCCGGTTTCACAGAGATATATCCGGATGAAAGACCGATAAGACAGTAAAGGATCGCGAATAGCGAAACTCACACGACCTTGTGGCTGTATCCTCTGTCTGGCGAGAAACCTTTCCAGTGAATTCCCATGGCCCAACCTTACGAGTTAGATGCCCAGAACTTCGACTCCGTTTTGTCGGCAGGCAGCCACAAGCGTGTTGCGCAGCAGGCAGGCGATTGTCATCGGGCCGACGCCACCCGGCACCGGGGTGATCCCGCCGGCATATTCTACGGCTGCTTCAAAGTCGACATCGCCGACCAGACGTGTCTTGCCTTCTTCCCTGCCGGGTACCCTGTTAATTCCGACGTCGATGACGGTTCCGCCAGGCTTGATCCAGTCGCCCTCGATCATCTGCGGCCTGCCGACCGCGACGACGAGAATATCGGCTTCGCGGCAGACCTCCGGCAAATCGTCGGTGCGCGAATGGGCGACCGTCACCGTGCAGTTCGCGTCCAGCAGCAGTTGTGCCATCGGTTTGCCAACGATGTTGGAGCGCCCGACGATAACCGCATTCAGGCCGGTCAGATCGCCGAGCCGGTCTTCCAGCAGCATTCGGCAGCCCAGTGGGGTGCAGGGCACCATGCCGTCGCGCCCGGTGGCTAAAAGGCCGGCATTGCGCAGGTGAAACCCGTCGACGTCCTTGGCCGGGTCGATCGCGTCTATCACCGAATTCGGATCGATCTGACTCGGCAGGGGCAGTTGCACAAGGATGCCGTTGACCGCCGGGTCGGCATTGAGCTTGTCGATGACGGCAAGCAAGTCGGCCTGGGTCGTATCTTCCGGCAATGTCTCGCCCAGCGATAGCATGCCGGCTTCAACCATCTGCCGGTTCTTGTTACGGACATACACTTGGCTAGCCGGATCCTCGCCGACCAGCACCGCAGCGAGCCCGGGAACGATGCCGTGATCGGCCTTAAGTCTGTCGGTTTCGACCGCAACCCGTTCTCGCAGGCCGGCAGCAAACGCCTTGCCGTCAATTATTCGGTTATCAGACATCCGATCCGTTCAGGATGCCATCCAGATATAAATCTGACGGAGGATACCGTCCTTGATGAACAGCAGCAGCAAGATCGCGATCAGAGGCGAAAAATCGATGCCGCCGAAATTCGGCAGCATGTTGCGGATCGGTTGCAGAACCGGTTCGGTGATCCGGTAAAGAAAGTCGCCGACGGTATAAATCAGCCGATTGCTGGTATTGATGACATTGAATGCGATCAGCCAGCTTAAAATCGCCGAGATGATAAAACACCACATGTAGAGGTTCACGACGATGTCGAGCAGGTTGAACAGGGTAGTGATAATCTGCATTAAAATGGTGCCTATAATTTTGAGGGGGCAGGGTAGCGGCGGCCCGATTCGGGCGCAAGCGGATCGGGGGCGGCAGTCCAAAAAATCGGTGAGACAGCCATTGCCGGAGAATCTGTGGCGAAATCGTTTCAGATTGCTTGACAGATACCCGCTTCCTAAACATTATCCGCCCGCCCAGTATACCGGTGTCGGGACTGTGGGGCCGTAGCTCAGCTGGGAGAGCGCTGCGTTCGCAATGCAGAGGTCGGGAGTTCGATCCTCCTCGGCTCCACCACTTTCATCCCGAGCAAGCAAGGTGGCGTTCGAGAGAGCGCCTCGCCTAGTCCAGTCCCGCTTTCCACCGGTCGATCAGGCGGAATACGGTGAACGCGGCAGACTAAGCCAGCATCAGCAGGCCGACCAGCGCCGCGAAGCCGCAAATCGTGCGTAGGTGTCTAGTTAGGGAGAATTCGTCGTAGCTAACCGTCGTGTAGTTGACAAGCGAGATATAGAGATAGTCGCTGGCGCTGCTGTCGAAGAGGCCGTCGAACGAAACCGTATTCAACAGGTCGTTCGCCACTTATAGGCCGCTTGCGAATATCCAGACTTCTAACGAATGCGCGGTGCTGGTGAGGCAGGTGAGTCTGATTAACTACGACCAGAATTTCTGGCATCAGAGTATCACGCTCAAGTTGCCGAGGTTTTTCAATGGCCAACAAAAAAGGCGGCTTGTAGGCCGCCTTTTTCAGTTCTCGTCTCAGATCCGTCAGGACATGCCGTCGAGATCGGCGATAACCTGGCCGGGATGATCGGCCGGCGTCACTTCGTCATATGCCACGGCGACTTTGCCGTCAGGTCCGATCAACACAGATTTGCGCGGGGATCGCGTGCTGTCCGGTTCGGACACGCCGAAGGCGATAGAAACGGCGCCTTTCTCGTCGCTGAGCAGGTCGTAGGGAAACGAGAATTTATCGCGAAACGCGCCGTTGTCCGCCGGGCCGTCATAACTGATGCCGACGATTGAGGCGTTACGTTCTTCGAAGTCTTGGATTCGATCACGGAACCCATTGCCTTCGATGGTTCAGCCGGGTGTATCGGCTTTGGGATACCACCAGAGAAGGACATAGCGCCCGGCGAAATCGTCTTTCTTCACCGTCTTTCCATCCTGGTTCGGGAGGCTGAAATCCGGCGCATCCGCGCCGGCAGCGATTAGGGACATTAAGATTTCTCCATTCGATTTGTCGTACCCGGAAAATATACCACCCGCACAACGACTCCAACATACCAGCACAAAAAAACCCGGCGAAAAACACCGGGTTTTTTGGATATCGATCCGAAAGATCAGACGAAATCGGGCTCGCTTCGTTTGCGGCAGCGCAGGCATAGGCGGTTGTGCCAGCCTTCGCTCGCAAATTTCTCGCCGCATGACATGCATGCTCGATCGGTGGGCACATCGCTTACCGCGCGATGATCCATCACCAGTTCTTCAGCTTCCAGCGAGCTTGTGTTCGATTCGCTCATCTAATGGCTCCCTTTTCGTAGTCAATTACGACGTAATCGTTAGTTATCCCAACCACCATTGCGGTGATACGCAGTTATACTCTCCTCGGCTTTTCGCCTTCCATAAACCCGCATTGATCTTATTTCGCCTTCAGGTATCCCTGTCCGAGAACCGTCAAGCCAGCGGTTATTAAGGTAGTTTATTTTCCCACACTTGCCTGTACGGGCGGGAACGGACTTCCCACCCTAGAGGGGGCCCGCGCCAGGTGTTGCACCCCGATTTCACCGAACCCCGATACTCCCTATGTTAACATAACCTCTCCGGAAAGGGGTAGTGAATCCGTGCAATCGACGACATTTTTCGATACTCCGACAGACCGACCGGAACCCTTTGGCTTCGCTGAAATCCCGGCGAAGCCGATAATTACTATAAAGACTGGCTGCCCGGAATTGCGCCGATTGCGGCGGCAGCGACTTCCCGATCCTGCTCTCCGGTGCCGGAACCGACGCCAACGCCGCCTATGCAATGTCCATCGACAATGATCGGCAGGCCGCCCGGCAGATTGATGCGCTGACCATCCGTCCCGAGTGCCAGCTTGATATCCACACCCTCCATCAACCCGCCCGACGGTTCTCCGTAACAGGCGGCGGTTCGAGCCTTCCGCAGAGACGTCTCTAGAGACATGTGAAAGGCGCCATCCATACGTACGAATGCCAACAGGTTACCGCCATTGTCGACAATGGAGATGCACTGCGGCTGGCTCATCTCAGCCGCCTTCGCGATCCCGGCTTTCAGTGCGGCCAGCGCACCGTCATGCGTAAGTTTTAGAAACTGTGTCGTTTCGGCCATTACGTTTCCCCCAAGTTCAGATCGGCGGAAGTTTTGCAGTTAAGGCGCATCTCCGCAACCATTCGTGTTTACTCGGCCGAAAAACGCCAAGGGAAGGCGAAAATCAGGCTTTGCGGCGGTGGGAAATAACACGTCCGGCAACCAGTGGGCCGCCGGTCACCCGACAAGGCGCCAGCGCGGGTTTCGGAATGTCCGTTGTCGTTTCGAACTCGCTTTCAACTGCCGAATTAATGCTTGAGTTCTGTGAGCCAGCCAGAGGTGTGATGGTTGCGACCGTGGTCAGAGAGTGGTCGCTGCTCAAGGTTTTGCTGTCGTTGTCGACTAGCAAGAAACCGATGGTCAGTACACCGGGATCGGACCGCGCAATATCCTAGGCGAAGCCGGTGTTAGCGACAGAGGCGAAATGTTATCACCGGACCGTATTCGCGGTCACAATCCCGATAGCCGTCGAGAAATCGACCGTTGCGCCACCGGAGAAGAATTCGGTTTCCGGGAATTCGATCGTTAGGACTCCGCCTGCAGCACTGGTGACATCGATTGGGTTCAGATCGAGCACCGGGTCGGTTGGGAAACCCAGCCGGCGCCTGGTGATGCCGGTCGTCACATTGATGTTGAAATCGCCGATCGATCCGTTGAAGACCAAGACACCGGCCAGGGCATTGGCGTCACCCGAAATATCGGGAAAGACTACGATGAGAGAGACGCTTCCGGATTTTCCAAGGGCCGGTCGTCGATACACCAGTGAATCAGGGCGGCTGCTGCCGACAATGCGATCGCCAGCCACCAGGCTGCCTCATAGGTGCCGAACATGTCGTAGAACAATCCCCCCAGGAAGACGCCCGAAAACGCTCCGAGCTGATGGCTTAAAAAGACGATCGCGAATAACGTGCTCATATAGCGGGGACCGAAGACCTGCGCGATGATCCCGCTGGTCAGTGGAACGGTGGACAACCACAACAATCCCAGAAGTGCGCTGAAACTGATTACCGTTACTTCGTTCACTGGCACATAGAGAAAAACTAGGAACAGCAGACCCCGGGCCAGATATATCTGGCTCAGCAGGCTCCTTTTGCGCCATCTCCCGCCGGCCCAGCCTGCGGCAATCGTGCCGAACAGGTTAAACAGGCCGATGATGCTGATCGCCGTGGCGGCCAACCAGGCCCCGGCGCCGCTATCGGTAAGATATTTGGGAAGATGCGTTCCCAGGAACTGGACCTGAAATCCGCACACGAAGAACCCCATCACTAGCAGCCAGTATCCGCGATGAGAGCTCGCCTTCTTAAGGGCGCCACCCAGGGTCTCGGTATCCGGTTTCGAAAAGGCGCTTTCGCCAGCCCACCGCATGGAGTAGGCAAGGGGCACGGCCAGCGCGACTAGGATCGCCAGCGCAATAATGCCGCCAGCCCAGCCGAAACCGTCGATGAGCCCGTTGGCGGTCAGGCCGAAGGTGAACTGTCCCGCGGATCCGCCGGCCGTGACGATGCCGAGCCACAGCGTGCGCGATTTTTCAGGGGCGATCCGGCCGACGATGCCGAGCGGCAAAGTCAGCCCGACGCCCGATGCGCCGAGGCCGACGATCAGCCCTGCTGACAGGAACATGGTTTCCGGGGTCACTGACACCGATATCAACGCTAGACCCGCCGTGTAGAGGGCGGCAGACAAAGCGATCACCGATGTCGGGCGCATATAACGGTCGGCTAGCGCACCGGTAAATGGCGCCGCCCCCCCCATGATCAGGTTCTGCGCGGCAATCGCGAATGCGAATTCGCTAACGCCCCAACCCAGGTCGGTGCTGATGGGTTCCAGAAACAGACCGAAACTCTGACGGGAGCCGTTCGCGATCAGGACCACTGCGGTGGCGGCAAACAGTATGTATATTGGGGATCGAAAAAACGACTTCATGGCAATGGCATCCGGATCAGGTCATTTGGCGGACTATACCCGCTGGCTCGAACGCCGCAATCAGCCGTTACCGCGTTCCAGCGCGTGAATTTCGGCGCCCGCGGCAATTTCCTCGACGTTCGCCCCCTCGCCCAACTCGATCAGCTCGATCTTCTCGCCCCGGCTTGTGACCTTGTTTGTTGAGGTGCGAATCTTGCCGATATCTTCCTGCGCTTGGCGGAAATGGGTTTGCAGCTTGTCCACCCGCTCGTCGATACGTCCGACATCAACCAGCATCTTGCGGACCTCTGTCTGGATGAGCCCGGTCTGTTCCTGCATGGAGGCGTCTTTCAGGACAGCGCGTACCGTATTCAGGGTTGCCATCAGGGTGGTCGGCGAAACGATCCACACCCTGGCCCGGTAGGATTTTTCGACCGTGTCCGGGTGGTTCGCATAGAGTTCCGCATAAACCGCTTCCGACGGCAGGAACATCAGTGCGGATTCCGCGGTTTCGCCCGGAATGATATATCGGTCCGCGATATCTCGTATATGTTTCAGTACGTCCGCGGCGAAGGCCCGCGAGTACTGCGTCTTGCCAGCTTCGTCCTCCGCGGCCCGCAATGCGTGATAGCTTTCCAGCGGGAACTTTGCATCGATGGCGATGGCGCCCGGCGGGTTCGGCAGGTTCAGCACGCAGTCCGCGCGCTTGTTGTTGCCCAGCGTTTTCTGAAATTCGTAGGCCGACGGCGGCAGCGCCGCCTGCACCAGATCTTGCAACTGGATTTCACCGAACGCGCCCCGCGCCTGCCGGTTGGTAAGGACATCCTGCAACTGGACGACCTGGGCTGACAAATCGGTGATGTTTTTCTGGGCCGCATCGATTACCGCCAGGCGTTCCTGCAGTTTAGTCATCGTTTCAGATGACCGGGTGCTAGTCTGCTGCAGGCTGTCTCCGACCTTTTTTGTTACATCGGCTAGGCGTTTTTCCAACGTCTTGGTGATCGCGATCTCCTGATTTTGCAGCCGCTCCGAAAGTGCCTTCTGGCTGGCGGCATCGGCCTCCGCGATTTGGGACAGGCGACCGGCAAGCTCCGCCTGTTGCGCGGCCAGCCTGTCGGCCCTCCGGGCTATATCCTCGGACGTATTCCGGTCGTTGTTCCGCAGCAGGACAAAGGCAGCCAGCGCCAGAGAGCTGGTGGCGACCACGAGAGCGATAATCGTGACAGCTTCCATGCTCGAGAACGTATCACGAACTTTTCCGAATCGGCCTGCCGTCGGCGCGGAGGTACGTCGCGCTTGACCCTGCGAAGCCGAACGCATACCTAACCACACAGGGACACCGAGGATTTCAATCAAGATGGCGTTACTGCCCATCATCACCGCCCCCGATCCGCGCCTGAAGAGGGTCGCGGCGGCCGTCGATGCCGTAGATTACGACGTGCGCTGCCTGATGGATGACATGCTGGAGACCATGTATGCTGCGCCCGGGGTCGGGCTGGCGGCGCCACAGGTCGGCGTGTTGAAACGCGTGATCGTCGCCGACGTGGCCCGTGCCGGAGAAAAGCCACAACCAATGCACATGGCCAACCCGGAGATTATCGATGCTTCCGGTGACATATCGGTCTTCGAGGAGGGTTGTCTGTCCCTGCCGGAGCAATTCGCGGAGGTGAAGCGGCCGAATACCGTACGGATACGCTACCTGGACTACGAGAACGAGACTCGCGAACAGGACATGGACGGATTTCTCGCAACCTGCGTCCAGCACGAAATCGACCATCTCGACGGTGTGCTTTTCGTCGATCACATTTCCAGCCTGAAGCGCGGCATGATCCTCCGCAAATTGACAAAGTTCAAAAAAGCCGACGCCAAGGCCGAAGCTAAAGCAGGCGCCTGAGGATATCCCGATGCGGGTCGTATTCATGGGCACGCCCGGTTTTGCCATTCCCGCCATGGCAGCACTGATCGATGCGGGTCATGAAATCGTATGCGCCTATTCGCAGCCGCCCCGTCCCGCCGGCCGCGGACACGAGGAAAAGCGATCGCCGGTTCAGGCCTTCGCGCAGTCAAAGGGACTTCCCGTTCGCTATCCCGTCAGCCTCAGGGACGCCGGTGCGCAAGCCGATTTCGCAGGGTTGGACGCGGATGTTGCCGTCGTTGCCGCCTACGGTCTGATTCTGCCAAAAGAAATCCTGGAGGCGCCGCGTGTGGGCTGCATCAATATCCACGCGTCGCTTTTACCGAGATGGCGCGGTGCCGCACCCATCCAGCGGGCAATCCTTGCAGGTGATATGGAGACCGGTATCACGATCATGCAAATGGACGAAGGCCTCGATACGGGCCCGATGCTGGCGGTCGAATCTGTGCCTATCAACAACGGCATGACGGCGTCCGCGCTGCACGACACACTCGCAGATATAGGCGGCCGGCTGATCGTCGACGTACTTTACGGGGACCTGCCGCCTGCGGTGCCTCAGCCCGATGAGGGGGTTACCTATGCGTCAAAGCTGGACCGCGTCGAAGGTCGCATCGACTGGACGGAGGATGCTGCCGACCTCGGCCGCCGGGTGCGGGCATTGAACCCTTGGCCCGGTGTCTGGTGCGAACGGAATGGCCAACGTCTTCGCATACTTTCGGCCACCCCTTCGGAGGGAAACGACGTGCCGGGAACGGTTATCGCCGGACCTCTTACTGTAGCCTGCGGTGACGGCGCACTGAAGGTCGAGCGAGTACAGCGTGCCGGAAAATCGGCCATGCCCGCGGAAGATTACGTGCGTGGTAACCCTGCACCTGTCGGTACCGTCCTCTCATGACCCGCTGGAAACTGACCGTCGAATACCATGGCGGCCCCTATGCAGGCTGGCAGCGCCAGGATAACGGCCCGTCGATCCAGCAATGCATTGAGGAGGCCGTATTCCGGTTCTGCGGAGAAGAGACCCGCGTGCACGGATCGGGGCGCACCGACGCCGGCGTACATGCGCTCGGCCAGGTCGCGCATGTCGACATCGAGAAAAAGACCGATGCCTATACGGTTCGCGAAGCGTTGAATGCGCATATGCGCGAAGAACAGGTTGTCGTGACGCAGGCGCACGCGGTTTCAGAAGATTTTCATGCCCGAGTGTCGGCGGTCGAACGGTCCTATCTGTACCGCATCCTCAACCGTCGGCCGCGTCCTGCGTTGGATGCAGGACGTATCTGGCATGTGCCGCTGCCATTGGATGCGGACGCCATGCACAACGCGGCGCAAGTGCTGGTCGGGCAGCACGATTTTACCAGTTTCCGCGCGGCCATGTGCCAGGCAAAATCGCCCGAACGTACCCTCGATGAACTGCGCGTTGCCCGGTTGGGCGAGGAGATTCATATTCATGCGCGGGCACGGTCCTTTCTCCACCATCAGATTCGGAACTTCGCTGGCACGCTGGAACTCGTCGGGTCCGGCAAATGGACAGCCGACGATGTCGCTGCGGCACTTGCGGCACGCGACCGAGCAGCGGCCGGGCCCACGGCACCGCCGGACGGTTTGTATCTGGTGTCGGTGAAGTACCCGGACATTGGCGCCGGTTAGGCGCCCGTATAGCCGCGATAGAAAGACCGCGTGACGACGTTTAGCACCAGTGCCACCAATAGGTCGATGGCGACAATCATAAAGGCGGCTGGCGCGCGGATATTTAGCGCAACGAGAGCGATAAAACCCTGATAGACTAGGATGGCGATTACAGCGATCAGGCTGACGAAACCTGAAATCTGTGGCGGTACCCTACCGTCCGCAACCAGTGCGCTGATGGCGAGAAACAGGAATACCTGCAACACGATCGCCCAGTTCCAGGCAGTAATGAACTGGAAATATCGGTCAAAGCGGTTAAGCGTATCCGTCACCGCGATCATGATTAGCGGAAAGATCACCCAGCCAATGACATAAGCGGACGATTCGATGATCAGGATTCGCGCGCCCGATGCATTGACCGGATTTTCCGCGAAGTTCAGCAGAACCAGCAAGACGTATGCGGGCAGGGCGAAGGCTGCTGCATGGAACGACCGCCAGAACGCTTCAGGTGTGTCGTCGAAATAACGGACGGCGGCGCGGTCGAACTTTGCGAGCTGGCAGGCCCCGTAAATTGAAAGCGCGACCTCCCGGGTCGAGATCATGAGGTCTTTGCGCCGATATCCGCGAAATATCCCAATAAGATCGCGGTATAGATGTCCGCCAGATCGCGAATGTCCGCCACGGCAATTCGCTCGTCGACCTTGTGCATGGTCTGACTGACCAGTCCGAACTCCGCGACAGGGCAGCAATTCTTGATGAACCTGGCGTCCGATGTCCCCCCCGAAGTGCTGAGTTCCGGCCTGATGCCTGTCACCTGTTCCACGGATTTGGCGATCAGCGCGCTAAAGTCGCCGAGTGGATTCAGGAAAGCCTCGCCCGATACCTTGATGTCGAGTTCGTAATGGCCGCCCAATTCACCGCACTCCCGGTGCAGCCATTCTGTCAGGCTGTCTCCGGTATGCAGGTCGTTGAAGCGGATATTGAACCCAGCGGTTGCCGATGCGGGGATCACGTTCGTTGCAGGGTTCCCGGTGTCTATGGTGGTGAGCTGAAGGTTCGACGGCTGAAAGTGATCCGTGCCCTGGTCAAGCTTGTGGGTCGAAATCGCGTCGAGCATCCTGGCTAGTCGGGGCAGGGGGTTGTCGGCGAGATGGGGATAAGCGGTATGGCCCTGAATGCCGGTGACAGTCAGGCGGCCGGTCAGGCTGCCGCGCCGGCCAATTTTCACCATTTCGCCCAATTTGTTGGGATTGGTGGGTTCTCCCAACAGACAGACGTCGATGGTTTCTCCGTTGTCCGCTATCCAGTCGAGTACCTTTTTGGTGCCATTAATGGCGGGGCCCTCCTCGTCGCCGGTGATCAGAAGGCTGATAGACCCTGCAGTGCCGCCCTCCGCCTGCAACCGGCTGACGGCTTCGATGAATGCCGCTATCGCGCTTTTCATATCGGTCGCACCGCGGCCATACAGGATGTCATCGATGATCTCACCGCCGAACGGGTCGACAGACCAAGCGTCGGGATTACCCAGCGGAACGACATCTGTATGACCCGCGAAACAGAAGTTCGGGCCGGTGTCGCCCAACCGCGCGTAGAGATTGTCCACGTCGGGGGTATCGGCGTCCGCAAACGGCAGCCGGTGGCAGACGAAGCCCAGATCTTCCAGCACTGTCTGAACAACACCCAGCGCGCCGGCATCTTCCGGCGTCACGCTGGGACAGCGGATCAGGTCACGGGCTAGTTCGACGGCATCTACGATGACGGTCAATCCCTTAAAAGATCGTTTATGGACGTCTTCGATCGCGTCTGCTCGTCCACCTGTTTCACAATCACCGCGCAATAGAGGCTCGGTCCGTCGCTGCCGTCGGGCAGCTTCTTGCCGGGCATCGATCCGGGTACGACGACCGAGTACGCGGGCACCCGGCCCGAGTGAATCTCGCCGGTGTCGCGGTTCACGATCCTGGTCGACTGACCGAGGAACACGCCCATCGACAGGACGGCGCCCTCCTCGACAATGACGCCTTCGGCAACTTCCGACCGTGCGCCGATAAAGCAATTGTCTTCGATGATGACCGGATCGGCTTGCAGCGGGTCCAGAACGCCGCCGATGCCGACGCCACCCGATATATGACAGTTCTTGCCGATCTGCGCGCAGGACCCGATCGTCGCCCAGGTGTCCACCATGGTACCGGAATCCACGTAGGCCCCGAGGTTGACGAAGCTCGGCATCAGCACCACCTCCGGAGCCAGGAAGGCCGAGCGACGGACCGTACAGTTCGGGACGGCGCGGAACCCGGCATCGCGGAATTTTGCTTCGTCCCAGCCTGCGAATTTGGACGGCACCTTGTCGAACCAAGGGCTGTCGCCGATACCGGGGAAAGACGGACCGCCCGACAGAGGCGCCATGTCGAAAATACGGAACGACAGCAGTACCGCCTTTTTCAGCCACTGATTGACGGTCCAGCCGCCGGCACCTTTTTCGGCGACACGTAGAGTGCCCGAATCGAGGCCTTCCAGTGCGGCATCGATGGCGTCGCGTGCTTCGCCCTTGGTGTCTGGCGTGATGGTGTCCCGCTCGTCCCAGGCGCGGTCGATAGATTGTTCGAGTGCGGTTTCGATCATGTCACTGTCACTTTGCCCCGTTGAATTCCGGCGGGAATATAAAGGAATTTCCGTGGTGGTGGAAACCGGTCAGCCGCAATTTGTTGCCTGGCGCAACCAGGCCGAAAGATCTTCCGTTACGTGATCTATATGACCGGTTTTCGTAAAACCCTTCGCCCAGTCCGTTTCCGTCCGGACCCAGATGGTCGTCATGCCCAGTTCCGCTGCCGGTTCGAGGTTGCGGGGGATGTCTTCGACCATGGCCGCCCGGGCAGGATTTATATCGTGCAGGTCGCACAAACGGCGATAGGAATCGATCGCCGGCTTGGGGATGAAATCGGCATCGCTTATATCGAATACCCCGTCGAAATGATCGGTGATGCCAATGCGTTCCATGACGTCGCGCGTGTGCTCGGTGAACGCATTAGTATAGATGAACTTGCGCCCTTCCAGGCTGTGCAGGGTTTCGGCGAGATGGGGATCTGCACTCACATCGGTCAGATCCAGTTGCGACAGGTGGTCGATGTAGTCTTGGGGATCGAGTCCGTGCTCAACCATGAGGCCGCGCAGCGTAAGCCCATGGGTGCGGAAGTATCCTTTCTGGATACGGCGCGCTTCGACGCGGTCGACTTTCAGGAAATCCGCGATAAATGATCCCATTAGGTCGTCGATTTGCGCCAGCATCCCGGGCGTCGTGCGATAAAGCGTATTGTCCAGGTCGAAGATCCAGGCATCGACATGATTAACCCCGCCTGACGGCGCTATTTCGATCTTAGTATCGGTCATTTCCTGAATTTGGCCGTGTAGCGCCCCCGACGCAAGGAATCGTTACGAGCAGGCCTGTAGAATAACGTCCGAGGACTGATAGACCAAAGAACCGCTATATTAATGCGCAGGTAAAACCAGAATATTTGGGGATGCCGAGGAAGGAATGCGACCGTTTCGTCTCCTTGGCCTTCTGTGCCGCCGAAGTTCTTTTCGAAGTCGACGAAAAATAGATGATCACCTATCCCGCAGGTGGGATCAGCGCGTTGACGGATTACGAGCGGCACGATGCGATCGGCAAGAGCTGTCTGGACCTGATAGACCCGACGGAAAAGTTCTATGTTGCCGGCCGGCTGGACGCTCTGAGGTTGGCCAACCGGCTTGAACCCATGATGCTGCGCCTCAACGGCCCCAATGCACAGACCCCGCGCAGGATGTTGACCGGATATTATCTTGCCGATCTACCGGGATCGTTCTTCTTCCCATTGTATCTAACCGGCAAGGACGAATTTCTGAACAACGCCGACAATCCGAGGCGAACGCTTATTCGTGATTGAGGCGATAGCATTGCTGGCCGGCTCGATACGACGGTGGTGCAGAAGGTATTTCCGCTGGGGAGTGCGAAGGGCGTTCCGGCAATGACGTGGAAAACAGGCTTATCCACCGATCTTACCCTCCAGATGCAGATTCGCGTTGCGAAGATATCCCCCGACGAGGCGATCAAGTCGACCGACGGAAATTACGCCATGACGGAAAAGGATCCTGACTGGCAGGTCGAGTTTTTCGGCGGCTAGCTTTTCTTCGACCGGATCATCGTTCCGGCGCCGTGCTCAGTAAAGGTCTCTAATAGTAACGCATGGGGCACGCGGCCGTCCATGATGACCGATGCCTCGACGCCGTCTTTTACGGCGTTCAGGCAGGTTTCGATTTTCGGGATCATGCCACCTGAAATCGTCCCGTTCTTGATCAATGCCCGAGCCTCGCGTGCCGAGATATCGGTGATTAGGTCGCCCTTTTTGTCGAGCACGCCGACCACGTCGGTTAGCATAAGAAGACGCGTCGCGCCGATCGCGCCGGCGATGGCTCCCGCGGCCGTATCCGCGTTGATGTTGAACGTTGTTCCGTTGGCGCCAATGCCCAGCGGCGCAATCACGGGAATCATATGCGAACTGGCAAGCGTATCCAGCACCGTGGTGTTCACGGCATAGGGTTCGCCCACGAAACCAAGATCGACGACTTTTTCGATATTCGAGTCGGTCTTACGCCTGTGCTTAAGCTTCCGGGCCTGGATCAGGTTGCCGTCTTTTCCGGAAATGCCGACGGCGGTGCCGCCGGCGTCGTTGATGGCGGTGACGACCTCCTTGTTGATCGATCCGGCCAGCACCATCTCCACGATCTCAACCGTGCGCTTGTCGGTCACACGCAGACCGTCGATGAATACGCTTTCGATCTTCATCTGCTTCAGCATCGCGCCGATCTGCGGTCCCCCGCCATGGACGATGACCGGATTGATGCCAACCTGTTTTAGCAGCACGATATCGCTGGCGAACTGCTCCGCAAGCTTCTCGTCGCCCATCGCATGGCCGCCGTACTTAATGACGAAGGTCTTGCCGCCGAACTCCTGCAGATAGGGCAGCGCTTCGGTCAGCGTTTCCGCCGTGCGCAGCAAAGACTTGATTTCGAATATATTCTTGGACTCGGTCTTTTTCTTTGATGCCATCGGAATTTCCTAGGGCAAGCGCGTCCATGGACGCAACGGATGGGTAGCCGTTTAGCGGATATCGGCCATCATTGCCAGTTCGGCGCGTAATGCTTCGATCCCTTCGTTCCTCAGCGAACTGGTCCGGATGATCGTCGGATGCGCGGCGACATGTTTTGCGATCCGGGACGAGGTTGAATCCGTCAGGCGTATTAGCGCGCCGGGTTTGACCTTGTCGCACTTGGTAAGAACGATCTGATAAGAAACCGCCGCTTCGTCCAGATCCTTCATCACCTCGATGTCTTTGTCTTTCAGGCCGTGGCGCGCGTCGATCAGCAGACAGACACGGCGTAGCGAAGGCCGTCCGCGCAGGTAATCGAAAATCAGCCGGGTCCAGCGTTTGATCTCGGTTTTCGACGCCTTGGCATAGCCGTAACCGGGCAGATCAGCTAGCATGAGCGCATCCTGTAGGCGGAAAAAATTGATCTGCTGGGTTCGTCCCGGGGTGTTCGACGTGCGGGCCAGAGTTTTTCGGCCGGCTAAGGCGTTGATTAGGCTGGATTTCCCGACATTGGACCGGCCGACAAAGGCGATTTCCGGTAAATCCGCTTCGGGCACTCCGTCATAATTTGCGGCCCCGGATACGAAAACGCATTCCTGCGCGAATAGCCAGCGGCCGCATTCTATCAGTTCCGGGTCGAGTTCCTGTCCGTCCGGTGCATCCGTCATGACCGGGGCTCCGTCGATTGGGCTCAGCGGCGTTTCCGCTGGCGCCTGGTCTTACCCTTGGATTTGTTTTTCACCTTCGGGGGTTTGGCCGCAGGTGCCGTTTTGTTATCGCCGTCGGGGTCGATGTCGTCGTCTTCCTTGTTGGCCTTTTTCTTCTTGTTGCCGCGCGGCGGTGCCTTCGGCGGTTCTTCGTTTATCGCCTCGCCTGATGCCGAAACACCCATCTGCCGCATGATCAGCCATTGCTGGGCAATCGACAGCGTATTGTTCCATGCCCAGTAGATAACCAGGCCTGCAGGGAACCCGCCGAGCAGGAAGGTGAACACAATTGGCAGTACCATGAAAATCTTCGCCTGCATCGGGTCCGCGGGCTGCGGGTTCAGCTTTTGCTGCAGGAACATGGTCAGGCCCATGATGATGGGCCAGATGCCAATATTGGCGATCATCAGGACCTGCGGCACATCCCAAGGGACGAGCCCGAATACCGTGAGGATGCCGAGCGGATCCGGCGCGGACAGATCTTGGATCCACCCGAAAAACGGTGCATGGCGCATTTCGATGGTGACGAAAAGCACCTTATAGAGGGCGAAGAACACCGGGATCTGGATCAGGATGGGGAAACAGCCCGACATCGGATTGGCCCCCTCCTTTTTGTAAAGGTCCATCATCGCCTGGTTCTGGCGCTGGCGGTCGTCCTTATACCGGTCGCGTATCTCGACCATTTTCGGCTGCAATTTCTTCAGCCGGCTCATTGAGCGGTAGGATTTGTTCGCCAACGGGAAGAAAACGATTTTGATAAGGACGGTCAGCAATAGGATCGCGAGCCCAAAATTGCCGAGGATTCGGTTGAAGTATTCAATCGCGTAGAAAATTGGCTTCGTCAGGTAGTAGAACCAGCCGAAGTCGACAAGCTTGTCGAACACTGGTAGCCCCAGACCATCCCGGTAGGAGTCGAGCAGCCGGACTTCCTTGGCGCCGGCAAACAATCGTGTCGCGTATTCGCCGGTCTGGCCCGGCCCCAAAACGTTGGCCGACGCCAGGTAATCGGCCTGGTATTTTTCCGTGGCGCCCCGTGGCGCATTGTGTACCCAGCGGCCCTTGTTCTCGGTTTTCTGGTCGGGCACCAGCGCGGTCGCAAAATATTTCGCAGTTATGCCGATCCAGTTACTTTGTCCGTCGGGCGCGATCAGGCCATCGTCTTCGTCCTGGAGCGTACTGTAGCTTTCTTCAAGCAGCGTGCCGTCGAAGGCGCCTGTCATGCCCTCGTGCAGAATCCAGAAACCCGATGTTTCCGGTGTACCGGTAAGCGAGATGAGGCCGTACGGGTTCAGCGTGATCGATTTGCTGCTGCCATTCTTGACCTGCTGGCGGACCGAGAACATGAAGTTCCTATCCAGCGAAATGACTTGGCTGAACTCTACGCCCTCCGGGTTGCTCCAGCGCAAGGTGACCGGCGACCCTACCGACAGGGTCTCGCGATCGGCTGTCCAGACCGTATCCGCGTCCGGGACCGTAATGCTCGCGGTCTGAGATACCCAGCCGAACTGTGCGTAATACGGATTTTCCGTATTGAGCGGCGACAGGAGGACGATATTCGGGCTGTCTTTCTCAATCGTCTGGCGATAGTTGAGAAGCGTCAGGTCGTCGATCAAAGCGCCTTTTAGGCGGATTGATCCAATAACGCGGTTGGTTGAGATTTTGACCCGGGGAAAGGCGCTCAGAACTTTTTCGCGGGCGATCTTGGGCGCAACGGGCGGTTGCCCCGCTACTGGTGCTGTCGCTCCGTTGGGCGGTGCCGTCCGGGGAATGTCGGGTGCCGTTGCCGCCGGTGGTGCAGCGCCCGGCGCGCCGGTTTGCACTGCTCGGTTTGTTTCCTGCGCTTTCTGCGCTTCACCCGCGGCGCGTTCTTTTTCGAGTCGCGGCGCTTCGATGAAAATCTGAAAACCCAGCAGGATGGAAACGCTGAGCACGATCGCCATGATGAGATTGCGTTGTTCCATTATCTAGCGCCTGTCTCCTTCGGGTACCGGATCGTATCCGCCGCTGCCCCACGGATGGCATTTGCCGATCCGTTTCAACGCAAGCCATGCACCCCGGGCCGCTCCGTGTTTGCGGACCGCCTCTATGGCGTAACCCGAACAGGTTGGATGAAAGCGGCATGTCTGCGGCAAGATTGGCGAGACGAACAATTGGTATCCGCGTGCGACGCAGATCAGCAGACTGCCGGGTAGTCGATTAAGTCGGTCCATGCCGTTCCGTTATCTAATGCGCCCCGTCGGGGGCATCGTTGTCGTTATCCAACTCGCGCAACGCGCTGAGCTTTTCAAGACCTGTTTTCAGGTCTTTTTTGAGCGCCGCGAAATTGCGTGACGGCGTTCCCTTACGTCCGATCAAGACATAGTCATACCCCGCAGATGCGGAGCACGGCAGTATTTCCTCCGCTACCGCGCGTAGTCGCCTGCGGGCACGGTTGCGGATTACGGCGTTTCCCACGCGTTTGCTTACCGTTAGTCCGTAGCGTGGTCCGTCGGTTTCCGTCCGGTCGTCAGACGGCTGAGGCGCAATCTGGAGAACGATCCCCGGCGCGGCCCATTTGCGGTTTTCGGCGGCAACCCTGAGGAATTGTCGCCGGGTTTTCAGGCGCTGTAACATGGCGCCCGTGCAATCAGGCGGACAGACGTTTGCGGCCCCTGGCGCGACGGCGGGACAGAATCCGTCGACCGCCTACGGTTTGCTTGCGCGCGCGAAAGCCGTGCCGGCGTTTGCGTACGAGGACGCTGGGCTGGAATGTACGTTTCAAGGCTTTCTCCGGCTTCAATCAGGTCGAAAAACTGGCCCGGTGTATAGAGTTTTGACCCGGCGAAGTCAACGAAACTGCAAAAATCTTAGGAAAGAGTTAATTCCGTTACTTAACGCTTTGTTGGGGGGTGCTGATCAGGGTTGTTCCCCGCGAAAATCCAGAAATCCGTCTGTAGGCGGGTTCCGCCGTCTGTGCATTGAAACCCGACAGGCAGTATAATGTCCGCCTACGCTTCCTCCCCGGTCCCCCGACGGCACTTTGCCATCGGAAATTCCCTCTTTGGGCACGAAAATGGCAGAAAACAGGCATACGAACTCGTATAATCCGGAGAAAAAATCGGTTTTTTCGGTCGGTCGCGTTTTGCCGCTGGTGCTGCTGGCTGCAGGCTTCGCCGCGTTTTTCGCCTTGGATCTGAACCAATATGTGTCGCTCGACGCCTTGAAGACCCATCGGGAAACGCTGCAGTCCTGGGTTCAGAACTACGGCGTGATGACTGCTGCCATTTTTATTTTTGTTTACGCGCTCGCCGTTTCTTTTTTGGTGCCGGGAGCGATCTTTATCACGATTGCCGGTGGTTTCATGTTCGGGCCCTATCTCGGGACCGTCTATGTGGTGATCGGCGCTACCGTCGGTGCCGTCGGGGCTTTCCTTGCCGCTAAATACGCGCTTGGCGACGTTCTGCGCGCCAAAGCGGGGCCCGCCATCAAAGGGATGGAACTCGGGTTCCGCGAAAACGAGATGAGCTATCTACTTATCCTCCGACTGGTGCCTCTGTTCCCGTTCTGGCTCGTCAATCTGGTTCCGGCCTTGCTGGGCGTCAGTCTGCGGAGCTATACGATCGGAACCTTTTTGGGCATCATCCCGGGTGTATTTGTCTACGCGCTGGTCGGTGACGGGGCGGGGGCTGTTCTGGATGCCGGCGGCGACTTTAACCTCGGTATCATCTTCGAACAGCGCTTCCTCGCGCCGATTATCGGACTTGCGCTTCTTGCCTGCATTCCCATCGTTTACAAGAAAATCAAGGGACGTAAAGACTTCCCTTCCTGCTAACCGGCCACCCGGCTCAACAAAGGTGTCAGAGATGTCGAACGAGATTACGACTGATATATGTGTCATCGGCGGCGGATCCGGCGGATTGTCTGTCGCAGCCGGCGCGTCCCAGATGGGGGCGACCGTCGTCCTTGTCGAAGGTGGGAAGATGGGTGGCGATTGCCTCAATTATGGGTGCGTGCCGTCCAAGTCCATGATTGCCGCCGCTCATGCCGCGCACGCCATCCGGTCGGCGGACAAGTTCGGGATCGAGACCAGCGAACCCAATGTCGATTTCGAAAAGGTGCACGATCACGTGCATAGCGTGATCGGCGCCATCGCACCAAACGATTCCGTGGAGCGCTTCGAGGGGCTTGGCGTCAAAGTCGTTCAGGCGCGCGGTAAATTCATCGGCCCCACTAGGGTGCAGGCAGGGGACACGATCGTTAATGCGAAGCGCGTGGTGGTGGCGACCGGCTCCCATGCCCGCAGACCTCCCATTCGCGGCCTCGATACCGTGTCTTTCCTAACCAATGAAACCGTCTTTTCCCGGGCGCAGGCGCCTAAAAAACTGCTGGTTATCGGCGGTGGGCCGATCGGCAGCGAACTTGGGCAGGCGCATCGCCGGCTGGGGTGCGAGGTCACGATCCTCGACATCGCGAAGACGCTGAATAACGACGACCCGGAACTGACGGAGGTTGTCCGTACTCGGATGCAGAAGGAAGGGGTCGTCATTCGCGAGGAGATCGAAATCCTCAGCGTCGAGAAGGACGGCGGCGGCGTGGCCGTGAATATCAGGGATAACGGCCAAGAAGAACGCGTTACCGGATCCGAATTGCTGGTGACCACCGGACGCGTGCCCAATCTTGCCTGGCTGGAGCTCGAGGCCGCGGGAGTCGACTACGATAAACGCGGGATCAAGGTTGACGCGCGGTTGCGGACGTCAAATAAGAAGGTCTTCGCCATAGGCGATGTGGTCGGCAGCCACCAGTTCACCCATGTTGCCGGTTACCACGCCGGAATCGTGCTCCGGAACGTGCTTTTCCGTCTACCCGCCAAAGTCGACTATTCGGCAATGCCATGGGTTACCTATACCGATCCGGAAATCGCGCATGTCGGGATGACTGAAAAACAGGCGCGGGAAGCGCACGGCGATATCCGCGTGCTGCGGCACCCGTTTGCCGAAAACGACCGCGCCCAAGCCGAACGCGATACCGACGGTTTTGCCAAAATCGTCACGACCGCCAAGGGCGTGATGGTCGGAGCGTCGATCGTCGGGCCGCATGCGGGTGAACTGATTCAGCCTTATATCCTGCCGATCCAGAAGAAGATGAAGATCGGCGCGGTGGCGGGACTGATCATTCCCTACCCGACGCTGGGCGAAGTGAACAAGCGGGCGGCCGGCAGCTTTTACACATCAAAGCTGTTTAGTGAGAAAACGAAAAAAATTGTCCGTTTTCTTCTCAAACTGGGATGATGTTTTCGCCCTGTTTCAATTTCGGCGCACGGGTTCACAACTAGTTGAGAAAGTGTGAGGGTTCTTTGCACTGTTTGAATACAGCAACCCCCATCTAAATCGTTGGACGGAGGAAATCCTCACGACTTCCCGGGTTTCCATATCGTCAATGGGCGAATTTCAGATGATCAAGAAAATAGTCATCACCCGAGGCGTCGTTGTTCTTGCCGCCGGTACCGCGGCTCTCCCGGCCGCATTGGCCACGGTCTTTCCATCGCCCGAGAACTGATACGCGGCCACCGCGGCGGCGTGTCTCTGGAAAGCACAGGCGAAGAAGGCAGGGTGTCCGTCCTCAATTTTCCAGTTGAGAAGAAACACGAACGCACGCGGTTTTCCCGGACAGCTACGATCCGGATCGGCCCGCCAATGCGGCGGAGTAGGTCGTTGCACCTGACCATCCGACCGGTTATCTATGACACCGTCACACATGATCGACAGCGGAACGAATTATGACCAATTTCTCGAACTGGATTCTTGGCTTTTGTGCCGCCGTAATGGGTCTTGGCGGATTGTTCGTTGCCTCCCATGCTGGATACGGCGTTGGATATTACGGTGGACTGGCGGTTTTCGTCTTTGCCGTTCTATTCGTTTTCTTTCTGATCCGCACTACGCTTGATCACGAGGAGCCGGGCCACTAATCCGGTTTACGGTCTTCCAGCCGGGCAAGCCAAACGGCTGCCGCGCCGCCCGCCGCCGACAGAGCAATCATCGCGTAGAACGCGCCGCCGCTGTATCCTTCGTACAACCAGCCGGTCACCATCATCATCAGCCCCATCACAAGGCCGATCGCAAAGCCAGAGTAAAGGCTCTGTGCAGATGCCGACATATGCTCCGGCACGGTCCGAAGCATATGGTGCATGGCTGCCAGATGGGCAGCCCCGAAAGTCAGGCCGTGTAGCCACTGGGTTGCGAACAGTGTCGTGACATCCGCGGTTCCGGCGAGGACCGCCCAACGGACGATCCCGGCAACAGCGGCGATCCACATCAGCCGGATCGGGCTCAGCCGCACGACGACCGCGCCGGAAAATGCGAACAGGATGATCTCCGCGATCACGCCTTCGGCCCAAAGCGCGCCGATCACGTCGTCCGAAATACCGGCGGCGCGCCAGTGGATCGTGCCGAACACGTACAACACCGCATGGCTCGATTGCAGCAGGCTGACGGCGGCAATGAACACTAGGAATTTTTTCTGCCGCATCAGGGCAAGCGCGGGAAACCGAACACGCTGCACTGACGCGGGATCGCGGGCGGGACGTTTCGGCAGGCCGAAGCCGGCGATGAAGGCCGCGATCATGGCGGCAACGATCATCCAGAGAATGGCGACATCGCCGGTTTTCTCCACCATCCAGCCACCGGCATAGGCGGCGAGGATGAACGTGATGGACCCCCAAAGCCGGACTCGGCCATAATCGAACCCGTGCTCGACCGAGGCGCGCGATGCTAAATTTTCCCCAAGCGGGATCAACGCCATGAACATGGCGCTTGCCATGATGTTGACGACGAACAGCATCCAGAACCCGTCCGCGATACCGAACAGGGCATAAGTGATGACGCCGCCGCCCGCCGAGATCATAATAATCATTCGATGGGCGCCGGACCGGTCGGCGAAATGCGCAATGAAGGGATTTGCGAAGGCCCGGATCCAGACCCCGACCGACAGGATCAGGCTGATCTCTGCCGCGTCCAGGCCACGGAATGCGAGCCACGCGGGCCAGAATGGCAGATGAATGCCGACGGCGAGAAATATCGCGGCGTAATAAAAGGAAAAACGGGTGGCCATGCTGTGGTCGGGTTTAGCACGCAGCCGTCAAATCGGCATCGCTATTCGTAGGTGTCCCAATTCTTAGTCGCTGTTCAGAAAATCGACCCGTTTGGTGTTTATGACGAAACTATTGCCGTCGGCGAAAAATACCCAAGTTACGTGTGCTGAAAATATGCATTGTTCGTCGCGCCGATACTCGACGAACAACAGATTTGCCCTGGCCGTCAGCATATCTGTGACCGCGTCGTCGAGCGGCGGGGCGAAATTCAATGGTTTTCCGAGCTCAATCCCCGCACATCGGCGCTGGTTGTCGTCGACATGCAGAACACGTTCTGTCTGCCGGACGTGCCTAGCGAAGTACCGACGGCGCGCGAGATCGTACCGACCATCAACGACTTGGCGGCTCGGGTTCGCGACCTGGGCGTACCCGTGATCTGGGTGCTGCACATCAATACGGAGGCCGATGGCGTCAGCGATTGGGAAGTGTTTTCACACATGTCGTCCGGAGTCCCGACATAAAGAAAAGATGGTCGACACTCTTGCGCCCGAAAACCAGAAGGTTTGGGACGATTTGATCGTTCACGAGGACGATCCGGTTATCATCAAGAACCGCTAACGCGCATTTGCGCAGGTTCGTTCAACCTCGAACGCGTTTTGCTCAGCCAGGGGATCGATACAATTCTTGTCGGCGGCGCCAAGATGAATGTTCGCTGCGACCCCACCGCGCGCAACGCGATGATGCTCGATTTCAGGTCCGTCATGGTTTCGGATTGCTGCGAGACTCCGTCGGATGACGAGCACTTGGCGTCGCTGGAAACGTTTATCCAGCAGTACGGCGAAGTAATGACATCAAACGAGGTGATGGATAGGATGTTAGGTCGCAGCGACACCGCGGTCGACGAATAAGACCCACGATTCGATCCGTTTCTTTGTGTCGCCGCCAGCTAGCCTAGATCGCTTGAGGCGTCCATGCTATCGGACAGGCAACTTGATTGGATAAGGGACAACCATGCCAGCCAAGACTATCAAGGTGGACAGCGCCGCGGAGGCGTACCTGACTGTATTGAAAGACCGTGGTGTCGACTATCTGTTCGGCAATGCCGGCACCGATTTTCCGTCGATCATCGAAGGTCTCTCCAAGTCGCTGACTGGCGAAGGTAGCGCGCCCACGCCGGTCACCGTCCCGCATGAAAATCTTGGGGTCGCGATGGCGCACGGCTTCTACGTATCGACCGGGCGCATGGCCGCCGTGATGGTGCATGTGAATGTTGGCACCGCCAATGCGATCTGCGGCATCATGAATGCGGCGCGGGAAAACGTGCCGATACTGATGACGTCGGGCCGCACACCGCTGACCGAAGAGGGCTACGACGGTTCGCGTTCCCTTTATATCCACTGGGGCCAAGAAATGTTCGACCAGGCCGGCGTGCTACGCGAAATGGTCAAATGGGATTACGAACTGCGTAACACCAAGCAGATCGAAACGATCGTCGATCGCGCGGTGAGTGTTGCAATGTCCGAGCCGCGGGGCCCGGTGTATCTGTCGCTGCCGCGTGAAGTCCTCGCCGAGGACCCGGGCGAGTTCATTTTCCAGTCACCGACCCGGCGCGCCCCTGCACATGGCGCTGCGCCCGATCCGGTGGCCCTCGATGAAGCGGCGGAAATGCTGGCCGCGGCGAAGAATCCGCTGATCATCACAGCCAGCATGGGACAGAACCGGGCTGCAGTACCTGCACTGGAGTCGCTCGCGGAACGCTATGCGCTGCCGGTGATCACTTACCGGCCACGCTATGTGAACATCTCGTCAGACCATCCCATGCACATGGGCTACGAGCCAGGCGCCTACCTGCCGAACGTTGACGCCGTCCTCGTCGTCGCTTGCGACGTGCCGTGGATACCCTCCCTGCACGAGCTCAACCCCGATGCAAAGGTCGTTCATATCGGCAGCGATCCGCATTTCGAGAACTACCCGGTTCGCGGCTTTCCGTGTGATCTTGCCATTCGTGCGAGTGCCGGGACGGCACTTCCGCAGCTCGAAGAGGCCATGTCGAGCCGGGAGAAATCCGCAAAAGACCGGATCGATGCACGGCGCAAGAAAATCGCCGATATCAAGGGCGACCAGGCAGCCGCCAATCAAGCGCGTATCGAGAAGATCGCGTCCGGTGGTGCCGCCATGGACAATGCCTGGGTGGCGCACTGCCTCAGTCACCTGAAGGAAGACGAAGACGTCTTGGTTTCCGAGTCCCAGTTGGCGCTGGGGAACCTGTCGCTGCGAAATCCCGGCACGTTTTTCGGTACCAGTCCGGCCGGCGGACTTGGCTGGGGACTTGGTGCCGGGATCGGGGTTAAGCTCGGCGACCGCGACAGGCGTGTCTGGAACGTGGTCGGCGATGGGTCTTATATGTTCGGAAATCCGACGCCCGCGCATTTCGTCTCCTCCGCCTACGATCTGCCGGTGTTGACCGTTATCATGAACAACAAGATGTGGGGGTCGGTCCGGAAGGCGACGCTTGGCCTGTACCCGGAAGGCGCCGCGTCCAGCGCCAACCAGGCACCGCTGACCTATCTCGACCCTGCGCCGGAATATCACAAGATTGTCGAGGCCTCCGATGGTTACGGCGAGGAGGTTAAAGACCCGGCCGACTTGCCCGCCGCATTGGAACGCGGCATGAAGGCGGTCGATATCGACGGAAAAACGGCGGTCATCAACGTTCACACCACCTATAACGATGCCGCCGCCAAGGCGGATGCTGTACGCTGATGTCGTTTCCCGCCGATGCGCTGAACGCGCAGCTTGAAAAACTGGCAGCGCATCCCTTCTACCAGGACCGGGTGCCCGCCAGCATCGCCAATGCGGCGGACTTCGCTGCCAACGTGCCGTTGATGGGCCGGTCTGATCTTGTCGCGGAAATGACGAAGCCCGGCTACGGTGCGTTTGGTGGCAGTAAACCGGTGCGCGTGAACCTCAGCCCCATGGGGCCGTCGTTGGTGCCGGCGATGCAGACCGTGGGCGATCTGGAAAACCTGATCGCCGCCGCGCGGACGCATCTCGATGCCTGCGGGATTGGGCCGGGCGACGTATGCGCCGTGACGTTCGGCTATCACCTGTTCGTTGCCGGTCTTTTCTATCAGTCGCAGATGGAATCCCATGGCGTCGCCTGCATTCCGCTGGGCCCGGGCGAGGCCGAACGCACTGTTGAGGTCTGCGCCCAGCACAATGTTACGGTACTTGCGGGCAACCCGTCGTTTTCGCTGAAGCTGATTGAGGCCGGGCTGACGCCGCCCAAGGTATTCTTTGCCGGTGGCGAGGCGTTTACGGGGAATCCGGCCCTGTATGGCGCTGTCCGCGACGCAATGCCGGATACCATTCTGGTGGACTCTTTCTCGCTATCGGAATTTTTACCCGTGGCCCGGACGTTTCCCGGCGGCGAGGGGGTGCATGTTTTTGACGAACTCGTCTACGCGGAGGTGATCGAGCCGTCGACCGGCGAGCCGGTGGATGACGGCGAGCGCGGCGAACTCGTGCTGACCCACCTGAAAAAAGAAGCCCAGCCATTGCTGCGCTATCGTACCGGCGACCTGACGGTGCGCCGGACAACGGCGCCGGTTCACGGCCGGACGGTTAGCCTGCCGCGTGTCGTGTTCGGGCGCACCGACGATATGGTGAAGGTGAAGGGTGTCAAGGTATATCCGTCCGAAATCGGCAGCGTGCTGCTGGGTCTTGACGGGCCGACCGGCGGATACCGGCTGACCGTGTCCGGCAAGGACGGCGGCGGCGACCGGCTGGCATTAGCGCTTGAAGGACGCGGCGACGACGATGTATTGGAGGAAATCGCGAGACGATTTAAGAGCCAGACATTGATTTCGGCCGACGAAATCACGTTTGAAGAAAAACTCGAAGAGGCCCACGCGGTGGTGGACACGCGGGAACAAAAGACACGGGAGAAGAAACTATGACCGATTCGCCCTGGCGACTGATCGTCGACGAGAACTCCTATGCAGATTTTTCTGTCTCGGTGTCACCCGCCGTCGAAAAAGCGGTGGTGAACGGTGACGCGCCGCCTACGATCTTCCTCAACGTTTTCGACCGAGACTCCATCACCATCGGCGTAAACGAAGACCCGGAGCAGGTGCTGGATCTCGAGTTCTGCCGTAGCAACAACATCGATTTCCGGCGCCGAGTAAACGGCGGCGGGGCGATCTACACCGGAACCGGGTCCGCGTTCATGGTCTACTACGTGCCGACATCGCACCCCGACGTGCCTGAAACGACGGCTGAGGCTTTCCCCAAAATTCTGACCGCCTTTGCCGAAACGCTGACCGAACGGTTCGGTTTCCCCGCCGAATACCGGCCTCTGAACGACGTACAGGTCGAAGGCCGCAAGCTTGTCCCGACATCCCTGAAAATCGAGAACGGCGTTATGACGTTCCGTTTCGTCGTCAACGTTAAAGAGATGAACACCGAGGTCGCGGGCGCCGCGATGCCGATGCCGCCCGAAAAAGTGCAAGACAAGGTGCACAAGGATCTGCAATCGCGGTTTACTTGCCTAGAACGCGAAGCAAATCGAGATATCTCGACCGACGACCTGGAACAGATGGCGCGGGCCGCCGTAGCGCATGCGTTCAGCAATCCCGATCTCGAGTTCGGCGAACTGACTGAAGCCGAACGCAAATATGCGGAGGAATTTCGCGCCGAGTACGATAATGACGGTTGGCTATTCGGTAAATCCGAACGCAATCGGTTCCGTGCTGATACACAGCCCGGCGACACTGTCGGTTACGGTCGCGAAAAAGCGGTCGGCGGCATGCTTTGGGCGACGCTGGCGGTACGAGATGGCAAGGTGAATCACGCGATCCTAAACGGCGACTGGCATCCACGGCCGATAGAGTCCGTCGGCTGGCTGGAAGACGCCCTTGATGGTGTCGAGGCCACTGAGGGCGCGATACGCGAAGCGGTGTCGTCGTTCATGGGCCGCGACGAGGTTGAATTCGCCAGCGTCGAGATCGAAAATCTTATGGCAGCGTTCGGAAAGGCGCTTGCCGATCAGAAGACGGTTGGCTGACCCCGACCCGGACCCGCTGCCTAGCGAAGGTGGAGCTTACGCGCTTTATTTCGACATTAACGCCCCGGTCGTCCTACGGATCCCAAGGCTTGAAAATCCGCACCTCGATCCCGGCACTTATGTATATGCAGGCAGCGCTTATGCACCTGGTGGTATTTGCGCCCGCGTGACGCGTTATCTCCGCGAGGACAAAACCCCGCACTGGAACGTGGATCATCTCAGCGCACAGTTGAGATGCTCAAAGGTCGAAACCTGCCCGAGAGCGAGGGAGTGCGACCTGATCGCCGACCTCTCAGCGACCGGTGCGGACATACCCATCCCCGGACTTGGAAGTTCGGATTTCAGAACCTGCGTGTCGCATCGGGTGCGCCTTGCCGGGGGGTAGCAAAACGGCAATATTGCCGCCGGGTCAATTAAGGGAATACAAGGACATGGGTGCCGTAAATATCGACCGCCGGGATGACGGTATCGCGCGCGTCGCGATCAATCGTACGGAAAAGCGCAACGCACTTAACGATGAGGTGCGGCACACCCTGATCGCCGAACTAACGGGTCTGTTGCGGGACGATGCGGTGCATGCCCTGGTACTTACCGGCGAAGGCGGCCATTTCTGTGCCGGGGGCGATATCGCCAGCATGGAAGGACTAGACTCCAAAGGCGCCCGTGCGCGGATGAAGGACAATCACACAATTGTCCGACTGATCGCCGAAGCCGAGAAACCCGTTGTCACTGCAATCGAGGGATTCGCCGTCGGAGCCGGTGCTGGGCTCGCGATGCTTGGCGATACCGCCGTCATATCGGAAGGCGGGACCATCGGATTTCCGTTTTTCCGGGTCGGCCTGATCCCGGATTACGGCATCCTGCATACCCTGCCCCGCCGGGCGGGCGGAGCCAGGGCGCGCCAGCTTCTGCTGTATGCCAAAATGGTGAAAGCGCCCGATGCGGTCGCATGGGGATTAGCTGACGAATTGGTGGCTGACGGCAAGGCCGAGGAAAAGGCGGTCGAGCGGGCGCTCGAATTGGCGCAGATGCCGCCGTTCGCTTTTGCCATCGCTAAGCAGCAGCTCGGTCTTGCCCCGGTAAAGCTGGACGAAGCGCTGGAAATGGAGGCATTGGCGCAGGCAGGGTGCTTCGGCGCCGACGAATTTCTCGAGGGTTCCACCGCGTTTCTCGAAAAGCGCAGCCCTGTTTTCAGGAAATAGCCGATGAAGCCGCAGACCTTCCGTACCCGTATCACGGACTTGTTCGGGATCGATCATCCAATCGTGTGCGGCGGGATGATGTGGCTGGCAGATGCCGAATACGTCTCCGCCGTGGCACGCGCGGGGTGTATCGGTTTCATTACGCCCCGGTCGTTTCCGACACCGGAGGATTTCCGCGAACAGCTGCGCAAGGCGCATGACTTGTCCGACGGCAAGCCATTCGGCGTGAACCTATATATTTCGGCCCGTCCCGAATCCAATCAACTGCTCCAGACGTTTCTCGATATCTCCATCGAAGAAGGTGTGAAATTCGTCGAGACGGCTGGGTTTTCGCCCAAGGAATTTATCCCAAAGATCAAAGACGCCGGCATCACAGTGATGCACAAATGCACGACGTTGCGCCACGCCCTGTCGGCCCAGAAAGCGGGTGTCGACGCGATCGCGATCCTCGGCGCCGAAGCCGGGGGACACCCGGGGATGGATATGATCGGTACCATGGTGCAGGGCGCGATCGTGCCGCAGGAACTGAGTGTGCCGGTCGTGCTGGCGGGTGGCATGGGTACCGGGCGCCAACTGGTCGCCTGCCTGTCGCTGGGTGCCGAGGGCATGCTAATTGCCACGCGCATGGTTGTCGCTGAGGAGATCTGGGCGCACGAGAACTATAAGAAACGCCTCGCCGAACTCGGACCGGACGGCACCAAAATCATCATGTCGATTTTCGGCGACAATTCGCGGGTGATCGACAACCCCTCGACTGAGGCGGTACTGGCCCTCGAAGCGGAAGGCAGCACGGATTACGAAGCCTACCGACCGCATGTGCAGGGAACTTTACAAAAAGAAGCCTATGAAGACGGCGACTGGACAAAGGGGACGATGTCGATCGGGCAATCTGTGGCCTTTGCCGGCGATATCAGGCCGGCGGGGCAGATTATCGACGGGATTGTGGAAGAGGCGACAACCGTCCGCGACCGTCTGAACGGATTTTAGAAGAGGACATACTTATGGCGCAGGATATCAACTCGCCTGATTACACCATTGGCGTCATCGGCACCGGAACCATGGGACGTGGCATTGCCCAGATCTCAGTCGTCGGTGGGTACAAGGTCAAAATGTTCGACGCGCAGGAAGGCGCTGCTGCAAAGGCCGAGGAATTCATCCACCGGATGGTCAATCGTGCGGCCGAAAAGGGTCAGATTACCGAGGGCGAAGCCGAGGCCGCCAACGGGCGTTTGGTCATCGTGAACAGCTTGTCGGAGATGGGTGATTGCAGCCTCGTGATCGAGGCCATCGTCGAGAACTTGGACGTAAAGCGCGCCGTGTTTTCCGAACTGGAAGGCATTGTCGCTGAAGATGCCATCCTTGCATCGAACACCTCGTCGCTGTCCGTAACGCAGATAGCGGCAGGCTGCGAAAAACCGGAACGGGTCGCGGGTTACCACTATTTCAACCCTGTTCCGCTGCTGAAAGTTGTTGAGGTCGTCGACGGGCAGATGACGGCTCCTTGGGTGGCTGACAAGCTAGATGCCATTGCGCGGAAATGCGGGCACGAACCGGTGCGGACGCAGGACACGCCCGGCTTTCTGGTCAATCATGCCGGGCGCGGGCTCTATACCGAAGGTGTACGTATCCTAGCTGAAGGCATCGCCGAGCCGCACCAAGTGGATGACGTGCTGCGCGAAGGCGGTGCCGGCTTTCGCATGGGGCCGTTCGAACTGATGGATACGACCGGGCTGGACGTGTCCGGCGTGGTGATGGAGTCGATTTACGAACAATTCTATCAAGAGCAGCGCTTCAAGCCGCAGGCCTTTATCCGCAACCGGATGGCTGCCGGGCTTTACGGCCGAAAGGTGGGGCAGGGGTTCTATACCTACGAGTCCAATAAGAAGATCGCGCCAGAAGAAGCCGCCGTACTGTCCGATCTGCCTGACAGCGTGTGGGTCGGTCCGGAAGGACATGACGCCGCCAAGATCCTGGCTGATTACCTACAGGATTACGTCGAGGTCGAAACCGGTGCCAAACCGTCCGCCAAGGCGATCTGCATGGTCGGGCCAATGGGCCGCGACGCGACGATGACCGCGGTCGATCTCGGCATCGAGGCGGAGCGCACCGTGGCAGTCGACACGCTGTTCGGCCTCGATGGGCGACGGACAATGATGACGACCAGCGTCACCGACGAAGGCGTGCGCGACATGGCGCACGGCGTGCTGGCGGCGGACGGCGGCAAGGTTACCGTCATCCATGACAGCCCTGGATTCATCGCCCAACGGGTGATCGCCACGATCGTGAATATCTCGTCCGAGATCGCCCAGATGCGGATCGCGACGCCGGAAGACATAAACAAGGCAGTGATGCTCGGCCTCGCCTATCCCCAGGGACCGCTGGAATTCGGCGATACGCTGGGGGCGGTGAAAATTCACGCCATCCTGACGGCGATGCACGATTTCTATGGCGATCCGCGTTACCGCCCGAGCCCGTGGTTGACCCGCCGTGCGCGGCTCGGCATTTCGCTGATGACGCCCGAAGCATGATATACCGCGCCGTCCACCTCGCCGCCCTTTGCGCCCCGGCTGGCGGCTACGGTCGGATTCATTGAATTGGTGCCCAACCATGGCGACAGGCGCGATCTAGCACTTAATCAGTTGTTATTTCGAAATCGATTTAGAGATCGAGCCTATCACGAGGTTTCTAAGTTCACCCGTTAGAAGCTTTTAACCCTTTCGCCTCTGTTTTGCAGTTTCGCCTAATGCGTATCGAATACCGCCTGGTACTGATCCAGCCGGTCCTGGATCGCTGCTGTTTCCGCCTCTGTGGGTGCCGTCGGATCGGCGGCCGGCGGTGGGGCGCCGAATTTCAGCAGGCAGGCCATAAGCACCAGCCGCGCCTTTGTCGAGGTCAGGTTGCTGCCGCCAAGGAAGACCCCAGCGCGGCCAGAAAACCCTTCGTTGTTCCCGCGGCCGACACGGACCACCGGCATCCCACAATAGACCGCCCTTATCATCAGCGCGTTGCGTTGGGCATTCGTCATTGAGCCGTAGGGCGACTGGCCTTCGACAACGAAGCCTGCCAGTGGCGAATTGATTAGGTTGTCGTCGATCTGGGCGACGAGGTCGACTTCCCGGTCCGCGCGCGAGTCCGACGCTTCCGGGCTGTAATTGCCTTCCTTGGTGATGGTCACCTTGGGGATCGCGGCCTCGAGTAGTCGGCCATCGCCGTCCTTCACCGATATTTCGACCGCATCTATCCCTCCACCCGATTTCGTATAGCCGGTCACGCTGTCCGGCAGACGCGTGCGGTTCACGTCGGACAGATAGGTGTGCTTCGATCCGGGCAGATAGGTTAAGATCGGCGGCATACCATGGCGTACCGCGCCCAGCAATCCGCCGTGGCCGCCAGTGGCAACATAGCCGCCGGGCCGCGCCTCGCCCTTCTGCACCTCTCGCGAGGCGAAGATCTGCTGTTCCTGGATGACGACGGTGCCGGCCCGGTTTTTACCGTCGCTGTCCCGCCAGATCTCCGATGTAATGTAGTTAACCGAATCCACCAGGTTCTTCGGTCCGTCATTGCTGATTTCACCATGGGTCCGCTGGGCGGCGTTGCCACACACGGGGAGGGTGGTGTCGAGCATAAGGTTCAGCCAGTACAGCGTTTCTTCCACCCGCGGACTGCCCTGGGTCCAGACCGCTCCCAGATAATCGCCGCTGTCCAAAATATCCTGGATGTCGTTGACCATGCGTGCCATCCAGCCGCGATGTGGCGACGTAGCGAGATGCACTGGGCGGTAGGCGAAGAAATCTCGGCCCATGACCTCCGGTTCGATGTCGCCTTCGCCCATATCGGTCCGATCGGCGGCGGCCTGCCCCCTTGTGTAGCCACCCGACGGCATGATGCGGAAGAAATCCATGTCCGCCAGTTGCGAAACCAGATTGCCAGTCCCGTCTTCGGCGATGCCGAACCGGTCGATTTCCTCGAAGATACGTGATCCGTCCGGATAATAGGCCTGGCGCGACTTCTCCGCCGGCGCACCGGGAAAGGCGCAATCGTCTTCCCAGGCGCTACCGTCGGCCTGCCGCGCCATGTAGGGCATCGGGTAAAGTCCGTCTTCCGGCGTGAGTTCAATCTTAAAGACTGGCGTGTCGCTGTCGGATTGGCGTTCGGCATGGAACGTTCTCGTGGCATCCACATACCCGTCGGGCGGGCCGTACAGATCGGCGGCATCCGCTTCCAGCGGATGGGCGCTGAACTGTTCCACGTACACGGTCACCGGCGCGGCAAGCCGTTGCGGGCGCAATACGTCGAACCGTGCCTCGCTGCCGTCCGGGTTGGTTTTGGGTGGCAATCCGTGCATTGCCCTCGCTTTGTTGCTGGTCACGAGCGGCGGGGAATTGCTGATCGTGGCATTGGCGCCGGAAAGGTAGGCGATGCGTGGTTTGCCGGTCATCGTCGGGTCTCCCTGTTTAGACGGCACTACCCTAAATCATTTACCTTTGCTGCGGTATGATTA
>MDTD01023583.1_pt1 | contig 33135 bp, 24 predicted proteins | sample 811221 | NCBI WGS metagenome assembly MDTD01 (sample SAMN05326646, study PRJNA326480) | marine metagenome | isolation source: seawater | place: Pacific Ocean: South West | collected 2011
GATGATGATGATGATGATGATGATGATGATGACGTCGGTCGGGGTCGCGCCCCGCGCGCGCTCGCGAATGCCGTTCTCGCGCTCTGTGCGAGCGGGGCGATGGCGACGCCGTCGTTCGCGGCGATCGAGTGCGCGGCCGAGCTGACGCCCACGAGGGTGGGTGGTGACGTACGCGGGACGGTGCACTTTTCGTTGGAAAAGAATCGAAGCGGTCAAGAGCTCGTCGTCGTCTCGGCGAACGTCCGAGGGTTGAGACCGGGGAAACACGGGATCAACGTGCACGAAAACGGTGACGTGTCGTCGTGCGATGCCGCGGGGGCGTGCACCGGGAAGTCGTATAATCCCGAGAAGCGGCCGCATCGCGGTCCGAAGTCGCTGAAAAAGTACGGCGCGTCGGCGTCTCATTTTTTAGGCGACGGCGTGGCGCTGAACAGGCACATCGGCGATCTGGGGAACATCGTCGCCGATGAGGATGGGTCGTCGACGACGAAGATTAAGGATTTGTACACGACGTTGAAGCCAGGTGCCGCGAATTCGCTCGCGGGACGGTCCGTCGTCATTCGAGCGGGCGAAGACGACTTTGAAACCGAGGCGGACGACGGCAACGCCGGCCCGATCGTGGCGTACGGTGAAATACGTACGGTGAAATAGTGGAAAAGAAGTAGACCGTCGTTCTTCGCTCTGTAATGTCAAGTCTCTTCTGTACCGAGTATCGCGAGCGACGCGCTAAAGTATCAATGTGTTACAAAAGCTACACGCGACTGACTATCCCGCGTTGACGGCGAAGCGTAAAATCTCACGCACGACGTCTACGGATATCGAGTTTCCTAGTAGAAATACAGACTTTTTATTCGACGTGCTCGCGGCGAAAGAAAAGTCGGAGCGAACGCCGTGCAAGGCTTTGATTTCTTCGACATCGAACCAGCGCAACGCGTCGACGAAGCGTTCGACGTCGCGCTCCTCGATGCGCATGACACCAGACACGTCGTCGACTTCCAACGAATGCGTGAGATCTCGATGGGCGTCGAGCAAATAGACGGAGCCGCCGAACACTGTGTCCGCGTAGCCAGCCGTAAACGTCGAACATCGCTCGCTATCCTTCGTGACGACGTCCAACCACTTCCAATATTTTCTAATAGTGTCCGGGCGCAATCGTAGCTCTGCCTTCTCGTCGAACTCGTGCTCGACGTATCGTTCCAACGTAGAACGATCGCGTTCCCAATCTCGCGCGTCGGCATCGATGAAATCTCCGCTTTCGTCGAGCTCGTATCCGTCGAGCCATCGAGGCGGCGGCGCGTCGAATCCCGCTTGACGAAACGTCGCGATCAAATAATACCGCTCGCGCGTGTAAGGAATACCCAGAGCGGTCGGACTGACGATGAACTCGCGCACGCCTCCGTATCCTCGCGCGCGGAGGGCCTCGAGCAAACATTTCCGCGTGTCGCTCTTCTCGAAACCCACGACGTTTTCGACGAATATCCATCTCGGCGGGTGATTCAAAGACCGAATCGAATCGATGATGCGATGAAAACTTCGCGCGCGCGGATCCTCAGACTCCGATTGCTTCCCACGGCGCGTGTACGGCTGACACGGCGGCGACATTGTCAAGAACACGTCTTCTCCGTCCGAGGCGAAAAAGGCATTCAAGTCCAAGTGTTCGATATTCTTCCGCTTCGGGACGTGACCCGGGAAGTTCGATGCGTACACCGCGTTGGCGGCATCTGAATTATCCACCGACACCACGTCGCGGAGGTTGAGCAACGGTTCGAGCGCGAGTCGCGTCGCGCCGATGCCCGAGTAGAGTTCCACCAGTCGAGCGCCCCGCGCGGCGACCGACGCGCGCGCGAGCGATCTCACGCCCGTCCGACGAGATCGACCGGCGCCGCTCGCGCTACACGCGCCGCTCGCGCCGCACCCCCGCGCGCGCATGACGAACGCGACGCCGCGTGGCGTCGAGTCCGGTCGGTCGGGACGTCGGGACGCTAACCGTCCCCCGTCGCGCGCGTCGACTCGTCGCACGTCGATTCCGTCGCGAAAGACTGCGCGAATCGACGGATTTCGTGCGTGCAATCGCCTTTGAACCCGCCCTCGTAGGGCTTCTCGCGCCCGTTCGCGAAGGCGACGAGTCTCGGCACCGCCGTCGCGCCGAGTCGTTCGAGACACCACGGTCGAACGTCCGCCGGCGTGCAATCGACCCATCCCACGGCGTACCCACCGCCGGAGACGGACGTGAACGCGCTGTCGTGACTCAAAATCCCGAGAATCGGCGCGAGATATCGACATGTCGGAGACTGTCGCGTGCACGCGACGACGAGCCAACGCGTTCGCGTCTCGCCGGCGGCGTCGCCCTCCTCCGCCGCGTCGTCCGTGATCTCTCTCGCCGCGCGCGTCGCCTCGTCGAACGTGTCGCGATACAACACTCTCAACCCAATGCCCGCACCGTCGCTCTCAGCTCGCGCGTCGTCGTCGCCCTCCTCCTCCTTCTCCTCCGTCTCTTCGCGCGCGCGCGCGTCGCCTCCGTCGCCCGCGTCCCATCCATCCCCCCTCGACCACGAATCCTCCTCCTCCTCCCCCCTCCCCGACCGCGATTCAAACCCCGCGGGCGTCTCCGATTCCTCCTCCACCGTCTCTTCCGTCGCCCTCGCGTCCTCGTACGCGCGTCTCGCGCGCTCGGCGAGTCGAGCCTCCCACCCGCGAGGCGTCTCTCCCGCCTCCCTCGCGCGTCTCGCCTCCCTGAACGCCTCCTTCCCGCGCTTGACGAGTAATTTCGCCACGATTCCACCTGTTCCCGTCGTCGATTCGTCGTCAGTCCGCGCGCGAGACTCCTCATCGTCGCGCACAGGTCATCAATCAAAAATCATCGCGACGACGATGGACGCGCGTCGCGCCTCGGTCGCGCGCGCACCTCGCGCGGGACGCGCGCGAAACGCGAGACAAAGAAGGCACGCGACGACGACGAATCGCCGCGCGACGCGCGGGCGCCGACGCCGACGAGACATCGACGCGCGCGTGTCTGTCGATGCATCAGACGCCGACGCGCGGGCGCCGCGCGCGTCGTCGTCGTCATGCGCCGTCGCGCGGGCGACGCGCGAGGACGACGAGAGAAACGTCGCGCGCGCGGTCGTCGCGCGCGCGACGTCGCGCGCGGGACGACGCGTCGACGATGGACGGATGATGAGATCATTCACGGCCGAGACTCGTCGGACGGCGACGACGAGAACGACGCGCGCGAGGTCGTTCGTCGCGCGGGAGCGAACGAGCGGTCGTCGGCGTCGACGCGCGCGCGAGGAGGGCGCGGACGCGGCGCGGTGACGACGATGCGCGTGGGAGGGGTGGAGGTGCGCGTGGACCGGGGACGACGCGCGACGCCGGCGGCGACGAGAACGAACGCCGCCGTGGCGTACGAGTACGGCGCGGTGGCGTCGATGGACGACGGTGTCGGAGGTGAGAGTGGTGACGGTGCGTCGGAGGAGACGAGCGAGGGGGAGAGCGAGAGGGAGAGCGAGGAGGGCGAAGATTGGTCGGACGACGGGAGCTTGGACGACGCCGCGGCGATGGATTACGCCGAGAACGCGCGCGCGGGAGGTGAGATGCGGGACGAAGGTGAGGAGGAGGAGGAGGAGGAGGAGGAAGAAGAAGAGAGCGATGGGTCGGGTGATGAGTTGAGAGACGCTCGATTGGCACGTGAGTTACGGGCCATCGCGTCGATGAATCTCGACGGCGGGTTGCCGGAGCCGCGGTGGGATTCGAGCGAGGACGAAGCCTTCGCGCTCGAACGTGACGAGGACGAGGATGAAGAGTGCGACGACGACCGTGAAGACGTTGCGATGGAAAAGTTGAGTCGCGTCATCGGTGCCGCTATTGATGCGGGAGTGGCGTATGTTGGTTTGCCGCCGGTGAAATCGTCGCCGAACGTGCCGAGTTTAGACGACGCGGCGAGAGTGGCCAAGGCGCATAAATGTGCGCTGGAAATTCGCGGTGGCGGTAAACGTCGACACGCCATTATCCACATAGACGCCCTGTCTTCCAAAGTACCCGCATCGTTTGTGAAGACTCGAGTCTCGCAACGCGCGAAGAAGACGAACTCCTCGAAGAAACCGAGGCGAACGAAACCAGCCGTGCAGTTCGTCTCTGGCGGTATAGCGAAAGAGGGTGACGAGGTGTTCAAGAGTGATGATGATGAAGATCCTCGGAAGAGACCTGTCGAACCTGTTCCCGACGAACCGGTGGTGTATCCGAATCGAGGCGCGAGGCGCGCGGCCGAGGCGCAAGCGAGAGATAGAGAATTCATCGAAAAGGCTCGTGCGCGCAAGAGAGGCGTCGTCGTAGGCGCGGGACATGAATTCGGTGCGTTCGAAAAGCACACGACGGGTTTCGGAAGTCGAATGCTGGCAAAGATGGGATTCAAGGGGAAAGGTTCTGGTTTAGGTTCTGGAAAAACGGAGGGCATCGCCGAGCCCGTGACTGCGTCGACGCGAGGCAAGCGCGTCGGTCTCGGAGCGTTCGGTGCCGAAAGATAGTAGTCTAGTTTGTCGATTGTATTTCAAAAAATATTCTAGGTTTCCATGGGATCTTCGGCGCCTGCGGCCGCCTCGCCGCCTTCATTCTTTACCTTCGTTTCGTTGCCTTCGCTCGTCGGGGAAGGTTTTTGAGGTTGCGGCACTTGACGACCGCAGATAATGTCGCGATGTTGCTCCAACTCTTGTATGCACTCCTCGGTATCGCGATAAATCAAGTCGTTCACGCGCCACAACTGTAAAGTATTTTGGAAATCCCCGACTGACGTCGAGCACGCTGTCCACGGGTCGTAAGGGTTCCACTGTATATCCCAAACCGTACCGCGATGACCGCTGTGCTGGAAGACAACGTGCGCGGGAGCAGCCTTGGACTGTTCGGCGCTTTGCTCCGCGCCGACTTTCGTGTAATCAAAGACTGTAATTCTACCGATTTCATCCGCAGTCATGAAAACACCCTTGCTCTGCGGGTGCATATCAACGCACAACACACTATCCGTGTGCGTATCGAACGTGTGCATGGCGTCCGATTTACCATCGGACAGCATGCGACGATCCCACACTTTCACCATCGTATCTTTACCACCGGTGACGACGACGTGCTCCTCAAACGAGGTCCAACCCACACAATGCAAATCGTCCTCGTGCGCCCCTTTCGCGCATCCCGTCGAATTCTTCGTACGCGTGTCCCAGAAAAACATGTGACGGTCATCCCCGACGGAACACAGCTCGCGCTCATCTTGGGGATTGAAACACACGTCTTCGATGGTGTCGGTGTGCCCCGAAAACTCGATTCGCGCCCACAGATTCGGGTGTCTCGCGAGCTCGGTTCCGCTTAACCCGCCTCCGACGACGGGCGCAGAAGACTCAGCCCCCGCGGCGTTTCTCCCACCCGCGCCCTGGTTGGCGTCACCCAACTCCCAGATCATCACCTTCCCATCCTTCCCACCGCTCGCGACCACCTCACCGCGCTGCGACACCGCCAACGCGTACTCCGCGTTTTCCGTGTGTCCTCGCAAGCACGCCGTCGGCGCCGTGTACTGCGTACCGTCCGTTCGCGACAGCGCGTTCTTCCGTCCACTCTCCCCGTTCGCGTCGAACACGAACACCTCAGGCGCGTCCGTGTGCGTCAGCAACACGTTTTCCCTCCCCGGAACGCACCGCATTCGGTTCACTTCTCCCGGGTGCCACAGCGCCTTTTCCTTTTTCAAAATAGGACTCTTCGAGTGTTCATCAAAAATCATGTGCTCCGTCGCCGCCACGCGCGGTCGCAGCACCTCCGCCTGACACACCAAGATCGTGTTCGGCAGCGGCTTCCCCGCCGTGTTCGTTCCCTCCGTCTGCTCGGTGAGATAGACGCGCTGCTTCGTTCGAAACGCATTCCTATCGACGGTTTCTCCCCAACGCGCGCACAGCGACGGCCACGACGTGCGCGTGTGCGCGAACCAATCGTACACGAAGGGCACGAGTGATTTCCATCGTCCGTACGTCTCGTCCGAGATGACCATGGCGCGCGCGCGGAGGCTCGGACTGACGCTCGGTGCGCGTGTGTCTTCGCGGACGACGACATTTCGCACCGCGTTCGGTCGGCGAGGATGGACGCGCGCGCGATGCGCTGGACGGCGACGCTCGCGCTCGTTTCTCTCCTCTCGCTCGCGCGCGCGTGCGCGGGGAATCTCCAGAGCGGCGCGCTTCGAACGATCGACGAGGATGACCACGGGACGATGATGACGCGCGAGCGGTACGCGCTGGACGGCGCGCTCGCGCTCGAGCCCCTGCGCGCGACCGGGGTGGAGACGAGAGACATTCGAGTCACGCTCTCGACCGAGTTTCACGGCAAGTTGCACGCGAGGGTGCGAGGCGATGGGACGTTCGTCGTGAGGGACGCGCCGGCGGGAACGCACGTCTTGCGAGTGCGCGCGGTGGGGCTCACGTATCCCCCGGTCGAGGTTCGCGTTCGAGGCCGCGACGAGAGCGGTGACGAGGGTAGCGAGAGCGGTGAGGTGGAGGTGGAGGCGACGTACGCGGAGGATCGGTCGGTGATGTTGGAGACGAAACCGTTGCGGTTGGTTCCCGTGAGTCGCGCGGAATATTTCGAGCCCGCTTCGAGCGTGTCGCTCGCGGGATTGATGAAGAATCCCATGGCGCTCATGGTGATCATGTCCGTTTTCCTGGCGTACGTGGCGCCGAAGATATTGGAGGGCATCGACCCGGAGGAGTTGCAGCGCATGCAAGAGGAGATGGCGGGCGTGACGGGCGGCGCTCGGCCGCGCGTCGGGGCGGACGCTGCCGTCGACGCGGCGGATTGAGCGCGCGATAGTCAAAGCGACGTTGGTGTAATGTATAGTCTAATCTTCTTTACTGTACTGTCATGGCTAAGGGTGTTCTATTCACTCTGCGTCGGCGAACGCGGCGTCCAGCGCGCCTTTTCGCTTGCGCAAGCTTTCTCTATCGCTCTCGTTGAGCTTGGGGCGGAAGTTTGGATCTGCCGAATCCGGGGCCTTATCGTCCGCCGGGGGCACAACGTCCGTCTTTCGCGATCGTTTCTCCCCCGTTTTCGGTTCGCGCGCAGATTCGGGCGACGCCGCCGCGGTGGGTTTCGTCGCGAAGCGTTTCGGAAGCCGCCGGTACGGAATCGGCGCCGGCTTAGTGTGAAAGTATGGATGCTCCAATGCCTGCGCCGCCGTTATCCGTTTATTCGGATCATACTCGAGCATCTTCTTCAACAAATCGATCGCCTCGTCCGTTTCGTTCGGAAACGTGTGTCGAAGATCGGGCGGGGCGACGTACACGAATTCGATGAAATCAGGAAGCGCCGACACGCCCGGCCAACTCGTCTCCGTCGGCGTCCCCAATGCGGCGTACACCTTCCCCAACTGATCGATGTCGGACGATCCCGCGAAAAACGGACGCTTGAGCATCATCTCCGCGATGATACATCCCACCGCCCACACGTCCACGCCCGCCCCGTACGTCTTCGATCCCAACAACAACTCTGGCGCGCGATACCATCGCGCGAACACTTGATGCGTAAACCTTCTATCCGGCGACCCGAAAATCCTCGCCAGACCGAAATCTGCCAATTTCAAGCACCCATCCCGCGCAATCAACAGGTTATTCGGTTTTAAATCTCGATGCAGCACCCAATTCTCGTGACAATGCGCCACCGCGCGAAGCGTCATTTGCGCGTACGACTTCACCTCCCCCGCGCTCATGGGCGTCCCTTTATCCTTGATCACCATCTCTAAATCTCCTCCACAAAACTCAAACACTAAATTTAAATTCTTCTTGTGCGCGAACACGTCCACCAATTTGATGACGTGTTCGTGTTTTATCTCTTGCAAGAGTTTAATCTCTCTGATCGCCGTAAAGTTGACCCCTTCCTTGAGTTTGCCCAAACGGATCTTTTTGATCGCCACCACCTCGTTCGTCTGCGCCCGTTCGCGTCATCGAGCGTCGTCAGTCGACGCATTCGGTCTTCGCGCGCGTCTTCTCGTCCGAGACGCGCATTCGGTCACCGCGCGCGTCCTCTCCACCGTCTTCTCTCGTCGTCATCATCATCACCCATTCGACGCACGAATCGTTCCGTCGCATCGCTCTCGACGAACCTCTCGCACGCGCGCCTCGTGCACGACACCGAACGTCCCCTCACCCAGCGTTCGCCCCTTTTCATAGCGCTCCATCGCGTCGAGAGACGACGCACGCGACGCCGACTGCGGCGACGCGCGCGCGTCACGCATCACTCCGAATCACATTCCGACGCGCGCGTTCGCCGCCGTCGCCGAGCCATGCGCGCGCTCAACGCCGAGGCGAAACTCTTCTTTCCGGGTCGCGGGCTCGTGACGCCGGAGAGAGAGAGATCGCGACGAGGGAAGGCGCCGCTCGATCGGTCGACGAATCCGTTCGTTTCAAAAGATGAAGACGTTCCATTCGTCGGCGATGACGACGACGCGTGCGTCGCGACGACGCCACGCGAGGGCGATGAATCGCCGTTATCCCTCTTCGGTGACGACGAGGCGTCGGCGTTGGAGCTCGACGCGTCGACGCTGAGCCCGGCGACGGCGACGGCGGAGACGGAGACGGAGTGGGTGCGGTTCGACGGCGACGACGGAGAAGACGACGACGACGACGCGCGGCGCGCGATGGAGGCGAGCGATGCGTCGCTGACTCGACCGTTATTACGCTCGTCGTCGTCGTCGGGATACGTTGAGGCGTACGGGGCGAGCGCGGAATCGCCGCCGCTCGAGGACCGGAGCGAGGCGCGCGCGGCGTCGTACGGCGCGGCGGAGGACGCGATCGAAAATTCGCCGCAGATGGTCGTGGAACTCGATGCGGTGGAGGACGCGGTGCCGGAACGGGTGGTGAGCGAGGCGGCGATGGGGAGCGGGGCGGGAGAACCGTTGTTGGCGGCGGTCGGTGGCGGGGGCGGCGGCGCGTACGGCGCGAGCGCCGACGGCGAGTCGCCCAAGGCGTGGCGAGAGATGCGAGTGCCGCTGCTTCCGGAAGCGAAGGGGGCGACGTACGGTGCGGCGTCGCCCGTGCGCGCGCCAAGGGGCGGAGACGCGCGAGGGAAGGTGTATCGACTGAAAGAATTGAAGACGCCGCCGCCGCCGATTACAATCGCCGCGCCGCGCGACGACGACGAAGAGGCGGAGACGACGAGAATGGATAAAGCCGCGCAGGCGCCGTTGTTAGGGAAGGCGAGTGCGAGCGTGAGCAATGTAGTAAACTACGGTACCGTCGATAAAGCGGTGGAAGAGACTGAACGCGCGGACGTCGCGTCCGACGAGAAGAATTTGCGCGGATTTTTGCGAAACAACGACGCTCCGTACGAGCTCTTTGAGGATGAATACGACGAACCGGCGACATACGACCGAGACGAGGAGATGTTGGACATCGAGGACGATTGCGACGAGGACGATCGACCCGCACCGTCCGCGCCGCCGCTCGCGGAATCTTTCGACGTCCTGCGCGAGCGCGCGATTGTCGACGATTTGTGTTGCATCATGTGGACCGTCGCCCGCGAACGATTGGAGTTGCTCCAACCGCTGTTCCGTTCGCAAGGTTCTTCGATCGGCCGAATCACGCTCGCGCGGCTTCGAAGGTTGATACAGAAACTTGAACCTAGACGCGCGAATCCACGCGCTTTGGATCGTTTGGAGGCGATGCTGTGCGCGTGTGGGTACTCGGAGGACATCTCCCTGTCGGAATTCGTGCACGCGACGCATGCGGGTACCGTCGCCGCGACGCGACTTTCGACGACGCCTGGAGTGAAAGAGGCGAGCGTTTTGTGCGGATACTTGGACGAGTTGATGTCTCGAACTCCAGCATCGGCGCAGACGGCGTTGATGTTGGGAGGAAGTCTTCACAAGGCGTGGCTCGATTTACCGAGACTACTGGCGAAGAATTTAGAGCCTCAACAGTTGTGTCTACTCGTCGCGACTCTCGACTTGGCGGATGATCTCACGATGAACATCAAGGGTGCCAAATTGCACGAGTACCAAGCGTGGTTGCGCTGGATGCAAAACATGCTCAACACCGCGCCGATGCCGCGGGAACCGCTCGACGTGTCGCCGCAGCCCCATCCCGTGGCGGTGCCGGCGACGATGCCCAAGCGGGAACTCAGCGCGGAGGAGCTCAGGATACGACGCGCGAAACGAGATAGATTAGTGGCGCTCTGGGAAGCGCGAGACGCTCTGAGACGCGCATCGACTACGTCGTTCTAGATACTGTTTGTACAACTATCGCTACTTGTGAAAGAAGGATTTCAAATCTCGCTGTCGACCGCGCATTTTTTTCGAACCGCCAACCCGAAACTTTGCGAATCGCACGCGCGATTCCTCAGCGTCGTGTAAGGATTGCAATCGTCTCGCCACGTGCCAATCGAGATGTTCTCTCTTCTGCTTCAGCGAGAACGTTCGCGTGCACTCGTCGCAAGTCCAAATTTCTTCTCCCGACGGTGCGGCTTGTTTCGAGACCGTGTTCGGGGAAACTAAAAACTTATCGATACGATTTTGATCTTCCGGAACGTCCTCTTCGTGATCAAATTGCGACACGCGCGCGCCCACGAGTCGCAGCGTCATATTGGCTCCGATGGAGTTTTCGTTGCGCATCAGTCTCAGCGCGCTGTTCACAATCGTCTTCACGTCGTTCGTCGCCCCCGCGAGCGTCGTTTGACGCTGAATGACGTCAAACGTGCTCCGTTTCAGTTTCACTGCCACCATTCTCCCCTTGAGACTTAATCTTTGACACTCCAGCGCCACTTCGGTCGCGAGTTTTGTCATCTTCGCGTCCAAATACGCCTTGTCGGACGTCGCCTTGAACGTCTCGCTCTTGCTCACGCCTTTACGTCCCTGAGAACCCTCGGGCGTCTCTCGAGGATGCCGTTCGGTACCGATGCCGAGCGCAACGCCTAGGAGGAAATCGAACGCCTTGGGCGTGAACAGAGCGAGCATGGTGGCGCGTTTCTCCAACAAGTCTCCGCACGTCTTGATTTCAAATTCAAGTAAAATGCGCTCGAGCGTCTTCCCCACGCCGTACATTTTGCGCACCGGAAGTTCGCCCAGAAATTTCAACACGGCGTCGCGCGTCGGCTCCAAGATGTACTGACCGTCGGGTTTATTAAAATCTGAACAAACCTTGGCCAGGCGTCGAGAATACCCTCCACCGACCGAACACGTCAAGCCGCCCGTCGCCTCCTTCACCTTTGCGCGAATTTCCTCCGCCACCGCCTCCATCGTCGTGTCGTGCTTCTCACAGTACTCCGTCACCTCGATGTACGCCTCATCCAGAGATCCTGCGATATAATCCGGATTATACTGCGCGAACACGCTCCTCGATTCCTGACTCGCTTTGATGTACTTTTTGAAATCCGGTTTCACGAAGACCAATTCGGGACAGAGCTTCTTCGCGATGAACCCCGGCATGGCTGCTCGAACGCCGTACTTTCTCGCCACGTAATTCGCCGTCGTCAGCACGCACGACGGCCCGGAGGCGACGCCGACGGGCACTTTTTTCAATTCTGGATTGGCCAATTCCTCGCACGCCGCGTAAAATCCATCCATGTCCACCACCAACCACTTTCTGCGCGCGTCTCGCGTCTTCTCCATCATCCTCGCCCGCTCATCGCTTCGCCTCTCGCACGTCTCCCACTCCGCCCGCGTCATCTGCCGGGCCTTCTCTTTCATCGACGCGATCCTCTTCGACGTCTTCGCCTCTTTTCTGAGTTCATTCTCGTGGTGCGGCGTCCCCACCGTCGCGTCGTAGACGACGCGAGAGACGAGTTCCCTATCCACCGCCTCCATCCCCGCCTTTGCGTGCGTGAAGACGCTCCCGTAGGAGAGCGCGGCGGGAACTTTCGATTTCGATCCGTTCCCAGTCTCCCGCGTCGTCTCGCGCGTCCCCGTCGTCGCGTCCGCGCGTCGTCGACGCAACAGCGCATCCACATCGTCGCTCGTCTCGCGCGTCTCCTCCTCCACATCCGTGAGCTCCTCGTCCTCGCACCAGCGCATGGCGTCGTCCTCGTCCCATCGCTCGTCCTCCTCGTCGCTCTCGTCGCTCTCGTCGACGCCATCGCGAACGTCGCGAGACATGCGCGAAGTGACGCCAGAGCGCGACCGGTGCCCGTTTTTCGAATCCATGTCCCCGCCCGCGCCGGGCGTCGCGTACGACGTGCGATTGGGCGCGAGTCTGCTCGAGGAGTTCGCGCCGGACGATGCGCGTCGCGCTCTCGCCGCGCGCGCGACGGTGCGCGACGGGGGGGACGATGAAGAGGATGAGGATGCGCGACGTCTGACGGTGTTTCGATACGATTGGCGCGCGGAAAACGCGGACGAGGGCAAGCGCGCGCGCGTGCGCATCGATCCTCGAGGCGTGGTTGAGGTCGTGTTCGAGGCGAAAGACGACGACGGTGACGGAGAGGGACGGAAGAGGACGGTGAGGTATCGAGGGATGCGGCGCGCCGAGAGCAAACGCGCGCGACGCGTCGAGGAGGGTGAGGTGGACGATCGAGGCGAGGGCGCGAGCGAGGACCTGGGCGTGGACTGCGCGTTAATCTTCGATGAACGATCGGGGACGTTCACGCTCGAGCGCGTGGACGGGGTGATCGGGAGTTTGAGAATAGCGAGGGACGACTCGGCGGCTGTGGGCGCGGGCGAGCTCGGCGACGCGCGCGCGGAGCGCGCACACGCGGAGAAAGAGGAAGACGCCGGGTTGGAAGAGAACGTGGAAACGCAATTGCCGTCGTCGACGAAGAAACAGTGAACGATGGAACGCGTGCGATGCGAGTAGATGGTTTTGTAAAGTAGAAGAGCCGCACACGGCGACTCCTGGAATGCGCGACGCGTTCGAACGCTCGACGGGCGACGCGACGCGACGCGGCGGCGATCATGCGTCGTAAACAACTCGCGGAACGCATCGCGGGCGTCGTCGGTGGGCTTCCGGCCGTCGAACACGCGGTGGCGTACGGTTCAGCCGTGCTCACGAATGCATCCTTCGCGGACTCGAGCGCGGCGCTGGACGTGCTCGTCGCGGTGAGCGATCCGGTGAAGTGGCACGAAGAGAACATGCGCGTGAATCCTTCGCATTATGCGCTGCAGATGCGAATGTGCGGCGCGGCGGGCGTGGACGGTCTCGCGAGGACGGTTGGCGCGGCGACGCATTTCAACGCGCGTCTGGCGGACGCGTCCGGACGGGCGTTTAAATACGGCGTCGTGAGCGTCGACGATTGCGTGAAGGATTTGGAGGTGTGGAATCATTTATTCGTCGCGGGTAGACTGCATAAACCGCACGAGACGGTGCGCGCGTGCGATGCGGTGACGCGCGCGCAGGCGAGAAACGCGCGGAGCGCAGCGAATGCGGCGCTGCTCACCCTCCCGGAGAGCTTCACCGAGCTCGAGTTTCATCGAGCCATCGTGCGGTTATCGTACGACGGCGACGTTCGATTCTTGTTCGCGGCGGAGGACGAGTCCAAGGTCGAAAGGATCGCTCGATCGAACGGGGAAGGCTTGCGAGAGGCGTACGAGGACGTCGTGCGCGAGTTGCTCGACGCAAGCGTCGTGAACGTGCGCTCAACTGGCGCGTGGTCTCAAGATGTGAGTCCGGAGACGCTGCGAGGACGCGTCAAGACTTTGCCGGACACGGTGATGGCGATGTTGAGGAACGTACGAAGGTTGGATGCGAGCGCGGACACCGCGGCGGTGGCGGAGAGCGTCTGCGCCTCCGTCGGCGACGACCCCGAGCGCGTCGGCGACGCAGTGCGCGCGTGCGTTCGACAAATCGTGCGCGCCAGCACGTTGCGGCAAGCCGTGGCTGGACTGCTCAGCACGTCGCCGTTGAAAACGATCGCGTACGTGGGCGCAAAGTTTGTCAAGTCGGCGCAAAGCCGAACTAGCGGGTAGCAGAAGTAGCGTAGCAGAGGGGGGAGTAGAGCGAGAAAGTTTGTGACTCGAACAGAGAATAGAATTAAATCGAGAATAAATCGGTCGACGAATTCATCAAACCAACCATCTCGGATGTCTAGGGTTCCGAAGAAATGTACACACGCGCGCGCATCTCATGCGCGCGACTCTCTTCGCGAAAACTAACTGCGGCAACTGGGATGGGTTCACGCGCACTCAACAAAATTATTGAGTGAAGACGGACGCCAACTTGTTGACTTGGCCCTTGACGGACATGTCAATGTAACCAGAGCCATCCTTACCGTATTGGACGACGAAACCGCCGAGGAGGGATTCGTCAACTTCCGGCTTGAGCTTGATGTTCTTGGCACCCGTCATCTCTTGCAACTTCTTAGCGATCATGAACTGTTGCTCGTTTTCGAGCTTGACGGCAGAGGTCACGGTGGCGACTTGCGTGTCCGTGGCATCGCAGAAGAGGGTTTCGAACTCATCGATGATACCTTCGAGTTGGCTCTCACGCTTCTTGTCAACCAACAAGTTCAAGAAGTTCGTCGTGAACGCGTGGAAACCAGCCTCCTTGCCGATCTTACCCAAGACATCCTTCTTCTTTTCCATCTCAATGGTCGGGTTGGCCAAGAAACCGGCGACGGACGCGTTCGCCTTGACGTACGCATCGAGGGTTTCCATGTCCGCGTGCACTTGCTCGAGCGCACCGGAGGTCTTGCACGCGTCGACGAGCGCCGCGGCGTACCCGGAGGAGACCGGGTTGGACTATAATTCGTATGGACAAACAGTGTCAATTCCACAGGTCAGTCTCCACACGCACAGGGCCCATCTCAGGGCGAGGATATGGATACGGCGCGGTCGCGCCCTTCGTCCCCGCGCGTCGCCGTCCCGCGCGCGCCGTCCTCGCGCGCGCGCGAAACTCGCGCACACAAAACTCGAACGTGCGTTCCCCTCGCGCCCCACCCCCGAGCCACCTCGCGCGCGCACCGCGCGACGGATAACCCACGATCGGGGGATCGGGGAACCTCATCGAACGGTTCGCGCGAACGACTTCCACGACGACGACGACCGCGCGTCGCGACGCGCGAGCGAGCGAGAACGACGCACCTTGCCGGCGCGCATGGCGACCGAGCGTTGCGCGCGCGCCGGGCGGTTGAGAGCCACGTGGCGCGTCGCTTGGACGGAGGAGGCGCGGACGGTGAACATGATGATCCCCTGGCGTCGCGTCGAAGTGTGCGGGCGAGCCCTCGCCGGGGGGGCGCGTGGGGGGGGTGTCAACGCGTATTCGGGGGTCGTGCGCGCAGATGAGTGGAAAATTTATGTCTTTTTCGGGGTGCGTGTCTTTAGGGTTTTCATGGTGTGCGACGAGTGTTGACTCATCAGTGAGGGTGGGATGGGGGCCTGGCGTTGCGATACATCGCACCGATGTGGGTTCGCATACGACGAAACAGACGTAGTGTATACCTCTACAAGACGAAGCACCTCGCGCGCGTTTGAATCCGACGCGACCGACGCGCGCGGACGGTTCGCCGTCCGTCCGCATCGCGCCGCGCGTCGTCGACGACCATCGACGCGGTGCGTCGAGTCGCTCGCGAGATCGTCGACTCCGTCGTCATCGTCGACTCCGTCGCGCGATTCACAGATCGCGAAAAACGCGCGTGAGAGTCGCGTCGCGACGCGTTCGTCATCATCATCGCCGCGGCCGCGACTGTTCAAACGCACCGACGCGGCGCGCGTTCGACGTCTCGACCGCGCGTTCGATCGTTCGCGTCGTCGACGCGCGCGAGAAGGATGAACGGTGTCACGCGCGCGGCGTCGCGAGGGGCGTTCGTGCTGTTCGAGGGCGCGGATAGGTGTGGGAAGAGCACGCAGGCGGCGCGACTGGTCGCCGCGCTCAACGCGCGAGGCGTCGCCGCCGAGCTGTGGAGGTATCCGGATCGCACGACCGCCATGGGGAAGATGATCGATGCGTACTTGCGATCGAAGGCGGAGATGACGGACGGGGCGATTCATCTGTTGTTCGCGGCGAATCGATGGGAAAAGAAGGAATTGATGGAGCGCAAACTTCGAGAGGGCGTCACGCTCGTGTGCGATAGGTACTCATACAGCGGTGTCGCGTTCACGGCGGCGAAAAACGCGCCGGGTTTGGATCTGAACTGGTGTCGCGCGCCGGAGATCGGTTTGCCTCGACCGGACGCGCTGTTATACTTGGAATTATCCCTCGAAGAGGCGGCTCGACGAGGCGGTTTCGGCGAGGAGCGATACGAGACGACGGAGATTCAGCGCGCCGTCAAGCAAAGCTTCGACGACATGAAGGAGGGGTGGTGGAACATCATCGACGCGAATCGCGACATGGACGTCATTCAGAGCGAGGTTCTCGACATCGCCGTGCGCACGGTGGAGGAGTGCAAAGCCGGAGCCGAGTTGAAGCGTCTTTGGGAAAAGTAGTTGCTAGCCGCGCCCGCCGTGTAGTACGAGACGTCACATCGTCCCTCGCCTCGATGTCCCTCGCGTCGCGAATCGACGGCATAGACGCCAAGCTCTCGCACGAGTTCGCCGCCGCGTTCGGGGACGCGGTGTGCGACGAACTCGAGCGCGAGGGCGACGAAGCGCTCGCGAGTCGTCTGCGCCGAATTTTACATTGCGCCGACGCCGAGACGGCGACCGAGGTCGCCGATGAGATGTACGGAGACCTCAAACGAACCGGGACGTGGGCCACGCCGAGTCACAGGGAGTGCTACGTCCTCGCGGAGCTTCGTCGGTGCGTCGGTTTACTTCGAGAGGGTGGAGGCGAGGCGGCGAGACGCGCGATGAAAGCGGTCGACATGGCGTTCATCGTGGGCGCTCCGGGCAATGCGCTCGTCGAGTTCGTTCAAACGACAGAGCTTGCGCTGGACGTCGAGACCACGCAGCGTCGAGCGTACGTCAAGAGCGAGGTCGGGAGTGGTTGGTTATTTCCGCCGTCGCCGCCGCAGCCGACCGTCGCGGACGACCGCCGATTCGTCGGACGCGTCGACGGGCGACTGAGTCGCAAGGAGTTCAAAACGGCGTACTATAACACGGATACACCAGTGGTTTTGGTCGGATTAGGCGCGGAGTGGCCCGCAGTGACGAAATGGGACGATCTGCGTTGGTGGCGAGACCGTCACGGACACAGGAGCGTGCCGTTGGAGTTGGGAAAGTATCACGACAACACGTGGAGAGAGGATGTGAAAACTCTCGCCGAGTTCATCGACGAGCACATGGTCCCCTCGATTTCCGGTCGAGCGCCCGGTGATGACGTCGCGTATCTCGCGCAACATCAGCTCGTCGATCAACTCTCGGATTTGTCGTCGGATTTCGTGCCGCCCGAGTATTGCCAGAAATCGCTCGAGCGAATCAACGTGTGGATGGGCACGGCGGGAACGATCACGCCGTGCCACTTTGATACGTACGATAATTTGTTGGGGCAGGCGCGTTTGATCGATCTCGCTCTCGATGCACGAATACCGGGAGTTTAACATGAAGCTAGGCTGTGCAAGTCATGACAGCTTGGTGATACAGACTCCCTACAACAAAGAGTGACAATAGAACCGACTCACCAAAGTCATGGTCGTCGGCCTACACAGCGCTCGACATTTTCACCGCGCGTTTCGTCGGCTCCCGACGACAAACTCGGCGAGGACTGACTTCCGACTGACGTCACGGCGCTTTTTCGTTCCATCCACAGGTCGCCGGATTCAAATTGGTGAGAATCTTCCTCGAGCAAGACACGCCGTACATGTATCGCACCGCGGCGTCTTGCACGGGGCGTCACGCTCAAGGAAATTTCAGCGCGGTGGATGTAGAAAATCCCGACTTCGACCAATTTCCCGATTTCAGAAACGCGACGGCGTACGACGTCGTCCTCGCGCCGGGAGATTTCGTCTTCATTCCGGCGAAGTGCTGGCATTACGTGCGCTCGCTCACGGCGTCTATATCGATGAACTTTTGGTTCTAGCGCCCACGTGCGGTGGAAGTGGCCCGTTGTAAATTACATAGCGTGAAACAAGTGTCCCGAGCCGAGGCTTTGTGCAGTTGACGACGTCGAGCAAACTTCACAACTCGGCTCTCCGAAGCGACTGTCTTTTCCGAAGGCGACGCGTCCGTCTCGAAAACATGGCGTATAAAACGCTCGACCTCGCCGACGTGGAGTACCTTCGTAAGGCTATTCCAGCGCTGCAAAAGGTCATTCCGTGGACCGTCGGTTGGTCGTGTCTGTACGCCGTCTTCCGCTTCGGTGCGCTGCGCACGCGCACCGCGGGCTTCTCCAACCGCGTCGTCAGTCTGCTCCACGCCATCATCGCCATCTTTATGTGCACGAGATGCCTGCCGACGTGGGGCGCGCTCCTCGAGAACGTGGGCGGGCTGAACACGATGGAGCACTTGGAGTGCATGACGTTATCCCTCAGCTATTTCGTGTACGACTTTTTGTATTGTCTGTTGGATAACGACGTGGGAAACGTGATTCACCACTTATTCACGATAGGTGGACTCGCGAGCGGCGTCATCACCGGGCGCAGCGGACCCGAACTCGTCGGTTGTTTGTTCCTGATGGAGGTGAGCAACCCGAGTTTGCATCTTCGAACGCTTCTTCGCGAGATGAACATGAAGGATAGTGTTCTCGCGACGTTGAATGATCTCACATTCGCGCTTTTGTTTTTGTTCTGTCGACTCATCGTCGGTCCGCCGTTGGTGTACAAGACGGTCGTGAACGAATCGAACACGTACATTGTGAAAATTGGCGCGTTGGGTATTTTAATCGTGTCGCTCATGTGGGGGTGGAAAATCATAATGATGATCGTGCGAAACGTGCGAAAACTTTTCGGTGGGGCGAAGGCGAAGAAGGCGTAGAGGCGTCAGTCGACGGACGTTCGATTACTTGTAAGCAACGACATTCTTCTTGCATAAATAATAATCCTAAATTCTACAACTCATCCTTTGCCGCGCCATCGCGGCTGTTCGACTCGAGCCAGCGCCAACGAGTGGGTCTGCGCGCGACGTCGATGATGCTATCAGCCCAGAGCTTCGGTGCGTTGGATTCTCTAAATAATTTGTTGTGTACGGCAGCTTTGATGCGCGTTCTGGTTTTCTCCTTTTGCTTGGAACTCGCGTTTGCCTCGCGGACGGCGATTTTGACGTACTCGTCGGCGCTCTTCGCGATGAAGTCGCTGATTCCCATGACGGCGTAGTACGCCTGTGTCCACCTTTGTCCGATCGTTTTCCCAGGCAAGGTCACGACGGGCGCTCCGACCTCGAACGCCTCGCGCGTCGTGGTATCTCCGCCAAAGAAGACACTATCCAGGACGACGTCTGTGAGTTTATTCATCGCCATCAGCTCGTTGTGCCTCATACGTGGCACGAACACGACCCGGTCGAGGTCGACGCCGCCTTGCTTCTGCAAACGTTCCACCACTTTCACGTGCAGGGCCTCTAAGGTCGGATCCACTAGTTGCATGAGGATGATGACAGCGTTCGGATCCTCTGCTTGAATTTTCCCCAAAATTTTATCAAACGTGATGTGATACTTGAACACCGCTTGCGGGCAAAAGTACCACGTGGAATTTTCATCGAACTTGGTCATTTCGTGTCGAGGAATAAAGTCCAACGTTTCTCGAGTGAAATGCGAAAACGAAACGCTTCCAGTAATCAGAGACACCTCGTCTTTCGTCCGAGGCTCAAAATACTCCCACGCGCATCCTTTGCTTTTCACCATGAGCAACTCCTCCGTGTAAAACTCCTGAGCTCGGGCTTTATCGGGGTCTTCGGCTAAATCCCACGTGAGAAAGTAATCCATGATCTCTCGCGGAATACCGGATGTCACGGGATGACCGTGCGTGACGATTTGCACGGGCGCGAGCTTCGCCACGGCCAAATCGTGCATCTCAGACGTCATGAACAAGTCCAGGTAGAGAAGCACGTCGAATTTCCTCGATTCGATTAAATTTCTATTGGCCGACACGGAGTCCACGCCGTGAGACTGCTGTAGATATATGCTCGAGTCTGGTATCAGCGACAGGGTTTTGTCCTCCTCGGAGACCGGTACACGCGGGTAGTATACCATGGAGACGTCCAAACGCGAATCCTTCTGTAGACCACGAACCATGTGGCCAAAGTTGCCCCAAATACTAGAATCTGGTTTGAAGAAAGAAGAAATGACTCCAACTTTGACTTTCCTTTTCGCGATAGACTTTTGACGCGCTCGACTTTGAGCACTGGAAAGATAATCGCCGCTCTGTTCGTATTTGAGCATGGGAGACGCGTAAGCGAGTTCTGGGAACACTTTCATTTTCAACTGAACCCATTTCGAGTATTCTTGCCTGTAATCCACTCCGTCCCAATAGTACGCAATTGAAAATACGCTACTCATCGCGTTGATTCTTGGACAAAAGATGTCGTCGAGTCGCATGAGCTCGTCGACCCGTGCGTTGAAATTCGCCATTATTTTTCTTTCTTCGGTAGAGTTCATCGGAAAGTGCGGCACAGAAGTGGCGTCGTACAGGTCCCAACAATCGTCCGACCCCGCTCTGGAAGAATTAAAACCAAGTTTGAAATTTTCCTTCGCCAGTGTCGTGAAATGACGACTTTCACGGAAGAACCCGCTACGCATGGCGGCGCCGTAGTAACTCGCTGAATCCACGCTCAACGGCGGCGTCAATTTTTCCGGATTCCGTATCACGTATTCGAGTCGTTCAATGCCGCGAACCAACATACGTTTATCACCTAGTGTCTCACCAATCTCCGATTCCAACGTCCCGAGCGCGGGCAACACGTGGGCGTTCAGAGGATTCACCTCGATGGCTTTCTTGTACAGTTCGAACGCTCGCTTTTTGTCTCCTCGCGCGTGTTGAACTCTCGCGGCGACAAACAACGCGTTCGAATAGTCTGCATCCGACTCGAACGCATCGCGTTTGATCGTGTGCACGCCATTGAAATCGTCGTGCATGGAACCGAGAATCTGGACCCACTCGTCCGCCCGTCCCATTTGCCCGGGACTCCCCCAACCGAAAATTTGAGATGCGTACACTTGTTGAATGCGTCTCAAACGAATCTTCTCCGGTTGCCAATAAGAATCGATGGCGCCGACGAGCGCTCGCTCGAACGTGTCAGCGTGCATCCCCTTGTCGTGGTCGTACGGATACGTCGTTCCGAATCCGCGCAGCGTCTCCGGAAGCGCCCCGAGATTGGACGAGACAACGTGCACGCCGGCGCTCAGTGCCTCGATGGCCGCGATGCACGACGTCTCCATCCACGTCGACGGATACGCGAACACGTGCGCCCTTGTGAGCGCCTCGCGCACCTCCTCATTTGACACCGCACCGTGATACGTGCACCCCGCATGTCGACGACACGTCTCGAACAAGTGCTCGAACGGCGCGTCTCTTTGTGTCCATCCGTACACGGCGAAACTCGAGTACACGTCCAAGTGCACCTTCCCTTCGTACCTCTCATAAACCTTCGCGAACGCGCGCATCAACACGTCTAACCCTCGATGCGGCGTCGTGTGATAAATCAAACGCATCACTCCGTCTCTCGGCGGCTCTCTGCGCTGTCGAGGAAACGGTTCGACGGCGTTTCTGAGCACCGTCGCCTTGTCCCCAAACACGTCCCCGAAATACTGTGCGTACGCCGATCGCTGCCACTCGCTCACGAAGATGAATTTCGCGAACCGCGCTCGACTGGCGGCGTCGCGCAGATGCGCGTTCTCCGGATCATTCGGAAGATCGTGCAACCACAACACGTTGGGCGTCTCCGCGTCGGCGCTCGCGTCTCGCACGCGAGACTTGATGATGTGAAACCGATCGACCAAGACGCGCGGCACGCGCTTCTCGAGCGCGCGCGCCATGAGTTCGGTACCACCGCTCGCGCCGACCGTGGTGCCATCGTCCAATCGCGCGCGCGACGACCTCGCACCGACGCGCGCGTTCGACCAATCGGATAATCCAGCCTCCGCAGTGCGCGACGCGATGACGCACGCGACGACGCACGCGCGTGCTAACGACGAGACGACGACACGGCGGAACGCGCGTCGCTCGCGCGCACCGCGCGCGCGAACGAGCGACGGCGGCATAGCGACGCGCGAGGGCGCGAATGGCGTTCGGTCGTTCGGTTGTTCGTTTCCACCCAGACACACAGAGGATATTTATAGCGACGCGAGGACGACACCGTGCGGCGTTCGGGGAGACGCGGGAGACGCGGGAGATGCGTGGAATCGCGTGTTGTCCTCCGTCGGGAACCGAGGGGACGATGGTGCGCGATGTGGGCGGTGGTGGCGCGAGAGAGTGGATGTTTTCCGACGAGGACGCGAGAGACGGCGGCGGCGACGGCGGCGACGCGCGAGAGCGAGACGACGATGGTGACGATCGCGCGCGCGAGAGAGATGACGCGAGACGGAACGTCGCGAGGAAGTTATCAGATTTGAAGAGACGGCGGGAGCGTCAGGGAGCGCTTCGAGCGAGGAGGCGCGGCGAGGAGGCGCGCGACGGCGGCGCGGCGTTGACCACGTTCGCGACGCACGAGGATTTATCGCCGCTCGATGATCCAAAGGGAACCTTGCGTGGTGTCTTGGATGTCTTTTCGGATGAATCGTCCGGGTACGATTGGGAGAGGCGATGCGAGGCGATATCGCTCGCCAATCGACTCGTGTGTCACCATCCGAAGATTGTCCTCTCGCACCTTCGGCCGTTCGTCGTCGGCGTCGCGACGTGCCTGGATTCGCTCAGATCCGCGGTATCGAAAGCCGCACTGAGTCTCGTGAAATCGATGACGACCCATCTGAAGGGTCAATTCGACGGAGAGATCGAGTGCGTGCTGCCGAGCGTCATGAAACGCGCAATCGAAATGAGTTTTCTCTCCGCCGAAGCGGACGAAGTCCTACACAATATCGTTGAGTGCACCGAACCGCGCAGAATGATTAAAGCATTATCTCATCACGTGCACGAGCGTCGTTTCAGAACTAAGGTGGCGCTCGCCTTGACGTATTGCGTCGAACGAAATGCAGAGTCCAACGCGTTTCGAGGCGTTGCCGGTCGCGCGGCATTAGAAACCGCATATGCAATCTTGAATGACTGCGTTCAGTGCGGCGAAAAGCAAGCGCGAACGGTCACCAGACGATGTGTATCGAGTCTGTTTCACATGTCCTCACATGAAGAGAGAGAAAAGGTGATGCGGTATTTTCCTAATTTATGCGAGTTCGCGTACGACGCAGACTGAAATTTGCGCATTTGCAGCATGCATATTAAAATGATTCATCGAGCGCTCGTAGTCGCATCTTTCAGCGGACAGGGCGTCTATTCTTCCATCTTGCCAGCCTCGTTCTCAGACGTGCGGTATTGCTCGCGCCAAGCGTCGCCTCGGTTGTTCTTCGGCACGCCCTTTTCGACATCCGTCGCGGAAAGGTTGAGCTTGGAACCGAGCGCGGCGTCGTCGAACTTGGTGACATCGACGTCGTAGTTTTCGACCGTCATGCTATCCTTGAGCGTCTCGGTCACCGGCTTCGCTAGTAAACCGTCCTTGCCCTTCGTGTTGGCTTCGTCCTCGAACTCCTGCGTCTTACTGTTGGCCATGCCGAGCGCCGACGCGGCGAGCTCCGCCTTGAGGCGTTCGCGCTCAGCCTTTTCTTCCGGCGTCTCCTTCTCGCGCTCAGCCTGCTGGCGCGCGATGTCCGCCATCTGCTCACCGAGCGGAGACTTCGGGTCGACCTCGCTCGCGATGGAGTTCAATCGCTGCGTCGCGTTCTTTCCGCGGCTATCCTCGCCGAAACCGTCGTACGCGCGTCCCTCAGTTTGCAACACCTCGAGCACAGCCTGCGGCGTCTTTTCGCTCAAGCGCGCGATATCTTGCGCCTTGGGCCAGAACGACTTGGCACCGAGCGGAAGCACGAGCCAAGAGATGCCCTCGATGGAACCGAGAAGCGTTCCCGGCAATCCGTGTCCCGTGAGCGTCTTGCACAACAACGACAACCCGACCACCGGCACCGTCGCCGCCGTCACGATCGGCGGAATCTTATACGTGATCTCATCGTACTTTTCCATCAACTTCTCCGGCGTGAGATCATCCTGCGCCGCGCGCGCGACGCCCGCGCGTCTCGCGCGTCCCGTCACCGATCGCACCTTTTCCGATCGTCCTCGCGCCTTGAGCGCCAACGGCGCGCGCGCGTTCGCGCGCGACGACATCATCATCGCACCGTGCATGTTTCTCACGCGTCTCGGGGACTCACGACCACCGCGCGCTTCTGCGTCGCGATCTGCCACGCCGTCGAGCGTCATCATCCACGCAATCCATCGGATGCGCATTCTATCCAACCGACACGATGCGTAGGGTTTAGGGTTTAGGGTTTAGGGTTGCGCACTCGACACGCATCGCTCATCGCATCGATCGACGCGCGCGCGTCGACGTCTCTCGTCGGCGTCGTCTCTCTCGCGCGCGCGTGGATGCGACGACGGTGATGACGATGGTGTCGACCGTCTCGACGCGCGCGATGCCGCGACGGGGCGCCGTGGGCGCGGCGCGCGTCGCGTGGGGACGCGCGGGGACGTGGATGACGTCGAGGACGACGACGCGCGCGCGAACGCGGCTGCGTCGTCGTGCGAACGCGAACGCGAACGCGAACGCGAACGCGAACGCGCGGCGGGATGACTCGTCTGCGGCGTCTGCGTCGGCGTCTGCGGCGTCGGTGGGTGAAAATCGATCGTTCGACGCGGCGATCGAGTCGACGGCGGCGCGCGGGCTCGAGGAGGCGCTCGCGACGGTGGACGAGAGACTCGCGACGGCGATGCGCGGTGAAGCGCCGTCGACGTCGGACGCGAATGATGATGTGAACGATGCGTTGACGCGTCGACGTCTCGGTGAGGAGGCGGAGCGAGAGGCGGTGGAGGTGATGCGGTGTTTGCGACGGCGAGGGGACGCCGCGGCGTTCGGCGCCGCGCGCGGCGTGCCCAAACGAGACTACTCGCTGGCGGAGCTTCGATTGAATGACATCGAGGCGGAGAAGTTGTTGGCGCCGACGGAATCGACCATCAAGGGAATACGGGATACTTTTACGCGGGCGTTGGTGGTGACGTACGCGGCGGGGATCGCGCTTTTGCATCCAACGTTTGCGCAGGGCGCCGGGATCGCGACGTTTGCGGCGTTTTGTTCGGCGTACGATCAAATCGCGTTCGGTGGAGGCGTCTCCGCGCTCGCGTTGGATACGGTGGCGCAGGCGACGTCGAACGAGTACGTCACGCGTCTGCGTCGTCACGAGGCGGCGCATTTTTTGACGGCGTATCTCGTGGGCATTTTACCGAAAGGGTACACGCTGAGCTCGCTCGACGCGTTCAAGACGTACGGCGCGTTTAACATTCAAGCCGGGTGTGCGTTTTGCGACGGTGAATTCCAGCGCGAAGTGCAGCAGGGGAAGATCACGTCGACGTCTCTCGATCGATTCGCGTGCGTCGCCATGGCGGGGATATGCATGGAGTACATTTTGTTCGGTTTCGCTGAGGGCGGGTTGTCCGACGTGCGACAGCTCGACGGACTTTTGCAAGCGCTCGCGTTTACTCAAAAGAAATCGGATTCCCAGGTGCGATGGGCGGTGTTGAACACCACGAGTCTTCTTCGTCGGCATCTCGATCTTACGGAGACGTTGGCCGAGTACATGGCGAGAGGGGCGAGCGTGGGCGAGTGCGTGGCGCTCATCGAACGCGAGGTGGCGAAGAAGCGACTCGAGGGCGGACTCGTGTGAGAAAAGTGAAAAGTAGTAGATTAAAACAGGGATGTGTGCGTGTAAACATACTGTAAAGAGATGTGCGAATTAATTTTCAACGCTCGGTTCTTCGCTCGTGTCGGCGTCGCTCCTTTTTCTCGCGCTAAAGAAGATGAATTGGTTGCGAATCTCGCATTTGAAATCGATGAGACCGCACTCGGCGCACAAGTCGCGGAGCTCGCGTTTGCTCCACCATCTGAACCCGCGAGCCGCGTTCGCCGTGCCGCTGAATCCGCGGAGGGCGTTGTCGAAGATGGCTTGTTCATCCTCGCCGAAGAACGGAATCTGCGGGTTCATGAACGTGGTGCCGCAAAACGTCGCGCCCGGTTTCAACACTCTGGCGATCTCCGCGACGGCCGTCGTCGAGTCCGGCCAACAGTGAATCGCCGCGCCGGCGTGCACGCCGTCCACGCTCGATTCCGGAAACGGTAAACGCGCGATGTCGGCGCGAACAAAGCACACGTCGCCGCCACCGAGTAAATTTTCATCCTCCATGTACTGTTTCGCCTGGCGCAACATAGAATCAGAATAGTCCAACGCCACGACCCCCGCGTACGCCTTCGTCTTCAAAAACCGTCGCGAGAACAACCCGCTCCCGCACGACGCGTCGACGATCACCCCACCTCTCGCCGCGTCACCCAACGCGTCCATCGCCAATCGCGTCTCCTCATCCGGTCCCGGAAATCCCGCGCGCTTGAAACTGTCCCGCCAGCCTCGCTCGTACGCGAACGCCACCTGCGGCGTCTCAAACGTCGCCGTCCCGAAGTACCCACTCGTCGGCAACAAACCGCGCAATTCTTTCGGCAGCGCCGATCTCGCCAGATCCACCAGGGATCCCGGAGGCGCGCTCGCCGCGTCCTCCCCTCGCGCGTTCGTCGCCGCGCCCACCGTCAAGTCCCACCGCCCCTCGTTTTCCTCGTATCGCAATCCCGACGACGCCTCCACGCCGTCCGCGCGAAGCGCGCGAAGCGACACGGGGCACGCCAGTGGAAATGTCACCCCCCCTCTCGCGGGAACCGGCGGCTCGGCCTCGTCCGATTCGATCGTCACCGCGTCGCCGTTCGCCTCCGCGCGCGCGGTCGACGACGGTCGGCGTCCCGCGCGCGCGATCGACGGCCGCGCGCGTCGTCGCGCGACGAATCCGGACGCGGCGCGCGCGCGCGCGATGGATGAAAATGTCTCCGACATGACGCCGCGGTCGCGCGCGCGGTGGGGCGGTCGCGCGCGCGGTGTGACGCGCGAATCGCGCGCGACGCGTGACGTAATCCGTCGGCATCGGCGCCTCGCGAGTGTGTGCGTTTTTGACGACGATGAAGCCCTATGGCGAACACGATCGGACGCGCGGTCGATACATCGCGACGCGAGAGCGGCGCGCGCGTCGACCGATCGACGCGAAGCGAAACGTTCGAGCATCTCGCCCGACGGGTCGCGGGAACGCGCGCGACGGGCGACGGGAAGAGGACGCGCATCGATCGAGAGGCGGAGAAAGAACCTGAAGGATGGTGGACGTCGCCCCGGCGCCGGCGATGACGAACGCGGATTACGCGCGCGAGAAGTCGCCGTATTACGCGCATCGCATCGATTTGTTCGATAAGTATTACGCGCGCGAGTTGACGCGCGTGGAGGAGGCCAAGGCGAGGGGCGAACCCATCGTGGTGACGCTTCCGGACGGCGCGCAAAAGGAGGGAACGAAGTTCGCGACGACGCCGTTCGATATCGCGCTCGGTATTCACAAGAAATTGGCGCAAAACGCGCTCGTGGCCAAGGTGGACGGTGAGTTTTGGGACATGAAGCGTCCGCTGGAGGGTGATTGCGCGTTGGCGTTGTTTACGTTTGACGACGTCGAGGGCAAGGAGTGCTATTGGCACTCGAGCGCGCACGTGTTGGGCGAGTCGCTCGAGTTGGAGTACGGCGCGGATTTGACCATCGGACCGGCGATTGAGGAAGGGTTCTACTACGATTGTTTCTTGGGCGAGCGCACGCTGACGCCGGATGATTCGGCCGTCATTAAGAGCCGCATGGAGAAGATCATCTCCGAAAAGCAAGAGTTTCAACGCATCGTCGTGAGCCGCGCCGAGGCGTTGGAAATGTTCGAAGAGAACAAGTTTAAGATTGAACTCATCTCTGGCTTGCCGGAAGATGCGACGATTTCGTGCTACAGATGTGGTCCCATGGTTGATTTGTGCCGAGGACCGCACTTGCCGGATACCGGCGCGTTGAAGTCCGTCAACGTCACCATGTCCTCTCGCGCGCACTGGCGCGCGGATGTCACCAAGGATCCGCTCGTTCGCGTCTATGCAGTGACGTTCCCGACCGAAAAGCTCATGAAGGAGTACAACATGCGCATCGAAGAGGCGAAGAAGCGCGATCACCGTACCATCGGCGTCAACCAAGAGTTGTTCTTCTTCCATCAGCTCTCTCCTGGTTCGTGCTTCTTCCAAAAGAATGGCGCGCGCATCTACAACAAGTTGATGGAATTCATCCGCGAAAAGTACTGGGAGTATGAATACGACGAGGTGATTACGCCGAACATCTACAACTTTGATCTTTGGAAGACTTCCGGACACGCGGCGCACTACAAGGAGAACATGTTCAGCTTCAACGTCGAAAAGGAAGAATTCGGTCTCAAGCCGATGAACTGCCCGGGACACTGCGTCATGTTCGCGCACCGCCGCCGCGCGTACCGTGAACTCCCCATGCGCGTGGCCGATTTCGGTGTACTCCACCGTAACGAATTCTCCGGCGCGCTCCACGGCTTGACTCGCGTGCGTCGATTCCAACAAGACGACGCGCACATCTTCTGCCGAGAAGATCAAATGGAAGATGAGCTTAGTGGCTTCCTCAAGTTCTTGGACGAGGTGTACGAGGTCTTCGGCCTCACGTACGAGATGAAGTTGTCTACACGTCCGGAAGGGTACTTGGGTGAATTGGAAGTGTGGGACAAGGCGGAGGCGGCTCTGAAGGCGTCGTTAGATCGAAGCGGCAGAGAGTGGAAGTTGAACGAAGGCGACGGCGCTTTCTATGGACCGAAGATTGACATCACGGTGTTTGATGCTCTCAAGCGTAGATTCCAGTGCGCTACGGTCCAGCTCGATTTCCAGCTCCCCATCAGATTCGACTTGTCGTACGTCGACGAGAACAACGATCCGGTCAAGCCCATCATCATCCACAGAGCGATCCTCGGCTCTGTCGAGCGCATGTTCGCCATCTTGACCGAGCACTTCGCCGGTAAGTGGCCGTTCTGGTTGTCCCCGAAGCAAGTCATGTTGGTGCCCATCTCCGAAGCGAACAAGGATTATTGCTTTGAGCTCAAGAAGTCGCTCCGCAAGTCGGGCTTCTACGTGGAGGTGGACGCGTCCGACCGTAAGATGCAGAAGAAGGTTCGTGAAGCGCAACTCGAACAGTACAACTACATTTTGGTGTGCGGTGATAGCGAGCAAGCGAACGGTACGGTGAACGTGCGTACGCGTGACAACAAGGTTCACGGAGAACACAAGCTCGAGGCTTTGATCGAGGTGCTCACTCGCGAGCGCGACACGCGAAGCCTCAAGTGCTGCTTCGAAGATAAGACGAACGAGTAGAGCGACGCGTCGAAAACATAGCACGAATATTCACCCTAGAAGTGTGCACGCACTTAAAATATTGAATTTGAACCGCATATTCTATTTTTCTTGACATCGATGCACAACGTCGCTAGACTAGTCGAGTCATTCGGAATCGTACGAAGGCGATCTCGGGAATTCCAGCACGGACAGCGGTAGACTATGTTTTTCGCACGTACACACGATGTGTTCACCGATGAAGATCGTTTTCGGCATGTACACGGCGAAGCAGATGACGGCGACGTGCTTGGCGTTGTTGTTGCTATCCGGTCCCTTCGGAGGCGCGCCCCACTGCGATCCGTGGTCTTCCCTACAGATGCTCCTCGTCAGCGCGTAATTGATGTCTATCGTGAACCAGTCTCCTTGCGTATTGATTCTTCGAGCCGGATCCATGCCATGTCTCAAGATTTGTCTCGCCGCGATCACGCTCGTGCCGTGAAACGCGAGCCTCACCGAACTTGGATCGCAGTCCTTGACGCACTTGTAAAATCGTTCGTAAAGTTGAGTTCCCGGTAAAGAGTGTTCGTTCAATCGAACGGTGAAATTCGGCGACAACACGTCGTTGCCCACTCGATACGGCGTTCGGCACTGCAAATCGAAGCATACATCACGTCTCGTCAGTCAATCGTCGAATCGACGCAAGAACCGCGCGTCTTCGTTCATCCCGCGTCGTCGGACGCCTCCCTCGTCCCGACCCGCGCGCGACGCACCTGCACGGGCCGATCATCCAAAAGCGCCTTGTGCGCGACTTTCCGCGGAGAGACGGCACAGATAAAATCGTTCCTACAGTTGGTGCACTCCAAGCGGCGTCCTCGCGCGCGAGCGCTCCGTAGACATCGGTTTTCGAATCGACACCTCGAGCAGGTCCAACTGTCGAGAACGTGCGACATGTCGGATTGGCGCTCTCTCTCTGCTTCGATCTTCGCCTGACCACGCGTGCGCGGACGCGAGTGGTCGCCGCCTCGATTGAAAAAGATGTGCGTCATGACGATTCCGATGCCCAGGAGCGCGGAGAGGACGCGTGCGTCGGGCATTGAGGGGGGGATGTGACCTCGGTGTGACCTCGGTGCGACGAGGTTGTTGTTAAGACGCTACTGTACATTTTCAACGGTAATAAATACGTGAATCAATATCAGAGGAGAAGCGTGACGTCGACGACGCGGGCGTCCGGTGCGCTCGAACAAGAACGCACCGCGTCGGTGACGGCGTCAGCGGTCGCGCTCGATCTGAGAAGCGCGATGATGTGACCGCCCGAACCGGCGCCGCAAATAAAACTTCCGTGGCTCAACGGCGCGAGCGCTTCGTAAACGGCGCGAATCGTCGGACTCTCGATGGAAGGCCATAGCGATTGTTGTAACGATTTGTGCGTCTCGAGAAGGGCGCCCAATCGAGCGATGTCGAACTCGCCGTCGCCGCGCGCGATTTCTTCGGGACTCTTCGAGCCGAGCGACGCGAAGACTTGGTACATCTCCACCGCGAGGTCGGCGCATCTCGTGAGCGCGGTTTCGACGCCAGCGTCGCGTCTTTGCCACGTGGTTACGACGGAATCACAGACAGTCTTGGCGAGACGAACCGTGCCTGTGAAAACACACGCAAAACGAGAGTTGATGAAAGCCTTTGTCGCCTCCGACATCCCATCCAACGCGGAATGGGAATAGGAAATCAATCGCTCGCCGGACGGTTCCGAACGGCTCAGACGCAAGCGCTCGAGTGCACCGCCGACTTGATCTTGCCAACCACCCCCGGTCGTGAGCATTTGTTCCACCGCTAACACGGCGTCGATGGTATCACGCAACTCGCCCTCGGTCGTCCTCGGCGCCGCGACGAGCGCGCCGGCTTCGTCGAAGTACTCAACCTTGGCTGCGAGCGAACCTTCGAGAGGTTTCCACGCAGTCCCTCGGCGAAGGTCTAGAAGCGCGTGCACCATGGCGAACGCGAGAATGCTGCTCGTTCCCAATCCAGATCCCTTAGGAAGGTTGACTTCGCTCGCGAGTTCGATGCCTGGAAAGTCGGCGTCTTGGCCGAACGCCCGCGGCACGCTCACACTCGTGTCAACTCTCGACGCATCGATCGCGTCCGGCACCGCGAGCAACATGATGACGGCTTTGTGGAGAGCGAACGCCGAGGTGGGATCGCGGTGCGACAACAAATCGCCGATCGTCCGCACGTCTTCGCTGACATACGCATCAGTCCGCAGATCTACGGATCCGGCATCCTTCATCGCGAGACGAATACCCGGAGTTCGAAGCCTGGTGACCGTCGCGACTATGGGTAACTCACCGTCGACGAGACCCGCAACGTGCAACACCGTTCCTTTCCGTTCGAGACAGAACGGGGGTGTGTCCGTCCAACCGCCAGCTAGATTGAACCTCGCGGGATACGCCGCGCGGACTTTTGTAAAACGTTTAGCGTCGGCGACGGCGCTCATGCCCAGAGAAGTCCCGACTACGGACGAAACGATGACGCGTCGAAGACACGTTCGAGCGATTTCGTCCGCGTGCGGCACGCGAAGCGACAGCGCCGAACGCCCGATGTCTAGACTAAACTGGGTTGATTGAACGTCGTCGCTTCCACCGGCTTCGTCCGACGCCGCGCCTCTCAATATCGTTTCCAAGTCGTTTTTCGTATTCTCCGCGTTTAAGAACGACCCTTCGTACTCTTTCGTCAGCGAACGCAGATGGTGCGCCGATTCTATCCACTTGTTCGCGGGGATACCCTCCTTCAACATTTTCCACAAACTTGCGCCGATGATTTTCCGCGATAATTTGCGTTGCGCGCGCATGATCTCCTCGTGATCAGCGTACGTGCGAAGCGCTTGGCTGATACTGAGCACCCGAGAAGGATGTGTTCTTGCTACTGTCGACGCACCGTTTTCACCTCGAACGCACTCCGCGATGTGCAGAGCCTCCGCACACGAAGCCTCGGCCGTTTCTTCGACGGCGAAGAATCGCCCGAGCGTCGTCGTGTGTGACTCATCCGTCCAAACACGCGACTCCGACCAACCGAGTCGCTGAATCGCATCGTGCACGCGGATTCCACACCACGTGCTCGATGTGCGTGATTTGATGACGTCATCAACGTTTAAAATAATGGTGACGAACCCTTTCCTTGCGTCTTTGCGCACGGGAAGCGTGTACATGAACGTGTTCGAGGCCACTTTCGACCCCGCCGTGAGCGTGACGCCGTACAGCGCGCAATTATCGCCGATTCTCACATCTTTGCCCACGTCACAATTCACCACGCACGTCCCCGATCCGATCGTCGTTCCCGCGCGCACGCGGCACGACATGATGGCGGAGTCCTCCGGCTGCCGAAAATCGGCCTCGGCCACCGCGGCCATTCTGACGGGAATGGACGGCGCCGGAAGGGTGCGCAAGCACCGCGTGTCCTTCGTCGTGTGGTATAAAAATTCTGGAATAGTTCCGAGATGGATGAACCGACTCGGGAGCAGAGGGATGACGATGAGCGGTCGACCGTGCAATGCCTCGGCGACGGCGCGGCGTGCGTCTCTCAATCTCGCCTCGTTCTCGTTTACCGTCGTCGACGCGACGCTCGCTAGGTGTTCCACGCGATCCAAATACGATGTATCGGCGTCTCGTCCCAACGGCTGCATGAAATCACCGTACGCGCAAATCTCACATCCCGCTAAAACGTCGCGCTTGGTCTCGTCGAGCTCTATGAGCGCCTCGAGCGCATCGACGCCGATGTGAAAGCAACTGTCCGTCAGCACCCATTCGTCGTCGTCCGTCTCGTATCCACGCATCACACACCCATTCTGCCGCATTTTCTCTTCAGATGGTTTCTGCAAGCACTTTCGACACTCCAACGGCGCCGACGGTTGTCCCGCGAGC
>MDTD01042234.1_pt1 | contig 33117 bp, 30 predicted proteins | sample 811221 | NCBI WGS metagenome assembly MDTD01 (sample SAMN05326646, study PRJNA326480) | marine metagenome | isolation source: seawater | place: Pacific Ocean: South West | collected 2011
AGCTCGCCCAGCAATGGGAAGTGGGAACCGCCGTGGTACGGAACCGTATGCCCGGTGGTGTGAGAGGACGGGGGAGGCAACTCCCCCTCCTACTCGATGCAAGCGGCTTTTGTCAGGGCTCGATGATCCGCCGGAACGGTGGCAGCGCATCCAGCAACAGCTGGCCGTACCGGCGGGTGACGATGCGCCGGTCCAGAATCGTGACCCGCCCGGTATCCTGCTCGGTCCGCAGCAGCCGCCCCACCGCCTGGACCAGCTTCACCGACGCGTCCGGCACGGTGATCTCCATGAACGGGTTGCCTCCCCGCTGGGTGACCCACTCCGCCAGGCTGGCCTCGATCGGATCATCCGGTACCGAAAACGGCAGCCGGGTGATGACCACATGCTTGAGGTACTTGCCGGGCAGGTCGATCCCCTCGGCAAAGCTGGCCACGCCGAACAGCACGCTGGGCCGCCCCTCGTCCACCCGTGCGCAGTGCTGGCGCAAGACTTCCCCCTTGGCCATGTCATCCTGGGTAAGAATCAGGTCCGGATGTTCCGGCGCCAGGGCGTCCCGCACCCGGTGCATCTGCCGACGGGAGGTGAACAGAACCAGGGTAGCCGGCTCCCCGGCCCACAGATCCGGCAGGCGTTCCACCAGTGCGTCGGTGAAGGCGTCATCGGTTGGCATGGCTCGCATCGACGGCACCTCGACGGTGGCCATGTCACCATAGCGAAAAGAGCTCGGTACCACGCAGTAGCGGCTGGCCTCCGGCAGTCCCGCCCGGCTGCGCAGACGATCAAAGCGGCCCAACGCGGTCAGCGTGGCGCTGGTCAGCACGGCGCCGTAGGCCCGAGACCAAAGGCGGCTGTACAGGAGATTGTCCGCCAGCACCGGGGAACTGTAGAAGGTAATATCCTCGGCGTGCTCCCAGCGCTGTCGCACCGCCCAGCGGGCGGGCGGCGGCACCTTGGCCCGGGGTCTGGCGCTGTCGTCGTCCCCGTTCTCGGTCGCTGTGGACTCGTTGACCTGCTCGCACCAGGCCACCCAGAGTCGCAACTGGTCCTCGGCACGGCTGTGAAACGCACCGATCACCGGATACCAAGCCTCGGCCGTCTCCCGGTCGATGTCGTGCTCCTTGCGCTCGTCGAAGGCAGCCTGCACATCGTCCGCCAACGCCCCCAGATGACGGACCAGAGTCGCCGTGGCCACGCGCGCCTCCGCCGCCAGTGCCGCCAGCGCGTCCGGCAGTTCACCCTCGGGGTAGCGCCATTGGGCACTGCGGCGTTCCTCGTTGAAGTCCCAGCGGGTATTCGTTTCCGCCTCCTGGTAAACCCGGCCCAGCACCAAGTCCAGGTCCCGGGCCGCGGTCCCGATCTTGTCCAGGGTCTTCACGGCCTGAGTACCGGGCGCCAGAAACGGCTGCATTTTCACCAAGGCCTGGGACAGCTGCTTGAGCCACTGACGTGTGCCGTTCAGGGCCACAGAGGCGGCAAAATGATTCAATGCCTTATCCGGCAGGTGGTGAGCCTCGTCGAAGATGTACAGGGCATTCTCCGGTTCCGGCAGTATGGCACCACCGCCCAGGGCAAGGTCGGCCAGCACCAGGTCGTGGTTGGCCACCACCACGTCGGCCTGATCCAGCTCCTTACGGGCATCGAAGAAGGCGCAACTGTCAAAGTAGCTGCAGTGGCGGTTGGTGCACTGACGGTGGTCGGTGGTCACCTGACGCCAGACGTCGTCCGGAATCTGCTCGGGCCAATGATCGCGATCGCCATCCCAGCTGCGGTCGCCGTAACGGGCCAGCATCTGCTCAAAAAAGGCGCGGGAGCCGGGCTCATCCCCGGCCTGGGCCTCCAGCAAGAACAGCGGCATGGTCTCACTGTCGCCGTTGCCTTCGTCATGCAGGCGGGCCTCCAGCCGCGACATGCACAGATAGCGCCCCCGGCCCTTGGCCAGGGTCCAGCGGAAATCCAGGCGGGTATGCTGCTTCAGGTCCGGCAAGTCCTTCAGCACGATCTGGTCCTGCAATGCCACGGTCGCGGTGGAAATCACCAAGGTCTTGCCCAAGGCCCGGGCCACGGGTACCGCCGCGACCAGGTAGGCCAGAGTCTTGCCGGTCCCGGTCCCGGCTTCGATGACACAGGTGGCCGGCGGCGAGGTGCGGCGACCGTCATCGGCGGTAATCTCCCCCATATAACGGGCGATCTCCGCGATCATCAGCCGTTGACCGTAGCGGGCACGGATGCCCTTACCGGCCAGAAGATCCCGGTAGGCCTGCTGAATTTCCTGCTTGAGTGCGTCGCTCAGGGCCATCAGCGGGGGCTCACCCAGTCCCGGACCACACCCACGCGAAAGCGCTGGCCGTCCTTGCTCAGTACCACGCCGTCTTCGGTGATCCGCTCTACCCTCAGGCCGGCGAAGCCCTCACCCGTACGCAGGTAATGGCCGTTGATCATTACACGACGCGCCTGGGGGTCGGACGAAAAAATATGGCTGTTGAACGTCAAATCCGGAATGCTCTTCTGAAATGAAAGGGGGAGTTCGACCAAGTGCGGAACCCGCTCCTCGATCTCGATGCCGGTGGCGGCCACCGGTGCCTCATCACCGCCAGGCCGGGCGGACGGTACGATAATCGTGGCCCGCTCAGCAAGTTCCGGAACCGTGGGTGCCGGAGGTGTCACCGGCTCCGGCGGCGCGTCCGCAACCGGTTGGGCGGGCATGGGCGCCGGAATCCCAGGCTCCACCGCCTCGGCCGGCACCGGTGTTTCCGGCGCTCGGGACGTGGCTGGCCAGAAGATATAGGCCAGCACGCCGGCATTGGCCATCAGTGCCAGGGCAAGCCAGCCGGCGGCTCCGACCCGGCGCCGGCGCTTGGGGCGGTGGACCAGGTGCAGTTGCTGCCCCAGGTCCGGGACCTTGCCCTGGCGACGTTCCGTTTCCGATTTTCTCAGCGCATCAAGGATATAGGACATCAGCTACCCCCAATCGGCGAGACCACGGACCTGAGCCTTGGGACCGGCGCGTTCAGGTCATTGTGAATCTGGATCACGGTCATGGCCCCGGCGATGCCGTCCACCGAGAGCCCCCGGAATGCCTGGTACCAGCGGACCTGTTCTGCCATCGGCAGGCGCTTGACCCGGGCACTTTCCGCCGGCTCCCGCAGCAGCCGGTCCGCCAGTTCCATCATGCGGGCGCCCAGCCACAACTGTTCGCCGGACTCAATGGCGTAGAAGCCATCTCCGCTGAGGTATTCCGGAAGCCGCCACAGCACCAGGAACTCTCCGAACCAGGCCTCCGCCAGCCGCTCGAACGAGACCCACACCGAGCGCCCGCCCGGCAGCCAGAGTTCTGCCCGGTCACCGTCCAACCGGCGCAGCACCACATAGCCGGTTTCGCCCCGTTCGCCGCGCAGGGTCAGGCGTGCCGGCCGGTCCAGGAATTCCAGGCTGCGTCGGGAGCCTTCCCGCACCAAGCAGCCCAGCCCGACGTCACGGGCATACGCGCAGGGCTCGGTTCCCCGGTCCTCGGGCAGTGTCCGGCCCCAGACGCGAAACAGCACGGCATAGGCGTCTTGCTCGGGCAGGGTCTGTTCGGCAAAACGAAAGGGCGCCAGGGACTCGGATTCCCGCGGCGCCACCGAAGGTGGTTCGACACCCGCGTCGGCGCTGTCCCCTGAGCTGTCCGCGCGCTCCACTGTGCCGGCCCAGGGCAGGCTCGAGCCGAAGCGCGCGCTCAGCCCGGGCAGCCAGTGTTCGACCGAGGCCACCGCCGCGACCGCCACCAGCAGCACCGCCACCAGGCCCCAGAGGTAGCGGGGGCGGACCGTGCGGGAAGGCGTGCGCGGCCGGACGCCCTGCCCCCGGACTTCCCGGGCCGCCTGGCGAATATGGGCGGCGGTGATTTCGTGCTCGCCCTCGGCGTAGGCTCCCAGCAGCGCGCGATCACTGATCAGGTTGATCAGCCGGGGAATGCCCTGGCTCTCCCGATACAGGCGGGCGACGGCGCCGGCGGTGAACAGGTCCCCGCGCATGCCGGCCACACCGAGGCGGTATTTCAGATACGCCGGCAGTTCGTCGCGGCCGATGGCATCCAGATGGTAACGGGCGGTCACCCGCTGGTTGAGCTGACGCAATTCCGGCAATGCGAGAATTTCCTGCAGCTCCGGCTGTCCCAGCAGTACGATCTGCAGCAATTTTTTTTCCGCCGTCTCCAGGTTGGTCAGCAGGCGCAGCTGTTCGAGCACATCCGCCGACAGGTTCTGGGCTTCGTCGATCATCAGTACCTTGTGGCGGCCGGCGGCGTGGGCCTTGAGCAGGTCTTGATTGATCAGGTCCACCAGCTGCTTGATGCTGGCGCCCACCTCATGGGGAATCTCCAGCTCGTCGCAGATGGCGGACAGCAACTCACGGGCGGTCAGCCTTGGGTTCAGGATCAGGGCGATGTCGACGTTGTCCGGCGCGTTTTCGATGAAACAACGACTGACCGTGGTCTTGCCGGTGCCCACCTCCCCGGTGATGACGATGAACCCTCCCTGCCCCTGAACGCCGTACATCAGGTGGGCCAGCGCCTCCTTGTGGCGCTCGGTGAGGTAGAGGTAGCGGGGATCGGGTGCGATGGAAAACGGCGGTTCCCGAAAGCCAAAGAAGTCGTAATACATGGATGTCCAGTCTGATACCCAGGCCCCAGGCCCTGGGGCGCCCCGGCAGCGCGGCTTGTTTAGCGGCTATGATACCGCTCGCCCCGGGCACATGCCATCTCAGGATGCACCAGGCCCGGCGTCGGTCACCAGACGCAGCGCCACGGTCCGGCGGCTGCGCTGTTTCAGGCGCCGGACGCACCGCTCCAGAGTCTTGGAGATGCGGGCGTGGGAGCGGATCATGGAGATTTTCGGCCAGGTGGCCCGTTCGCCGGCCAGGATCATCCGGCGAATATAATCCGGGTCTGGATTCGACAGCATGCGCCGGAAGTCCGCCGGCCGGTAGGACGGTGCGATGGTGACATCCCCGGAATAGCGTTGGGCCATGATGGTGTAGAGCTGGCCGGACACCTGCCGCAGCAGTTCCGGGCGGACCCGCTTGCGCAGGTAGTTCCAGGCCTTGAGATTATGGTTTTCCGGCACCAGCATGTCCGGCACCTCGGCGTCTGTGTGCACCCCGAGAATCCCCGCGATCACCGCGCCGATGCTGGAACCGGCAATCACCTGGGGCAGCAGGCCCTTCTCCCAGAGCGCCTTGATCACGCCAAAATGGAACATGCCCAGGGTGGCGCCTCCGGACAGCAGCAGGGCCGGCCGGCCATAGCTGGTGAGGGTGTCCCGGAAGAACTGCAGCTTGTCGGCGAGGGGAAACCCGGGGACCGGGTGGTCACATAAAAAATCCAGCGATTCACAGACCTGGGTGATGTATTCCTCGATCAGATGTTTGGTGCCCACGCGGGAACGGGTGTACAGGGCCGGGTTGCCCATGTTGCCCAGGTCGTGATGCAGTCCCTCCCGGAGCGCCCGTTTCAGGCGTTCGAAATCGTTGTGCTGCCGGTATTGTTTGAGGCTGCTCAGGCGGTCGTGGATCAGTTCGTAGTGGTAGAGGTCGGAGGCGAACGCCTCCTTCCACTCGGCGTTGCCTTCTAGGAAGTCCAGCTCCAGTGCCGCCGCCTTCCAGGCTTCGTAGTGAGGGGCCTCGGCCAGCATCCGGCGATATTTGGCGATTCTCGAATCCCGGATCACGGCCTGGCCCTCCTCGTCTATCGGCCCGGATCAGAAGTCATCCAGCATGAAATCTTCGTCGTCGCTGGCGAACGGGTCGTCGATCACCCGACCGTCGTTGATCAGGAATTCCCGGCGTTGCAGGTAGGCGTTGCGTACAAAGATATAGGGGTCGCCGGAAATGAATCCCTCGGCCGGAATCAGGTCCGCCCGTTTATCCACCACCTGCAGCGCCCGGGCGTAGTAGATTTCCGGAGACTCCACGTTATCCCAAAGCGAGGGAAAGGCAAAGCTGTCCGTCGCCAGTCCGCCGAAATCCCTGGGCGTGGACGGCCCCAGCAAGGGCAGCATCAGGTAGGGGCCGGAATCCAGCCCCCAGTACCCCAGGGTCTGGCCGAAGTCCTCGGGGCGTTCCGGCAGGTCGAACGCCGTCGCCACGTCGATCAGGCCGCCAAGGCCGAACACGGTGTTGTAGGTGAAGCGACCCGCTGCCACCACCGCGGATTCCCCCTTGAGCTGAAGCACGCTGTTGATGAAGTTGCGCACCTCCGTCAGGTTATTGAAAAAATTGGTCACCGCCTTGTCGAGCAGGCTTGGGGTGAGGTCGCGGTAAGTCTGCGCCACCGGTTTCAGAATCCAACGGTCCACGGTTTCGTTGAAGTGGTAGACCTTGCGGTTCCAGGCTTCGTAGGGATCCTCCACCGAGACCGGCTGGGCACCGGCAGGCGCAGGCTCCTGCATGGCCTGGGCCAGAACGGACGGAGTGGCGCCCAATGCCATGAGAAGGATGGCGGCGGGTGCCAGGGGGGAAAGCCAACGCCGGATTGAAGTAGCTATCATCATGCACTCTTGGGTTGTGATTACCGTTTCGCTTCGACGACAATACCGGCGCTTTGAGTTGTCGTTATTGTTTCAGCTTCCGGAGGAGCGCGATGTCAGTACCAGGAAATCATGTTAGCACGCTGACCATGGCCCTGCGCTGGGGTGACATGGACGCCTACGGCCACGCCAACAACACGGTCTACTTCCGATTCTTCGAGGAAGCCCGCATTGTCTGGCTGAGCTCTCTGGAACTGGGCGCTCCGGAGGAGCCCACCGGGCCGGTCATTATAAAGACCAGCGCCACCTTCCTGAAAGAACTCACGCACCCAGCCACGGTGGTGGTCAAGACCTTCGCCGACAAGGCCGGCAACACCAGCCTCGACACCTACCACCTGCTGGAGGATGCCGAGACCGGAGAAATCTACGCCGAGGGGTATGCCAAGATCGTCTGGTTCGATCGCAAGACCCGGAAGTCGGCGCCGCTGCCAGACACCCTGAGGGCGCTGGCGGCACGCTGACACGCCGCCGTTAGCGGCGGCGGACCACGACGCTGCCGATGGAATAGCCAGCGCCAAAGGAGCAGATGACGCCCAGGTCACCCGATGCCAGGTCGTCCTTGTACTTGTGGAAGGCGATGATCGAGCCGGCGGAGCTGGTGTTGGCGTATTCATCCAGAATCACTGGGGCCTCGTCTTCCGTCGCGTCGCGGCCGAGAACCTTGCGGGCAATCAGCTGATTCATGTTGAGGTTCGCCTGGTGCAGCCACATCCGGCGCAGGTTCTCCGGCGCCAAACCCAGGCCCTGCAGGTGTTCCTGAATGGTCTGCGCGACCATGGGGGACACCTCCTTGAATACCTTTCGGCCCTCTTGCACGAACAGCTTGTCCGGCTGGCCGATGCCCGATTCATCGGCACGGTTCAGGAACCCGAAGTTGTTGCGGATGTTATTGGAAAACCGGGTTTTGAGGCGGGTACCCAGAATCTCGAAGCCCTCGCCGTCCCGGACGTTCTCCTCCCGCTCCACCAGGATCGCAGTACAGGCGTCGCCGAAAATGAAATGGCTGTCCCGGTCACGGAAATTGAGATGGCCAGAGCAGATTTCCGGGCTGACCACCAGCACCGCCCGGGCGGCGCCGTTCTCCACCGAGTTGACTGCAGCCTGGAGGCCAAAGGTGGCGGAGCTGCAGGCCACGTTCATGTCATAGGCAAAGCCGTCGATGTCCAGCGCGTCCTGAACCTCGATGGCGATGGCCGGGTACGGGCGCTGCATGTTGGAGCAGGCCACGATCACCGCATCCACGTCCGCCGCGGTCCGCCCCGCCTGTGCCAGGGCCTCGCGGCAGGCCGCCACCGCCATCTCGCACTGCACCGAGGGCTGGTCGTTGGGGCGTTCGGGAATGCGCGGCACCATCCGGTTCGGGTCCAGGATGCCGTCCTTGTCAATCACATGACGGCGCTTGATGCCGGAGGCTTTCTCGATGAACGCAGAGGAGGAGTATTGCAGCGGCGCCCGTTCGCCCCGCTCGATCTCGCCGGCATGCTCGGCATTGAACATGTCCACGTACTGGTTGAAGGACGCCACCAGCTCGTCGTTGTCGATGGTTGCAGGTGGTGTGTACAGACCGGTTCCGCTAATGACCGCTTTAATCACGCTAACCCCACGTCATAACTGTGAAAATTGGATGGACACACTGTTCCGATGGCAGAAATGGTACCACAGTCCGGCCGCGTTTCCCGTTAGGCTTTGGTGCATGTCCGGATCAGGCCCGGACCTTCTGCCACTGTTTGTCCAGACGCTTGACGGACACCGTCATGGCCGTGCCCAGCTGCTGCGCAAAAAAGGACACCCGGAACTCTTCCAGCATCCACCGGTACAGCACCAGCTCCGGATCCCGGATACCCTGGCGTTCGAGCTCGTCCCGCTTGGCGGCATAACGGGCCCACAGGGGCTCAATGGTATGCAGGAACTCCCGCTCCCTCCCCATTTCCCGGGGCATTTTTTCCAGACGCACCAGGCAGGCCTCGAAGTAGACCGGGAACCGTGCCAACCACTCCGGCGGCGTGGCCACCAGGAATCCGGGATAAACCAGGTTGGCCAGCTGGAATTTCAGGTCCGCCATGCTGTTGGCCAGGGCCAGACTGATCTTGCCCTTGAGCTGCCGGGCCACCTTCTGGTAGCCGGTCATGGCCTGGTGCAGGCGCTGGTCCGCCCGCTCCAGGGCCGGGATGAAATCGCCCCGATGGACTTGGAATATCCGCTCGAAGTCCTCCGGCGAACGTGGCAACGCCTCTCCCAGGAAGTGCTCGATGACGCTGCCCACCAGCAGGTCGTCAAGCAGCACCCGGGCCTGTCCGACCGGTGCGAACATCAGCGCCGACTGTTTGAAATGCGGCAGCTTGCGATCGAGATCGCTCAGGGTATTGCCGAACCGGTTGATGATCAGCCGGGCCACGCCTCGCCGGGTATTCTCCTGCGCCGTCAGGGGGTCCAGGCAACGGACTTCTCGAACGCTGTCGCCCAGGTCCTCCAGGGCTGGGAACACGGTAATCTGCATGCCTCCCTTCTCGGTCTGGACCTGGGCCGGCAAGGCGCCAAACTGCCAGTCCTGATGCCGCTGGGCCGGGGCTTCGGCGGCGCGCGACCGGTCGGCCGCTGACGCCAGGGCGGCCTCTGCCTGCCCCTCCAGCTGGCGTTGCAGCCGGACCGGGTCCCGCCCTTCGGCCAGGACCTGACCATCGTCGCCCAGGACCCGCACGTTCATCCGCAGATGGCGCGGCAGCGCCTGCTCGGGCCAGGCGTCGGGATCCACCTGGACACCGGTCATCCGTCGCAGCTGCTCACCGAGCTTCAGGCTCAGGGGCTCGTTGCAGGGTTGCAGGTTGGCCAGGGCGGCATCGACGAAATCCGGCACCGGCACGAAATTACGCCGCAACGCCTTGGGCAGGCCTTTCACCAGCGCCACGCATTTTTCCCGCAACAGCCCCGGTACCAACCATTCCAGGCGCCGCACCGGCAACTGCCGCAACGCCATCAGCGGCACCTCAAGGGTGACCCCGTCCCGTTCGCTGCCGGGCTCGAACTCATACCTGAGCGGATAGCGCACGCCCTCCCAGGCCAGGAAGTCCGGGAACTGCTCCGCCGCTTCGGCATCCACCGGACGTTGCAGGATGTCCTCGTCGGTTAGTTCCAGCGCCTTGAGTTCCGGCTCGGACAGCCCCCGCCACCAGGTCTCGAAATGCCGGCCACTGACGATTTCCCCGGGCAGGCGCTGGTCGTAGAAGGCGAACAGGGTCTCGTCGTCCACCAGGAGGTCCCGCCGCCGGGTCTTCTTTTCCAGATTCTCGACGCTGTCGAGCCGTTCCCGGTTGCGCGCGATGAACGGTGCCCGGGTCCGGTAGTCCCCTTCCACCAGGGCCCGCCGGATAAACAGCTCCCGACACACCGTCGGATCCACCCGGGTGTAGGCGATGCGACGCTTCGCCACCACGTCCAGGCCGTAAAGAGTCACCCGTTCATACCCCATCACCTGGGCCCGTTTCTGCTCCCAGTGGGGCTCGAAGTAGTGGCGTTTGACCACGTGCCCGGCGAGAGGCTCGATCCACTCCGGCTGGATGGCCGCCACGGTACGAGCGAACACCCGGCTGGTCTCAACGATTTCCGCCGCCACGATCCACTTGGGTGCAGACTTGGCCACCCGGGAACCCGGGAAGATCCATACCTTGCGGTTCCGGGTGGCCAGGTATTCCTTGTTCTCCACCTTGACCGCCACCTGCCCCAGCAGGCCGGCCAGGATGGCCTTGTGAACGGCTTCGTAGGCCGCCGGTTCCCGGTTCGCCGCCAGCCCCTGCTCCCGGCAGATGAGTGCCAGCTGGCGGTGGATGTCCCGCCACTCCCGCAACCGCATCCAGCTCAGGAAGGTTTTCTGGCACAGCTTCTTGAGCTGATTCTGGGACAGCGCCTGGCGCTGTTCCTCGAACCAGTTCCACAGGTTGAGCAAGGTAGTGAAGTCCGATTCCTTGTCCTGGAAGGGGGCGTGGGCCTGATCAGCGGCCTGTTGTTTGTCCTGGGGACGCTCCCTCGGGTCCTGCACGCTCAGTCCGGCGATGATGACCAGCACCTCGCTCAGGCTGCCGAGTTCGGCGGCGGTCACCAGCATCCGGGCCAGTCTCGGGTCCAGCGGCAGCCGGGCCATGGTGCGCCCCAGCCGCGTCAGGCGACGCTTCGCGTCCACCGCCCCCAACTCCTCGAGCAGCTTGTAACCGTCATTAATCTGGCGGCGATCCGGCGCTTCCAGGAACGGGAACGCCCGGATGTCGCCCAGGCCCAGAGTGGCCATCTGCAGGATGACCGAGGCCAGGTTGGTCCTCAGGATTTCCGGATCGGTATACTCCGGTCGGTTGTTGAAATCCGATTCATCGTACAGCCGGAAACAGATCCCGGGCGCCACCCGGCCACACCGGCCGGCGCGCTGGTTGGCGCTGGCCTGAGACACGGGCTCGATGGGCAGCCGCTGGATCTTCGAGCGCACGCTGTAGCGGCTGATCCGGGCCACCCCGGTATCGATCACGTACCGGATCCCGGGCACTGTCAGCGACGTCTCCGCGACGTTGGTGGCCAGCACGATCCGGCGGCCCCGATGGGCCTGGAACACCCGGTTCTGTTCCTGGTTGCTCAGGCGTGAATACAGGGGCAACACCTCGGTGTGGCGCAGGTCGGCATGGCGCAGCACCTTGCTGAGAAACCGGATTTCCCGCTCCCCGGGCAGAAACACCAGCACGTCTCCGGGCGGTTTCCGCTCGGCCCGCTCGTGCGCCTCGATTTCCGACAGAGCCTGAAGCACCGCCTCGCCCCAGCCCTGGTCCCGGTCATCCTCGTCCCCGGCCAACGGCCGGTACCGGATGTCCACCGGGTAGGTGCGACCGCTGACCTCGATCACCGGAGCTTGGTCAAAGAAATCGCTGAACCGTTCCACCTCGATGGTGGCGGAGGTGATGATGACTTTCAGGTCCGGGCGCCGGGGCAACAGTTGTTTCAAATAACCCAGCAGGAAGTCGATGTTCAGGCTGCGCTCGTGGGCCTCGTCGATGATCAGGGTATCGTAGCGATCCAGGAACCGGTCGTGCTGAATTTCCGCCAGCAGGATACCGTCGGTCATCACCTTGACCCGGGAATCCTCACGGGTCTGGTCCGTGAACCGAACCTGATACCCGACCTGCTGCCCCACCGTCTCGCCCAGTTCCTCGGCAATGCGCGCGGCCACGCTGCGGGCAGCGATCCGGCGCGGCTGGGTATGCCCGACCAGACCACGCAGGCCTCGCCCCATGTTCAGGCAGATTTTAGGGATCTGAGTGGTCTTGCCGGAGCCGGTCTCGCCGGCCACGATCACCACTTGGTGCTGCTCGATGGCGGCGCGGATGTCCTCCACCCGGTCCGACACCGGCAGGCTGTCCGGAAAAGTCAGAGGGCGGTGCCGCTGCCGGCGCCGCTGGAGGATGTCCTGTCCCCGGGCGAGCCAACGCCGCAGACTCTCCAGCTCCTTCGGTCCGGGCTCGCCCCGGCTCCGGGCCAGGGTCCGGGCAATGCGGGCCGCTTCCAGCTGGTTGCACTCAGCCAGCTGGCCGGAAAGGTACTGGGCCGCCTCGCGGGGCGAATCGAAGGTCGGTGTCGTCATGGCCTGGGAAGTGTACTCCTGCTTTCGGGTGGCGGTCATGCCAGGCGGCACAGTCTAGCGGGAATCGGACCACCGTAAAACGAGAAGACCCCGCCGGGGCGGGGTCTGTCCGAATCTGGCGCTTGCCGCTCAGGACTTGGCGGCTTCGTCCCGCAGTTCCCGACGCAGGATCTTGCCCACGTTGGACTTGGGCAGCTCGTCGCGGAACTCGAAGTGCTTGGGCACCTTGTAGGCGGTCAGGCGTTCGCGGCAGAACTCCTTGAGTTCGTTTTCGGTGACGCTGTCGTCCGCCGGGATCACGTACACCTTGACCGCCTCGCCGCTCTTGGCGTCGGGCACACCCACCGCCGCGCACTCCCGCACCTTCGGATGGGAGCTGACCACGTCCTCCACCTCGTTCGGGAACACGTTGAAACCGGACACGATGATCATGTCTTTCTTGCGGTCGACGATGCGGATGTAACCGTCTTCCTGGATGACCGCGATGTCACCGGTTCTCAGGTAGCCATCCTCGGTGAAGGACTTGCGGGTGTCCTCCGGGCGCTGCCAATAGCCCCGCATGACCTGGGGCCCCTGCACACACAGTTCACCCGGCTCGCCCAGCGGCGTTTCCTTGCCGTCTTCATCGAGGGTCTTGACGCGGGTCGAGGGAATCGGCAGGCCGATGGTACCCACCTGAATGGCACTGGGGGGGTTGAGCGTCACCACCGGGGAGGTCTCGGTCATACCGTAGCCTTCACAGATTTCACAGCCGGTGACTTGGTGCCACATCTTGGCGGTGTCGCTGGTCAGCGCCATGCCCCCAGACGCGGTGAGTTTCAGCGGGCTGAAGTCCAGGTCCTGGAACTCCTCGTTGTTGCACAGGGCCACGAACAGGGTGTTGAGGCCGAGAAACGCGGTAAACCGGTGCTTTTTCAGTTCCTTGACAAACGCCGGGATGTCCCGGGGGTTGGGAATGAGGATATTGTGGGCGCCGGCCTCCAGCATGATGCCGCAGTTCAGGGTAAAGGAATAGATGTGGTACAGCGGCAGCGGTGCCACCACCACTTCCCGGCCCTCGTCGACGCTGTCTTCCAGCATCGGCCGCACCTGCAGCAGGTTGGCCACCAGGTTGCCGTGGGTGAGCATGGCGCCCTTGGCGACACCGGTGGTCCCTCCGGTGTACTGCAGCACCGCGATGTCATCCTTCTTGCAGGCGACCGGGGTGAAGGTTTCCCGGGCCCCGGCACCGAGCACCGCCGGCAGGCGGTGGGCGCCGGGAATGTGGAACGGCGGCACCATTTTCTTGACGTGCTTGACCACGGCGTTCATCAGAGTGCGCTTGAGCGGCGAGTGCATGTCGGCGATTTCGGTGACGATAACATGCTCGATGCTGGTCTGAGGAATCACCTTTTCCGCGTTTTCGGCCATGTTGGCCAGAACCACCAGGGCGCGGGCGCCGGAGTCGTTGAACTGGTGTTCCATTTCGCGCTGGGTGTAGAGCGGGTTGGTGTTGACCACGATCAGGCCGGCCCGCATCGCGCCAAACACCACCACCGGATACTGCGGCAGGTTGGGCATCTGCACGGCGATACGGTCGCCGGGTTTGAGGTCGGTCCGGTTCTGGATCCAGGCAGCGAAGTTACGGCTCTGGATGTCCAGGTCCCGGTAGGTGAGGGTTGCGCCAACAGCACTGAAGGCAGGTCGGTCCGCGTACTTCTTCACGGCCTGTTCAAACACTTCGACCATGCTTTCGTACTTATCCAGGTCTACCTCGCGCGGAATCCCGGCGGGGTATTTGTCCTGATAGAACTGCTCAAAATCCATCACCATCTCCTGTTGGGCGCTTCTGGTTCTGATTGTAATGGTCTACCAATGTCTAAATGGTCAAATAATCAACCCGACAAAAGTATCAGCCGAAAAAAAGTGGGGAGAGAATAGCAGTTTTGTTAACGATGAGGTAGGTTTCACGCATTCGGACCGGCACCCGATGATGACCCGAACCCGCGCGGAGCACACCATGAACGACACCCTGGATACCCTGGAAAACCTCACTTACGATGAACTGAACGAAGGCGACACCGCCACCTTTACCCGAACCCTTACCGAGGACGAGCTGATCCTGTTCGCGGCCGTATCCGGCGACGTCAACCCGGTTCACCTGGACAAGGAATTCGCCGCCCATTCCATGTTCAAGGAGCGCATCGCCCATGGTATGTGGAGCGGGTCCCTGATCTCGGCGGCGCTGGCGACGGTCATGCCGGGCCCAGGCACCATCTATCTGGAACAGAGCCTGGCCTTCAAGCGCCCGGTAAAGCTGGATGACACCATCACCGTGACACTCAAGGTGCTGCGTAAGGAACCGAAGAACCGGCTGCTGGTCGAGTGCGACGTGCGCAACCAGAACGGTCAGCAGGTGGTCGCCGGGGAAGCCCGGGTGATTGCGCCGACCGAAAAGGTTCGCCTGCACAAGCCCATCCTTCCCGCCATCAGCATCGATCGCTGATGCCCCTTACCCGGGCAGGAAATCGATCGGGAAACGAACACGGCGAGTGCCGACCTCATCGGCACCGAAGTTGAACAGCCGTACACGCAGGGCAATCCGCTGTTCCAGTGCGGGATGGTCCAGCTCTGAGCTGACCACCTCGCAGGCGGACACCGACCCATCCGGTTCAATCACCAGCTCAAGCAGCACCTTGCCCCGCAGGGTCGGGTCCTGGCGAAGTTCGCGTTTGTACAGCGAATACAACACCGTCTTCTGGGCGTCGAACACCCGCCGGATGTTGCTCATACTGCGTTCCTTCGCCACCGGCGCCGCCGAAGCCATAACCGACTCCCGGACCGGTTCCGGTTCCGGCGCTGGCACCACCTCCCGAGCCCGATGACCGGCCACCGCCACCGTCGCCTCGGGCACCGGTGGTGCCGCCCCAGGCCCACCACTGCCGGCCAGCACCTCCGCCGGTGCGGCTTCGGTCCCGGCCGGGGCGGCATCGTCCCGCAGGTTGGTCCGTAGCGACGGCCCCGCCCCCTGCCCTGGGGCTCTGAGCGCAGCCAGGCGCTCCTTCATGGCCAGCAGTCCAGACCGGGAAGCCACCTGGCGCGCCTGCTCTGGGCTCTGGGATACCGGCGCCGGTGGCCGTGGCACCGCAACCGGTTCGGACACCGTCGCGACCGGAGGCGAGACCTCGATCTCGGTGGGTTCCGGCGGTGGCGCGGCCGGCGCTTCCGGTTCCGACACCACCGGCTCCGGCCTGGCCACCGGCTCCGGCGGCTGAATCAGACGTGCCAGCTGGGGCGGCACCGTCTCCACCTCGGCCCGCTCCCGGGCCGGCAGTTCGACCCCCGGCAACCAGATCGCCGGCACCAGAAACACGGCGCACACCAGCGCCAGCAGCCCAAGGAAACGGCCCTGCTCCGACCGGTCCCGGGACCAGGGCAAGTTCGCCGTATCCGGACTGAACCCTTGCCCGGCCTCAGCCATGGTCCACCTCCGGCTCGACCGCCAATCGTACTTGGCGGAAGTCGGCGTCGATGCAGGTGGACAGGATCCGGCGCAATACCCGGTAATCGGTATCCCGGGCTGCCAGCACCGTAATCGCCAGCCCCGTCGCCGGCACCACGGCCACCCCAGCACGCTGCCGCAGCAGGGCCTCGGACAGTCCGGCGAGCGGCCCCTCCTCGCTCTCCGTCAGCCGATCCACTTCTCGCCCCTGCAACCGAACGCTGCGCCCCTCCAGCTCGACCGTCAACGCCTCGGCGGCCGGCTGCCCGGCGACAGCGTTGGGCAACGGGATTCCGGCGCGGTTCTCAAGGACCTTTACATCGGATGAGTTCACCATCAGGAAGAACACCAGCAGGGTGAAGATGTCCATCAGGGACACCAGGTTGAGTCCCCCGGCGGCGCGCCGATGGTCCGACTGCCGGCGCAGACGCCGGGGTCTGTTCCGTGGTTTCACGAGTCACCTCCCGGGCCGGCTTCCGGGATGGGCGCCAGAGTCCGGCCTTCCGGCGCATCCTGCAGCGCGATGTCCGGAAACAGCTCCCCCGGCACAACGCTGGCTGCCACCACCGCCGGATAAGTACGCAGGGTCTCCATCGCCCGGACCAGGGTCTGGTAATCGATGCCGCGGGCCACTTCCAGGGTAATACCGGTGGTGCCCGGATGCCCGGACTTGATTCCCCGCAACAGCCGCCTGAGACCGGCAAAGTCCTGCTGGCCGTCCCTGGCCGGCAGGACAGCCAGCGCCCCCCGCCCACGGTCGGCCACTGCCACCCCTTCGGGAAGCAGCGTGACCACCAGATCCAGCGACCCCGGCTCGCTGCTCCCGGTCGGGGTCCACTCCGGGAATCGGAGCTCAATCACCCGCAGCTGGCTGAACACCATGCCCAGCAGCAGCACCGGTACCAATACGATCATCAGGTTCAGGAACGGCGTGATATCCAGGTCCGGGGACAGACGCGTTCTCGGATGGCGACGCTTCATCGGGGCCCCCCGGCACAGAAACCGACTCGGTACGATCCGGCCATCAAGCCGGCACTCCGGACGCAGCGGCGGTATCGGACATAAGATTCAACAGCCGGACCCCAGCCATTTCGAAACTGTCGACGATCTCGTTGGTCCGGGTCTGCAACAGGGCGTGGAACATCAGTAACGGGATAGCGGACATCAACCCGAACGCGGTGGTGTTCATCGCCACGGATATGCTGCCAGACAGCAAACTGGCCTTCTGGGAGGGGTCGGCCGCGGCCACGGCGGTGAACGCCGAGATCAGGCCGATGATGGTGCCCAGCAGCCCCAGCAGGGTCGCGATGTTGGCCAGGGTGGCCAGGTACTGGGTCCGCTTTTCCAGACGGGGCAGCACCTCCATCAACCCTTCTTCCATGGCGTACTCCACCTCCTCCCGACGGCTGTTCGCGAGCAGGCGACCGAGCCCGGCGGCCATGATCCGGCCGATGGCGCTGTCGGACTGGCTCGCGGCCTTCATGGCACGGCGGTAGTCGCCCTGACGCAGCAGGGGCAGGATTCCCTTCTCGAAGGTCACCCGGTTCCTGCGCCGGACGGACAGCAGGTACAGGAAGCGCTCCAGGCTGATGGCCAGCCCGAGGGCCAGGACACAGCCAATGGGGTACATGAAGATCCCCCCTTCCTGAAAAAATCGGATCATGGTTTCCAGCATGTCGGTTCTCCCATGGTGACAGCACGGTTACGGATGGCGCTCCGGGTACTCCAGCGTCAAGGGGTCGAGGCTGTCCCGAAAACGCCGGAGATTGTCGAAGGCCCGGGGATCCAGAAGTCCTTCCAGCTCCGGCGCCTGCTCGGGCAACGACGCCTCCGGGTGGCGCGGGAGCGTGGGGGCCTGCCAGGGCAGGATGAACAGCATTCGGGGGTTATCCTCGCCGGGACGGGCAGCCAGCCCCTCGATGGTCAGCGCCGGGACCGCCGCCGTCCCGCTCACCGAGTCCGGCCCGGCGTAGGCCCAGGGTAATGGCAGCAGCCAGAGCAACAGCAGTCCGGTCAGTCTCCGGTGGGCTCTGCCGCTCATGGCGCCAGCCTCCGTTCCAGGTCGGCGACCCAACCCGACACGTCAGGCGCGTCGTCCCCGGTCAAATCAAGGTACGCCCGGTAATGAACCAGGGCGCAGTCCAGTTGCAGCAGGTACAGCTCGCAGAGGACCGCCAGGTTGTAGTGGAGGTCCGGCACCCCGGGCGAATGGCGGATGCCGTCGTCGAGCAGTCGCGCGGCCTCGGCGTAGCGATGCCGTTCCGCCAGCGCCAGGGCGAGATTGTTCACCGCCACGGCATCCTGCGGGTTGAGCGCCACCGCCTGCTGCCAGGCGTCGATGGCGGCGTCCTCGCGCCCGGCCTGCCAGTCCAGGTCCCCTCGCCTGGCCAGCACCGACGCCCGATCCGGGTCCCGGGGCACGGCGGAACCACCGGTTTCCGGGGTTGCCGCGCAGCCCGCCAGCCACAGCAGGACCCCGAACACAGCCATGCGCTCACGCCCCGTCATTCGTCACCTCCGGGTGCCATTCCATCCAGTGTACCTGGCGTTGGTAGCGCCCAGGGTGCATCCGGGCCAGGGCCTCCAGGCTTTTGCCAATCCATTCGTCGTACCCGGTCTTCGTGATCCGTTGATGATTCGCCTCATGCAGGGCAATGGCCTCTTCCTCAAACGGGTAGGCTTCCTCCTCCAGCAGAACGCGGTACTGCAGGGCTTCCAGTTCATTCAGGCTCCCGGGCACCTCCGATGCCATCAGGTCCCGGGCCAGTTGCCGGTACAACTCGGCCCGGAGGAACAGCACCTGTGAGCGGACCGCCTCGCCCCCCAGCCGTTCCGCTTGCTCCAAACGCTGCCGGACCGCCGCCAACGCACGTTCCTTGCGGGCCAGGGCGTCCTCGAGCGGCTGAACCAACGGCAAGGACCGGAACCGGTCCGCTGCCTGCCGGGCCAGCACCCATGCGCTGTCGGTGGCCCACGCCAGGGTCTGGTCGGAATGCCACGGGCTGTCCAGCTCGGCGCGCACCAGGGCTTCGTGCCAGGGTTCGGGTATCGCCTCGGTGGACAGCAGCCGATGCCTCAGACGCTGCAACCGGCGGTGATCCGGCCCCTCGGTAGGCACCGGTGAGGTCGCCAGGTACTGGCGATAGAGTGCGTTACGGGCTTCGATGTCGCCGGCATCGTGGTACAGCTCCGCAGCCCGGAGCCGGTCCGTCCAGGGATTGGCCAGGTCACGGGCCCGAGCCAGCAGCTCATCGGCCGCACGCCGCGGCTGGCCGGAACGGCTGTAGGCAAGCACCAGCTTGTCACGGATGCGGACCGCCAGCGGATGGTCCGGATAATCGTGACGAAACCGTTGCAGCTGATGGATGGCGTCCTGCCACTGCGACGCTCTAAGTAGGGTGTTGGCGGCATCAAAGCGGCCCTGAATGGCGACCTCCGACCCAGGCAGAACGGTTTCGATCCGCAGAAAGTGGGCCACTGCCAGCGGCACGTCACCCTGATCCGCGGCCTGCGCGCCCTGATGGTAAATGGACTCGGCCAGTTGTCGGCGCAGCTTGGCCTCCTCCCTGGCCGCCTCCGTACCGGCGCCGTGGTGCAGGGCCAGGGCCTGCCGCCAGGCCCGCTCCGCCGATGCGAACGCGCCCGCGGCTTGCCGTACCCGGGCAGTCACCAGCCAGGCGGCGTAGCGCTCGCTTGGCTGCGCCAGGGGGTGGACCTGTACCCGCCGGGCATACACCTGCGCCCGGTTGCCGTTGCCCAGGGTCAACCACCGTCCGGCCACGTCCGCCAGGGCCCCGGTTCCCCGGGGATCGTCGGGGTAGGTTTCGGTAAACCGGTCCACCGCCGCCGACAGTGACACCAGGGCGAGGCTCTGATCCGCCGCGGCCAATCGCCCGACCCGATCGATCAGAACCCTGACTTCGGCCCAGGCCGAGTCCACCGCGGCATCATAGCCGGGAACCTGGTAGCCCGCCGTCCGGAAGGCCGCCAGCGCCGGCGCCTGCCGCCCCGCCCCCAGCCATGCATCGCCAGCCAGTCGCCAAAGGGGCCCCGGGGCCACCACTCGCATCGCCAGACGCTGGTATTCAGCGGCGGCCGGGGCGTACCACTCGGCGGCGCCGGCCAGGTCGCCAGCACGCCGGAGGGCTGAGGCGTTCACGTAGCGGGAGTCGGCCCAGGCACGGGCAAACCGGCGCCAGCGTTCCTGGTGTCGGGCGTCCAGGCGCCGGTACGCCGCGTCCTCCCGGTAAGCGGCGACGTAGTCCGCACGGGCGCCCTCCGCCCGGTCCGGCTGCCCCGCCGCCTGCCAGACCGAGATGATCTGGTCACGGAAATCCGGTACCGTCGGGTGTTGGGGATACCGGTTCACGAACGCCTGATTGACCGCCACTGCCTCCTCGAACCTCCCTTGCTGGGTGTAAACGTCGGCCAGCCGGTCGTACAGCAAGGCAGCCCAGGCCGGCAGCGTCGGAGCTCTGGCCAGCCAGGTATCCAGAGCGGCAACCCCGCCGGTGCGGGCGGCCATCATTGCCAACACCCGCAGGGTATCGTCGAGGGTATCGATGGAGGCTTCAGGCACCCGGGCCAGGCTTGGTGCATCCGGCAGGAACTGATCCAGTACCGCCATGAAGGTAATGGTGGCCCGCCTCCAAGCGGCTTCGCCCTGTTTGAACTGGCTCCAGCCCATCATGTAGCGGGCCTTGGCCTTCAGGTCCGGGCGGCCGGAGCCCGCCAGCAGCGCTTGGTAATGGCTCTCGGCCTTTGGGTACTGGCCGCCGGCGAAGGCCGCCTCGGCAATCCGGAACTGGGCCTCCGGCACCAGCGGAGAGTCGGGATACAGTCCCACCAGCTGCTCAAGCCGCTCGACGGACCGGCCGGGTTGTCCGGTCAGAGCATGCGCCTTGGCCATTTGATACAGCAGTTCGTCAAGTCGCCCGGAAAACGCCCCCCGGGACAGGATGGCCTCGTAGCTGGCCAGTGCGTCCCGGTACAACCCAACTTCCTGTTCGGCGGAAAGGCCGAGCTCCAGGCCGGAACGGTCACGGATCTGGGCCAGCCGGTTGAGCGCATCAACCCGCACTTCGGGCTCGCCGGAGGTCTCAAACAGGCGGCGATAACGACGCGCGACTTCCTCCGGCGAGATGGCCGGCAAGGGGCGGTTCTCAAAGGTCAGGAACACGGGGTGCATGTCGGCCAGGGTTTCACCGTCACGGCCAAGTTCAACGCGGAAGGACTCCTGGCCCGCGGCCGGCCCGGCCAGCATCAGAACAAGCAGCAGTACTGGGGAAACCGGCCGCTTCACGGCGATGCCTCCCCCAGCGTTTCCAGAGCCAGATATTCGTAAAGATGGGCGATGCGTTGCTCCGCCTTGCCCAAGGCGCGGGCCATCCGCTGGTCCTGCCGGTTCACGTAGTCGAGCGCCAATGCGTCAAGGCGGGCTTCGGCCCGGCGACGAAGCTCGGAAACCTGTCGTAGGTATGCCTCGCCGAGCGTGCGATACTCGCCGATCCGCACCCGGGAATCGCCGTTACCAGCGGGCGCGGACAGGTCGTTCAGGGCATGAGCAGCCAGCACCAGGGACTGTTCCAACTCAAACCACGGTCCCTGACGGGTGGCGGACACCTGGGTCCGGGCCGCCCGCACCCGTTCCAGAAGGGTCTGATTGCGGGCGGTCAGTTCGGGCAGTCGCCCCGCGTCGCCGTGGCCACGGGCCAAGGTTTCAGCGAACAGCGCGAGGTCACGACTGGTACCGATCAGTTGCTGTTCCAGGCCCTGAAGACGGGCCACGGCGGCCACCGCCTGCTGGGCCTCCGGCTGTTCCAGGAAATCCAGAAGATAGGCCAGGCGTGGTTGCTGAAGCGTCCGGTTGTCGGCCAGGAACCATTCCACGTCATCGTTGCGAGCGGCCTGCACCAGGGCCGGATAGGCCCCCCGGTCATGGATGTCCCGGGCCAGGGTCCGTAAGGTTACCCGCTCGCTTTCGTATGCGGCATTCGCGGCGAGGTAGGCTTCCCCAGCCTGCCCCAGATAGCCGGCACGGTCGTAGCCCTGCCCCATGCCCAGCCACGCATCAGCGGCACCGGGATAGGCCAGCGGGAACTTACGGGCCCGGTGCCAACTCTGCATGGCTGCCCGATAGTTACCCTGAGCCATGCGAGCCAAGCCATGGAGGTATAAAGCCCGGGGCGTGGAGGTGCTGGTCAGGGACACTTGCTCCAGAAAGCCCAGGGCTTTGCCGGGATCGCCGTTGCGGTACGCCAGGTAGCCGGAACGTATCAGGATACGGTCGCGCAGCGCCTTGGCGCGTTCCGGCAGCGGGTCCTTGGCGGTCATGGCGAGCGCCACCCGCAGCGCCACCAGGGCCCGAGTCGGGCTCAGATCTTCCTCCGCGTAGTGACGGGCAAGGTTGACGTATCCCGACGCCGCCCAGTAACCCTCGGGCATCCGCGCCAGCCGGTCACCGGCCTGGTCCGCCTGGCCGGATCGCAGCGCCAGCATGGCGAGCTGATACAGCGCCTCCTGGGTCGCCGTCGCCGGACCCAAGCGGGCAGCCTGTTCGAACCGGTCCTGCGCCGAGGTCTGGTCGCCGTCGGCCAGCGCGGCACGAGCCAGTACCAGGGCGGCTTCACCACGGTGCCAGGGGCCCTCAAGCACCTGCTGGAATTCTGCCAACGCCCGCTCACGGAAGCCGGCCTGGTACCAGGCCCGGGCCCGAAGAAAGGGAGCCGATGCGCCGGATAGCCCGGGCAGGTGTCGCAGGGCCTCCGGCAGATCGCCGGTGGCCAGCGCGTAACGGATACGCCCTTCCCTCAGCCGTTCGGGTGCTGGCGGCTCCGAGGCCGAAGCCGGCAGCATCAGCAGCATCAGCAGCCCCAGGGTGCCGCGACGAAACCACTCTAGGCTCGAACCGGACACGGCGCCGTTACTTCCATTCGGTAAAGGTGACACGGGGCTGGTAATCCGGCGCGGGGGCGGCCACGGTCAGTTCCACAACCAGGGCCCCGGGTGGTTTGATGAAGGACCGTACCGCCTCACGCCGGACGAAGGACTTGTCTGCCGCCCGGGCGGTAATCACCGCCTTGAGGCGGTGTTGGCCGGTGGCCAGGTTGCCGATGTAAAGTTCCTGGACGCCTCCGGCCTCCAGGGCGCTGCGTTCACGGTTCCGATACAGGTGCGAGGCCACCGGTTGATCATCCAGGAACAGCTCGATGGCATCCAGATCCAGGGTTTCCCGCTCGGCCAGGGACAGGAATACGCTCAGGCGGGTGTGGGTGGGGTACAGCAGCTGGCGTTCCAGGGACCGCACCGACGCCAGGTGTTCATTGACCTGGGCCGACAGGGACTCAATATCGTCGTCGAGGCTGGCGGCAACGCCCGTGTGCGAGATCAGGGTTGCGGCGGCCCAGGCAAACCACCAGGCCCCCCGCCGGCATCTTGTTGTTGAGTGTAAGCCGTACATCGGTCTCCTGCCCTGCCGGCCCGGAGCCGGCAACGTCTTGTAACAAACCGACAGGAAGCGTAACACCCGGTAACCAGAAAGAACGGTATCCAGATCACCAAATGGCAAAGAGGGATGTCGAATTAATTTACAGAAGGGGCATGACCGGCCAACGGCAATCCCGGGCCACGAACAACAGCTATTTGATTTTTCAGGGACTTTCGCTTTTGGCCCTGGTCTTGCTGAGAATATCGTGGCGGAACCGCCAGTCGGCGGCTCCGCTGAAAATATGCCGAGCTTTGGCCGATGCTCTCAACCGCATCGGCCTTTTTTCACCTTTCAGAATAGCCCACTACTTGCTGAGGTACCGCATAGCCGATTCCAGGCCCTCGAGGGTCAGCGGGTACATATGGTCGCCAACCAGCTGGCGGGTCATCCCGAGCGAGCCGCCACTGCCCCAGTAGGCTTCCGGCAGAGGGTTAAGCCAGACCACCTTACGGAAATGATCGGTGATGCGCTGGAACCAGGTCGCGCCCGCTTCCTCGTTCCAGTGCTCGATTGAGCCGCCGGGATGGGAAATTTCATACGGCGCCATGGTGGCGTCGCCAACGAAGATCACTTTGTAATCCGGGGTGTACTTGTGGAGGATGTCCCAAGTACTGGTGGTCTCGTTCATGCGGCGGATATTGCTCTTCCACACACTCTCGTAGATGAAATTGTGGAAGTAAAAATACTCCATGTGCTTGAACTCGAGTCGAGCCGCCGAGAACAGCTCCTCGCAAACCCGGATGTGCGGATCCATGGAGCCGCCGACATCGAAGAAGATCAGCACCTTCACCGCGTTGTGGCGTTCGGGCACCAGCTTCAGATCCAGATAACCGGCGTTACGGGCCGTTGAACGGATGGTGTCGTCCAGATCCAGCTGGTCCGCCGCACCCTGTCGGGCGAATTTGCGCAGACGGCGCAGGGCAACCTTGATGTTGCGGATACCAAGGGTGATGCTGTCGTCCAGGTCCTTGTATTCCCGCTTCTCCCAGACCTTGACCGCTCGGCCCTGGCGGCCACTTTTCTGGCCGATCCGGAAGCCTTCCGGGTTGTACCCGTTGGCGCCGAATGGCGAGGTGCCACCGGTACCGATCCACTTGTTGCCACCGGCGTGGCGTTCCTTCTGCTCCTCCAGGCGCTTTTTGAAGGTCTCGATCAGTTCCTCGAGCCCCCCCAGAGAGTCGATCCGGGCCTTTTCCTCCTCACTGAGGTACTTCTCGAACTCCGCCCGCAGCCAGTCGTCGGGAATCAGGGCTTGCAGCAGGTCGTCCAGGTGCTCGATTCCCTCGAAGTAAGCCTTGAAGGCCCGGTCGAACTTGTCAAAATGCCGCTCGTCCTTGACCAGGCAGACACGGGCGAGATAGTAGAACTCCTCCATGTCCGCGAACGCCAGGCGCTTCTGCAGCGCCTCAAGCAAATCCAGAAACTCGCGCAGACTGGCGGGCACCTTGGCCCGCCGCACTTCGAGGAAGAAATCGATCAGCATAGCTTGGCGCCCCAGGCCTGGATCAGCTGCGACGGCGGGCCATGAAGGCCAGCTTCTGCAACAGGTGCACGTCCTGCTCGTTCTTCACCAGCGCGCCGTACAGCGGCGGCAGCGCCGAGCTGCTGTCCTTTTCCTGCAGTGCCTTGGCGGACAGCTCGTCGGCCATCAGCAGCTTCAGCCAGTCGATCAGTTCGGAGGTGGACGGTTTCTTCTTCAAGCCGGGGACCTTGCGCACGTCGAAGAACACCTCCAGGGCATCCCGGACCACCTCCTGTTGCAGGTTCGGGAAATGAACGTCGACGATGCTCTTCATGGTCTCGTGATCGGGGAAGCTGATGTAGTGGAAGAAACAACGGCGCAGGAAGGCATCCGGCAGTTCTTTTTCGTTATTGCTGGTGATGACGACGATGGGCCGGTGCTTGGCGCGGATGGTTTGCTGGGTTTCATACACGAAGAACTCCATCCGGTCCAGCTCCAGCAGCAGGTCGTTGGGGAACTCGATGTCGGCCTTGTCGATCTCGTCGATCAGCAGCACCACTGGCTCGTCCGACTCGAACGCTTCCCAGAGTTTGCCCTTAACGATGTAATTGCGAATGTCCTTGACCTTTTCATCGCCCAGCTGGGAATCCCGCAGGCGGGACACCGCGTCGTACTCGTACAGCCCCTGCTGCGCCTTGGTGGTGGACTTGATGTGCCAGGAGATGAGCCTCATGCCGAGGGCGGCGGCCATTTCCTCCGCCAGCAGGGTCTTGCCGGTTCCGGGCTCCCCCTTGATCAGCAGCGGCCGCTGCAGTGCAATCGCCGCGTTGACCGCCATCTGCAGGTCATCGGTGGCTACGTATTTGTCGGTGCCAGTAAACTTCATGATCTCATTCCTGCGGATTGTTCTTTGGTTTCTCGTCGTCGGCCCCGGAGGTCCGTGTCCCCTCGTCGTCCGGCGCCTCGTCCTCATCGTATCCGGGCAGGTCGTCGAACTCGGACAGGTCGAAATCCTCCAGGCCGAACTCCTCGTCTTCCTCCGGTTCCGGCTCAGGCTCGGCATCCGGTTCGGTCTCCGGCGCCACCACTTCGTCGGCCACCGGAATCGTGTCTTCCGCCACAGCCTCCTCGGGCGCCGCAGTCTGGCTGTCTGTCGGTTCCGGTTCGGCAACGTCCGTCACCTCCGGGATGACCTCGGGCTCCGGTTCAGGTTCTTCGGCCCGTTCCGGGGCCGGGACCTCCGCCGCATCGGCCACCGGCGACCGGGAGGCCGTCTCCGTTGCCCGCCCCCGCCGGCGCAGGAGAACCACCAGCACGCCCGCAACGACCAGAACGCCGGCTCCCCCAGCGGCGAGCCACGGCAACCAAGCAGTCAGGCCCGGTTCCTCTGCATTGCCCGGGTGTTCCGGAGCCGGCGCGGCCACCTCCGGGAGTGGCTCCGGTTCCGGCGGCGTCGCGTTTTCCACGTCCGCCACGTCGATGGGCGCAGGAATCGCCGCTTTGGGTGCCGGGACCGGCGGCGACGGCTCCGGGAGGTTCCCGGCCACCGGCGCCCCAGCGCCGACGTCAGTCACTGCCTCCGGTACCCCATACTCGAGCAGGCCGGTGAACTTGCGGGCGAAGGTGCGGCCATCCGCGACCACTTCCACTTGGTAACGCCCGGGTTCCGGGAGCTGGGTAATCCGGTCATGGTAGACGCCGTCGGCCGGTACCGTCTCGGGCGACAGCATCTTGGTGCCCCTGCGACCGTCCTCGGACACCAGGGTCAGGCTGACGCTCACCACCTGAAGGAAGTCCGGATTGGTGATCTTCTCTTCGCCTTCGAAAAACGCCACCTCGATGTCTACCGGCTGCTCCGCCGTGAAGCTGGGCGGCAGGTCGGCCACCCTCATGTTCAGGTCACTGACCACGGTGACCCGACTGCCTTCGCCCAGGGTGCCGTCGATCTGCCAACGACCGGCCTGTGGCCCGGTCACGGTCACCAGGTCATAACCGGCCTCCCGCACCCAGCGGACGTTGTCCGGGTGCTGGTCCAGCGCCATCGTGGTCTGATCCGGCCGGACCAGAGACAACTGCCGGGACGCAGAAGTTTCCGACTCGCCCCAAAAGATCAGCGCGGTGAACTCACGGACGCCGGAGTCGACCAGAAAGCCGTCGTTTTCAATAGGGATCTGGGGTTGAGGGGCCGCAGTGTTCAGGGCTTCCAGAAAGGCGCGGTTGAGCGCCTCGGCGTCCTTGGCAATATGGAAACTGCCACCGGAGGCCGTGGCCAGGCGCCGGAGAAAGTCGGCATCGGCCTGGTCGGACAGGGCGACGGGGTGGAAGGTGGCACCGCGGGCGACCAAGTCTGGCACCAGGGTCTCCAGAATTCGCTGTTCTTCGGCCTGGTTCGCCGCCGGGTCGTCGGCAATGTCCACCCGGCCGTCCGTCAGCAGGATGAAATGGGTATTGTCCAGACGACCGCCGGTGTAGTAATCGTCGCTGGCCACCTCAATCGCACCCCCCAGGTTGGTGCGCAGCGCCACCGAGTTGATCTGGCCGGAACGTTCGATGGCCAGCTGGCGCCAGGCCTCAGTGACCTGGCGATGGGGTACCAGCATGTTGACATACTGGCCGAAGGTCCAAAGCCCGGCGGTGTCGCCGTCGGGCAGCAGGCGCGCCAGCAGACGCACCGCCGGCCGCCTCAGGTTGTCGGGGTCGGTCTGTTTCATTGAACCGGAGATGTCGACAATCATCCGGATATCCGACCGTTCCGGCACCGCCACCGGCTCACCGGCCTTCGCCAGGGTGGCCAGGGTCAGGAAGAGCCAGAGCGGGTATCCCCGCGACAGGACGAACCGCATCAGCGCCGCACCAGCCGGTAACGCACCAGATCCAGAACCCAGACCAGGAGCATGACCAGTCCCGCGATGGCGAAGTTGAAGAAGGCACGGCTGGCCTCCGCCAGGTCGCCCAGGACCATTTCATAGCCACCGAACAGCCAAGCGGGCATCCACCAGCCGTGGACATCCGGCGACTCGACGGGCGTCAGCAGCAAGACCACCAGCGCCGCCAGCAGCAAGGTGCGCACGCCGTACACCGGAATCCACCGGAACAGCAATTTCATCATGTAGAAAAACACTACGAAGGCAACGACATAGGCGGTCCAGAATATGCCGTAGGCCAGTTGTGTATCCGCATCGATCATGACAATACCCAATGAATGATGTGTTCCTCCCACTGCGCCTCGGGCACCGCATCCTCCGACACCGTGCGCCCCCGGACCGAGACCCCGGCCCGGTGGACGGAGTCCGGATCGCCACTGCGCAAGGGATGCCAGTCCGGCAACGGTCGGCCCTCCGCCAGGGTGCGATAGGCGCAGGTGTAAGGCAGCCAGTGGTAGTCGCCAACGGTGTCCGGCGTCAGCGTCGTACAGCCTGGCACATGCCGCGTTCGCTCCGGGTAAACGGTGCAGCGACACGTGTCCGCATTCATAAACCGGCACGCCAGGTCGGTATGGTAAACCTCGCCGGTGTCGGCATCCTCCAGCTTGTTCAGGCAGCAGAGTCCACAGCCGTCACACAACGATTCCCATTCCGCCGCTGTCATCTCGTGCAAGCGCTTGCGCTGCCAGAACGGGATCTGGGCGATCATCGCCGGTGCTGCTCCAGTTTGCGCTTGAATTCCACGATGTAGCTCTCGGGTTCTTCCGGCAACTGCAGGTAGAACCCCTTGTCGTCGATCGCCGCCAGCACCTGGGCGCCGGTGGTGCGTGCCAGTTTCCGTTCGGGGGTGAGCAGCAAATCCATGCTGTGCACCGGAGTTCCGAACAGCGCCCGCAGAGCATCTGGCAATTCCTCCCAGCGCTGGCCCCGGCGGGTGAAGATGTAGGTGTCCGGCTTTCGGCTGCTGCGGAACACAGAGACAAACTCACGCTGGCTCATAGGCTCAGTATTTCCTCGATTTCCCGCTTGACCGGGGCCAGCAACGCCGCCCGCCACCCCTGAAAAAAAGCGTTGCGCTCCAGGTCCCGATCCCGCATCAGTTGCTCAAGTCGTTTTCTGGGTGCAAGCAGTTCCACTGGAATATCAAAGGCTTCAGCTTGCTTTTTGAAGATATTTCTCAATTTTTTGTAGTGTTCCTGACGCTCCCTGGGCAGCGGAGGCGGTATCAACTCCAAGCTCTGATTATCAGTATCGTAGGCGTCGCGGACAAGCGCCAACAGGGCCTCGCCGTAGCGGCGGACGGTGCCGGGAGACAAACCGTGCACCTGGCGCAGCTCCCGGTGGCTACCGGGCAGGCGCTCCGCCATCTCGATCAGCGCGGCATCCGCGACGACCCGATTTCGGGGCATATCCCGACGCCGGCACTCCAGCTCGCGCCAGCGGACCAGAGCCTGCAGCACCGCCTGCTGGCGCGGCTTGAGAGTCCAGCCACCCCGCAGTTTCTGATAATGGGTGTCGGGATTTTCCTGATCGTGCAGTTCCTCGGCGAAACGTTCGGACTCCTCCGCCATCGCCACTTCCAGCCCCCGCTCGCGCAGAACGCCCAGCACCCAGTGGTACATGGGCTCTAGAAAACGGACATCGTCCAGCGCATAGCGCTGCTGGGCATCGGACAGTGGACGAGCCAGCCAGTCCGACCGGGTGGCGGATTTGTCCAGGGTTTCACCAAACAGGGTTTCCACCAAGCGGGCGTAGCCCAGGGAAAAACCGGCACCGGCCAACGCCGCACCCAGCTGCAGATCGACGACACCCCGCAGCCGAACCCCCAGCCAGTGTCGAAACAGTTCCAGATCCTCACTCATGGCATACAGCAGCTTGGGCACGGCAGGGTCGGCCAGCACCGACCGGAACCGGCTGGAGGCCTCGGCGACCGAAGGCTCCACCAGGCACAGATCCGGCCCGAGACCAAGCTGCACCAGCCCGGGAATGGGATGGAAGGTATTGATCCGCTCGAATTCGGTATCCAGGGCCAGGGGGTGGTCGTGGGAGGCGGACGCCAGCCATCGGTCGAGCGCCTCCGGGGTTGCGAGCCAATGCACGGTGTCCGGCGCGGCGGGCGCCACAAGGGTCTGTGGTGGAACAGTCATGGAAGTATCCGGATTCCTATTCGGAGAGAGGTTTGCGTCCTCGGAACGCGTGAGTCAGCGTGAACCCGTCAACATAGCCCAGTTCCCCCCCCACGGGAATGCCATGGGCCAGCCGGGTGATCAAGACATTCTCACCGTCGAGGCGATCGGCGATGTAATGGGCGGTGGCCTCCCCCTCGACGGTGGGGTTGGTGGCGAGGATCAATTCGCTCACGCCCTCCTCTCGCACCCGCTTGAGCAGGCGCTCGATACCGATTTCCTCGGGCCCGACTCCGTCAATGGGTGACAGGTGACCCATGAGCACGAAGTAGCCGCCCTTGTAATCCCCCGCCTGCTCGATTGCCAGCAAGTCCGAAGGGCTTTCCACCACGCACAACAGGCCATTCCGACGGTTCGGATCCTGACAGATGCTGCACAGGTCGCTGTCGGCAAAATTCTGGCAGGACTGACAGCGACGGACCCCGGTCATGGCCTGACTCAAGGCCTCGGCCAGGCGGGTGCCGCCCGAACGGCCCCGCTCCAGCAGGTGGAACGCCATGCGCTGGGCCGTTTTCTGGCCCACCCCGGGCAGGCAGCGCAGGGCCTCGACCAATTCATCAACCAGTGGACTGAAAGCCATCAATAACCTCGTGACGGGGGTGGCGCGGTGGGCTCAGAACGGCATCTTGAAACCGGGGGGCATGCCCATCCCGGACATCAGGCCGGACATTTTTTCCTTCTGGCTGGCCTCGATCCGGCGCACCGCATCGTTGACGGCGGCGGCCAGCAGATCCTCGAGGATTTCTTTATCCTCGGACAGCAGCGAGGGGTCGATCTCCACTTTGCGCACGTCATGACGGCCGTTCATGGTCACCTTGACCAAGCCGGCACCGGACTCGCCAATGACCTCGGCCCGGGCAAACTCTTCCTGGGCCTTCTGCATTTCTTCCTGCATTTTCTGGGCTTTCTTCATCAACTCGCCCATGTTCGGAATCATTGATGTCACCTCCTGGGTGTTTCTGCCGGCCGGATACTCTCTTCGACTACCCGGGCCTCAAATCGTTCAACAAGGGTTCGGACGACGGGGTCCTGACGGATCGCCTCCTCAGCCGCCCGCTGCCGCGCCTGTCGCTGGCGCTCCTCGTAGGCTGCGGGCGTGTGCGGACCGGGCGCGCCCTCCTCGATCCGCAGCTGGATGGTGTCGCCAAAGCGATCTTTCAAGGCGTCGCGGATCTTGTCCTCGTGCCGGCTGTTGAGCAGTCGCGCATGACCGGGGTCCAGGGTCAATACGATGCAGTCGCCGTCCCGGCTCATCGATGCCTGACTGGCCAGGTTCCCGGGCATACCGACGATCCCCAGGGTGCGAAAATCCCGCTCCCAGACAAATCCGTTGGCGTCCACCGGCGGGGCCTCGGGCACGGGCTCCGGTGCCACCGCCGGTTGCGGGACGCTGACCGGGGCCGGCCCGGATTCCGGTTCAGGGCGCGGCGGCGACACCGGCTTGGGCACCCCCTCGGGTTCGGGTTCCGCCAGTTCCGCGTTCGCCTGAGCATCCAGACTGGCCAGCCAAGCCTCGTCGTTGTCGTCGTCGCCGGGTGCCGTCACCGGCTCAGGTTCCGGCTCCTGCGCCGTCCTCGGAGCTTCCGGTGCCGGCTCCGGCTCGTCGCCGGCGTCGGCTCCGGCAGTGTCACGCCCGCCGGTCAGAGCGGGGGGCTCCCGCCGGTCGCTGCCGGGACGGAACGCCAGCATCCGCAACAGTGTCATCTCGAAGCCCATGCGCGCATCCGGCGTGATGTCCAGATCTTTACGGCCGATCAGCGCGGCCTGATAGAACAGCTGAGCATCCTCGGCGCTGAGCTTGCGCGCCAGCGTCCGCACCTGCTCGGCATCCCCCATGGCGTTGTCGGCACTCCCCGGAACCACCTGTTCCAGGGTGACCCGATGAAACAGCGACAGCAGATCCGAGAGAATGACACTGTAGTCCGGTGCAAACTCCGAAATCCGGGCAATTTCCGCCATCAAACCGGGGCCATCGCGGTCAACCAACGCGTTGACAATACGCTCGATGTCGCGCTGGTCGATGGTCCCCAGCATGTTGCTGACGTCCCCAGCGGTCAGGCGCTGATTGCCAAAGGCAATGGCCTGATCGGTCAGACTCAGGGCGTCCCGCATGCTGCCATCGGCGGCACGGGCCAGCAGCCAGAGCGCCGGCTCCTCGAAAGGAATACCCTCCTCGGTCAGCACATGCTTGAGGTGGCCAACAATGTGCTCCGGGGTCATCCGCTTGAGGTTGAACTGGAGGCAGCGCGACAGCACGGTGATCGGCAGCTTCTGGGGATCGGTGGTGGCCAGCAGGAACTTCACATGCTCCGGCGGCTCTTCCAAAGTCTTCAGGAAGGCGTTGAAGGACTGATTGGTGAGCATGTGCACCTCGTCGATGAGGTACACCTTGTAGCGGCCCCGCGTTGGCGCGTACTGGACGTTGTCGGTCAGCTCCCGCATGTCATCGACCCCGGTGCGGGAGGCCGCATCGATCTCGATCAGGTCAACAAAACGTCCGGCCTGGATTTCCTGGCAGCTGGCGCACTTGCCACAGGGATGCGGGGTGATCCCGGTCTCGCAGTTGAGGCAGCGGGCCAGCAGGCGGCCGATGGTGGTTTTGCCCACGCCCCGGGTCCCCGTGAACAGATAGGCGTGATGCAGCCGCTGGTTTTCAAGGGCATGGATCAGCGCCTGGAGTACGTGTTCCTGGCCCACCATATCCTCGAAGGAACGGGGGCGCCATTTACGGGCAAGGACCTGGTAGCTCATGTTTCGTCGACAACTGTGAAAATGGGCTTAACCTTAGCATGGACCCGCGCTGATAAGAAGCGGCGAGGCGCCGACAATCCGCGAACCCGGATACCAAAATGGATGCAGAATCAGGAAATTAGAACAGCGGGAGGGAAACTGGGGGTGACCCCACCAGCAAATCTCCGGCACACAACTCCACCGCTACGGCTGCTCCCTTCCGGGCCTGACCGGGTTCACGGCTTCGTGTTGCGGAGGCACCGATGGGGCCACCATAACGGCCGACCGGGGTTTCCCCCGACGGCGGCGCGCATATTAGCAAAAGGCCCCGCAGACTACAACGGCCAACATCATATTCTAAATTCTGCACTTATTCCCCTGACGACACCGGAGTCCGGCCTCTTGACCGGGCTGCCCGCCACCGCGACAGCGGTCCCAGCAAGGAAAGATTCAAGCCCCACGCATAGTCTCGCGCCAGCGCCTTGTTGACCGCCACCCGGTTCCCAGCGGGGTTCGTCCGTCTCATTCGGGGTGTCCGTCCACTTGCTCGTCGGTTCCATCGTCACGATCCTTTTTCCGTGCGCTGTGGGCATAAAGATGTAGGGATTCGCTCAGGACGAGGCTCGGGCTCGAAAACGACCTTTCCCCCGCTTTTGTTGCCGTTTCTCCTC